>JAEEGL012098121.1_pt1 | contig 11766 bp, 12 predicted proteins | sample 9134231 | NCBI WGS metagenome assembly JAEEGL01 (sample SAMN16246548, study PRJNA631951) | gut metagenome | biome: gut microbiome; feature: rumen; material: fiber-attached | host: Bos | place: Iran: Karaj | collected 2018-10
AATCCTCCCTTCGCCTATATCTAGTATAGACTTGCTCCGAACGAATAACCCGATAACCAATTAGCAACTCTTCCTGGTGTATCGACAACCTCGCACATCTAAGCAGTCACACGTATATAATTATAACATAATAATAAATAAATGCAACACTTTTTTTAATTTTTTTCTTTTATATCAACGTAAAATAAAAAGATGTTTCACATCCTTTTATTACTTTTCTTCTAAATGTTTTTTTTACTTTTTGAATTTCCTACCAATTTTAGTGATGCTGGTTTTATTAATGATTTGCCAAATTTATTATTTATATCATCAATTGTCTTTTGAATACTATTCTCTTTTTCTTCTTCTTTTTCTATATCAAACAAAGATAATTGATCTTCTTTTGTATTAACAAGATTTGCAAGGCGCACTCCAATTAATCTTATTTCATCATCTTTATAATTATTATCAAAAACATTATAAATACTTTTTAATATTTCTTTTGTATTATTCGTTACTTTTTCTAATGTAGTTTGTGCTGAATAACTAGTAAAATTACTATTTTTAAATATAACTCCTACTGTTTTAACATATAATTTTTTTCTTCGTAACTCTCTTGTAACTTCTTCTACTTGTCTAAATATAATCTCTTTTAATTTATCTCTATCTACATAATTATATGGAAGAGTTTCAGTAACACTAATACTTTGATTCTTAGCACTTCTTACTTCTACTTGAGTATTGTCTATCCCTCTTGAAGCATTATATAAGTATTCTCCTTGGGATTTAAATTTTCTTTCTAAATATTTTTTATCTTTTTTAGCTAAATCCCCTATTGTATAAATACTAAGTTTATTTAATTCTTTCTTAGTACTTTTTCCACACATAAATAAGTCTCCAACATCAAGTGGCCATAGTTTAGATACAATTTCATCTTTATATAAAGTATGTACTCTATCAGGTTTTAAAAAATCACTAGCCATCTTAGCACATAATCTATTATTTCCTATACCTATATTAACTGTATAACCAAATTTTTCTTTTATTTCATCTTTAATCTTATAGGCTAGTTTTTCTAAATCTTTATAAATATAACCCATTCCAGACATATCTAGAAAACATTCATCTACTGAATACTGTTCTAGAATAGGAGAATATTGTGATAAATAATTCATTAATTCACGCGATTTTTCATAATACCATTTATAATTAGGGGGATATATTTCTAAATTAGGACATTTCTTTCTAGCAGCATAAGTAGTTTCTGCTGTTACTATTCCTAGTTTTTTAGCCCCATCGCTTTTCGCAAGGACTATTCCTCTTCTTGTTTTCTCATCTCCTGCAATAATAGATGGCACCTTTCTAATATCTTTTTTATACCCATTATTAAGTAAATAAACTGCAGTCCATGAAAGAAATGCATTATTTACATCTATATGAAATACTACTCTATCTTTCATAGAACCACCTCAATTCAATTATAGAACATATGCACGAATTGTTCAATTATATTTTGTGTAAACTTTCTCTTTACATATATTTTTATCATTTTAATTCATAATAAAAGTAGTTATTTTGGAGGTAATTATGAATAAGTATGAATTAAATATATATGAACAAATCTCAAGAAATATTAAAAAGTATAGAAATATCGCAGGAATTACTCAAGCCGAACTTGCTGAACGTGTTGGAGTTAGCCATGAATTTATAAGAAGAAATGAATCTAAGAAAGGTAAAAAATCTTTTTCAGTAGATACTGTATGGAAAATATCTTTAGCCTTAGATGTAGAACCTGGTAAATTATTTGAAATAGATATGGATGAATTGATTAAACAATAGGCACTATGTGTCTTTTTTTGTAAACTAATTAAGAAAAATTATTATTTACAAGTAATATTGTAAAAAATAATTTATAATCATATTAGGAGGTTTATTATGGAAAACATTGCTAATGTAAAAGAAGATAAAAAATTTGTTGTGGTTGATAATTTAGAAAAAATAGTCAAAGAATTATTAAAACGAAAGGAAGAAGGGATAAATGTATGGACTACAGTTAATGGCCATACTCTTCGTTCAAAAGACATTACATGGAATTCAGCATATCTAGAAGTTACAGGTTATACAAAAGATGAATATGATAAATTATTAAAAGAACATAATGAAGCTATTAAAAAGGCCCCATCGTGGATTGAGAGAGGTAACGCCCTAATATATAAGGAAAATATTGATAAATGGGAGAAATGTATTCACGAAAGAGTCGACGATTTATATTCAAACTTAGAACTTGATGCTACTTTAGAAGCTTTAGAAGAAATTGATAGCGGGATACTATCATATGATTCAGTTAAAAAGAATATTGAAGAGGCAATTGATTCAAAAATCGATCCAAATAATATTTATAGTATTATATTTAATTTTTCAAAGAAAGGTCCAGAATTTATGGAATCAGTACTTGCAAATCAACTTAATGCTGATGATATAGTAAGAATCGAATATAAAAAGGAAGAAAATAGAAAACTCTCTGAACAAGAAAAACAAAAATAAAAAGGACATAGTCCTTTTTATTTTGTTTCATTTAAACAGAATGCTGCATATACTGGGATATATCTAATATCTTTTTTTGTTGAAAAGTTATTTTCTGTTATTCTATATGCTTGTGTTACAGTAAATTTTTTCATAAATACTGCAAGTGATTTAGCCTTACTATTAGTTTTTGTAGTTAATTCGATAGGAATGATTTGACCATTTCTATTTTGAATTACAAAATTAACTTCAGCCTTACCTTCAGATTGATAATAATATAAGGAATATCCTGCATCATTCAAAGTTCTAGCTATATGATTTTCATATAATACTTCTTTTATATTTTCATCAGATAAGAATTGTTTTTTATTTAAATGTAGAGAAGTATATAGTAATCCATCATCAGAAGCATATAATTTGAAACTATCTACTTCTTTACAACTACTTAATGGGGATTTAACTGTTTTTATTTTATAACTTCTATATACTAACTGATTATTAACTAAATAGTTAATAGTACTTTCATATTCTTTTGCTCTTTTTCCACTACCCATTAATCCATATTGGAATTTTTTATTGTCTTTCTTTAATTGACTAGGAATAGAATCTATTACTTCTAATCCTCTAGGAATATCTATTAAAGTAGTATTTAATGCTACTTCTTTTTTGTATACATCTATTATTTTTTGTTTTATAGCATCTATTTCATATTCTTTTTTTCCATCTAAAGAAGCTAATACTACTTCAGGTAATCCACCTGTCTCTAAAAATTCATGAAATAATTCTAATGCTACTTTATGAAAAGAATTAGTTTTTCTTTTTTCAAATGATTCTCTAATTAAGTTTGCCAAACTCTTTTCATCTTTAGCCCATAAGAATTCTTCAAAATCCATTGCTGTCATTAATTTAAACTGTAATTCTTCTCCTTTAAATGAAGATAAATTATCTTTAGTAGTAATAATTGAAATAATATTATATTTACTATGTTCACTACCAAATAGTTTTAATCCTTTTATTATTTCTATGTCACTGACATTATCAAGGATTATTAAGGTATCTTCTTTAAGAATAGTTTCTCCTGAAAGTAATGATAAATTTAAAACTATTTTTTCAGTCGATCTTTCTTTTTTAAATACTTCTATTAATTCTTTATAATTTTGTGTATTAAAGTATACTGTATTTTTATATTCTTTCCTCCCAAATTCTAAACTAGAGAAAGTTTTTCCTATTTGTCTAGGTCCATATACTATTAATGGTTTTCTAATAACATCTTTTTTCCATTTTTGATAAAACAAATCTATTTTTCGTTCCATTTACTGTATCCTCCTTACACTATTCATAAAATAAGTATACTTTTTTATTTAATTTTTGTCAAATAAAAACCATAGTTTAATTTGTAACTAATGGTTTATTATAATCTAATCTCATTTTATCTGCGATAGTAACTATAAATTCTGAATTAGTTGGTTTGGCTTTATCTATATCTACACTATGTCCAAATATTTCTTCCATTAAATCCCAATTGCCTCTATTCCAACTTACTTCTATCGCATGACGAATTGCTCTTTCTACGCGTGATACAGTAGAATTAAACTTCTTAGCTATTTCTGGATACAACTCTTTTGTAATACCACCTATAATATCAGGACGTTTATATACTAAAGTAATTCCTTCCCTAATATATTGATATCCTTTAATATGTGAAGGTACTCCTAATTCATGCAATGTCTTTGTAATAGATATTTGTAAATTATTATGAAATAAATCAATAAATTCCCCTTTTTCATTCATTCTTCTAGATAAAGAGTAAATTTTATTTTCTAAATCACTTAATTCAAAAGGTTTTATCATAAAATAACTTGCTCCTAAAGAAGCTACTTTACTTATCATATCTTGTGTATTATATGATGTTAATACTATTACCTTTTTATCTATTCCATTATTATATAAATACTCAAGTACTTCTACTCCATCTTTTTTAGGCATAACTAAATCTAATAAGATCACATCAAATTCATTTTTCTTCTTGTCTATTAGAAAAATTCCTTCATTTCCATCATTTGCCTCTAGTACTACATCGATGTTAGGATTCTTTTTGAAGTATTCCCTAACCATTCCTACTAAATTTTCGTTATCATCAATAACGAATAGTCTTGTTTTTTCCATTCTTTCTCCTCTCTTATTTTACCACGCATTTTAATTATATAATATGTCGATAATTAAGAAAAGAAAAAAGAAAGACAAGTTTTGTCGAACCTGTCAATATGTGTCATATTCTATTTCAATTTGTCGATAAACGTTTCTAATTCATCAACTTTTAGACTTAATCCACCTAATAAATATCCATCTATTAAACTAATCTCTTTTAGCATATCAATATTTTCTAGATTAGCGCTTCCTCCATATAATACTTTATTATTAGGATATTTTTCTTTTATAAATTCAAATACTTCTTCTATTTCTTCTTTAGTAGGAATAACTCCTGTGCCTATAGACCATATAGGTTCATAAGCAATTATTACATTAGGATTAGATAAAATACTTAATTCTTTTTCTATTATAGATTTATAAGTATTATTATCCCTTTCTATTTTAGATTCACCTACACAAAGTATTGGAGTAATATTATTTTCAAGTAATTTATTAATCTTTTCTTTTATTTCCTCATCTGTTTCTTTTTGATATTCTCTTCTTTCAGAATGACCTACTATAGAATATTTTACATTATATGAAGCTAGATTTTTAGCACTTACTTCTCCAGTATATGCCCCATTATCATATAGACTAACGTTTTGAGAACCTAATAGAATATTATTACTATTAAACATTGATATATTTAAATATGTTGGACATAGTATTAATGTATTATTAGTATTAATATTATTTAGTTTATTAAGATAATTAGTAAACTCTTCTTTATTTAAATTACTTTTATTATTTAACGCTATTACCATTATAACTTCTCCTTTATACTTTTAAATATTCTAGAAACAATATTCTTCTTTTTATTCTTCTTTTCATAAATAGCCCTTTTATATACTTCTAAAACTCTTTCTGCATAAAACTTTGAACTATATGTTTCTGCCTGAATTCTTGCTTGTTTATTAAAACGGTCTAACTCTTTAGGATTATCATATAATCTTAATATTTGTTTTTGATATTCTTTTTCTGTTTCAAATAATAATCCATTTAATTCTTCAGTAATCATACTTTGGAATGCTTCATCTTTCATACATACAGGACATACATTAGATGCCATAGCCTCTATTACTGTCAAGCCTTGAGTTTCTGTCTTTGATGCTGACGTAAATACATTGGCTATTTGGTAGAAATAAGGTATATCTTCCCAACTAGTTTTACCTGTGAAAATAACACTCTTTTCTAATCCCATATCTTTAGAATATTGTTCATAAAAATCTTTATCAGGTCCATCTCCTACAATAAGTAATTTCATATTACTATGTTTTTTCACTAATTCTTTATGTGATTCTATTAAAAAATCAACACTTTTTTCTTCAGCTAATCTTCCTACAAAAAGAATTACAAAATCTTTTTTAGTAATACCATATTTTTTTCTTAATTCTTGAATTTTTTTAGGATCTTTATCTTCTTTGTAAAATCTTTCTATTTCTATACCTGTGGGAATAATATTAATATTTTTCTCTACTTTATATTTTTCTTTAAATAATCTATATGTCTTATTAGTAGGTACAATTAATTCTGTAGCTGTCTTATCACAATAGAATTTAGTTAAATATTCAACTAATTTTTTACTAGATTTTTCAAAATATCCTTTAGTTATATAATAAATATAATCTTCATACATCGTATGATATGTATGAACTAAAGGGATATTATATTGTTTTGCAAAAATTCTAGCAAAAGTACCTATCGCAAACTCTGTCTGAGAATGTATTACATCTAATTTCCAACTTTTAATTTTATTTATTGCACCTACTGGATAAACACTAGTAAATCTAGAATCATAAATACCTGTAGGAATCCCTGGTATTCTTAAAACTCTTTCTTTTTCATCGTATTCGTATTTAAAACTTTCTAAGTTTGCTGTTACTACATATACTTCATGTCCTAATTTTTCTAATGCCTTTTTAAGCATTACTTCACTAGTTACTAATCCACTAATATATGGTGTATATGCCTCTGAAAAAATACCTATTCTCATTATTTCGCCTTCTTTTCTAAATTAAATACTAATGCCCCAATAATTATTCCTATATAATATGTTATTAATCTCCATAATAGAAGTACTGCAGATAAAGTAGATGCTCCTATAAAGTTACCAAAAAATCTACCAAATCCATATTCAATACCTCCACTAGCTCCTGGTATTGGTACAAAACCACCTATTATATAAACATAGGCTGAAGCTGTGATTGTACTATTTACATTTAAACTAGTAAAATCATGCATACTATATAGTATAAACATTGGAACAATATATAAACATAATAAACTAATTATATTTAATACTATTCCACCTACAAATAATTTTTTCCTTTTTCTTAACTCTTTAAAGCCTTCATGATAGTCAATAAACTTTTGTTTAATATCTTCTTCATCAACTTTTCTTCTTAATTTTTTTAATATTTTTATACTTAAATTACTTAGTTTATCAGTTACTCTTTTACTTCTTGAAATTAATACTAGAATAATTACTACTACTACATTAATAATAAATCCTAATAATACTAATATTTGAAGAATTCTAACTTTTGGGAATATTGGAAATAAGAAATTATTAATTACCGCAATAGATCCACATATAACTAAAGCTATTTGATAAAAAATAAAGCTTTGAATAGTTTGATTAGTGGCTTTTGCGATAGGTATATCATGTTCCATCAACATATATACTTCCATAGGCTGTCCACCTGTAGCAAAAGGTGTTACTCCATTAAAGAATTGAGTAATTATATTATGTTTAATTGCTTCTTTTAAACTTATTTTCTTTTTATCATTAGTTATCTTATAATTAACAAATCCTTTTATTATTATAAATAGAGCATAAAAAAGAAAAGCTAATAGAATATATTTAATATCTATTTGAGTAAGAATATTAACTATATCTTTAAAGTCATCTTTTAATACTACATAAAGTACTATAGCCGTAATAATTAATAAAAAAATTGTATTCTTTTTTATGTTCTTAATTATATTCATTATCCCATCACCGAAGTTTTTTCTTTTTCCTCTCTGTCTTTTAAATATACTATTTTATTATTAACGTCACCTATACATTCATATCCTTTATCATTTAAGTATTCTTGCATTACTATGTCTTCAGGTAATATTTCTACTAATACTTCTTCCATATTTAAATTATTTAAAGCATATTCTGTGGCTAATATAGGCAACTTCCTTTTTTTTGATTTATTTATAGTATCATATTCTATTATACTACATTTTTTTAAATCATTCTTTCCTTCTAGAAAACAACATTCTACTATCTTATCTTCTTTTTCAATAAATAGTATTTGGTCTACATCATTACTTACTTTTTGTCTATTAAGATAATCCTCTTTAGGAATAGAACGGATTTCATTAATACTATCTACTATTCCTGATAAATTGTTTTCCTTTTCAAATAAAGTTATTTTTTTTAATTGTTCATCATTATATGGATCTAATATATAAAATAAATCTAGACTCATTTTTTCACCTCTATTTGATTATTTCAAGCCCCGGTAATTTCTTTCCTTCTAAATATTCTAATGTTGCTCCTCCACCAGTTGAAGCATGATATATTTTATTCTTAAAACTTGATGCTGCAGCTACTATATCTCCACCACCTAAAATAGTTTTAATATTATTATCAGTTAAATACTTTAATATTTCATCAGTTGCTTTTTTGTATTTACTAAATTCATATACTCCTAATGGCCCATTCCACATAACAATAGATGCAGTCTTTAAAGATGATTCAAATAATTTAATTGATTCATCTCCAATATCTAATCCCATTTCATCATTAGAAATTTCTTTTTCTACTCTATATTTTTCATTATTAGTATATTCATTAGTTACTGCGAAATCTATTGGTAATACTATTTTATCTGGATATTTATTCATTATATTCTTACAGAAATCAAGATTTTCTTCATCTAATAAAGATTTACCTATATTAATACCTTTAGCCTTAAGAAAAGTAAATGCCATTCCTCCACCAATAAGTATCTTATCACATTTCTTTACTAGATTTTCAATAACTCCTATTTTATCGCTTACTTTAGCTCCACCTAAGATAACTATAAATGGATGAGCCGGATTGTCTAATTCTTTTAAAGCATTTAATTCCTTTTCAACAAGTAATCCTACACAACTAGGTAAATAAGTAGCAATTCCCACATTAGATGCATGAGCTCTATGAATAGTTCCAAAAGCATCATTTATAAATACATCGCCTAGGCTAGCCCAATATTTACCTAATTCAGGATCATTTCCACTTTCTTTTTTACCATCTAAGTCTTCATAACGAGTATTCTGAATTAATAATACATCGCCTTCATCCATACTATTAATTGTATCTTCTAATTCTTCTCCTCTTGTTTCTTCACTAAATAATACATCTTGTTTTAATAAAGAAGCTAATTTCTCTGCGACTAGTGATAAATCATTTTTCTTTAAATCAGATTTTTCTTTTACTCTTCCTAAATGAGATAATAATATTACTTTACAATCTCTATCTAAACAATATTTAATAGTATCTAATGCTCCTTTTATTCTAGTATCATCTACTATTTTTCCATCTTTAATTGGAACATTAAAATCACATCTAATTATTACTTTTTTACCATCTATATTTAAATCTTTTATTGTTTTCATTGATATTTCTCCTATCTATTTAAATTATACCATTTTTTCATAAATAAAAAAAGGATTTCTCCTTTTTATTTAGTCATTAAATATTTAGCTGTTCTCACCATTTGAGCAGTATAACTCATTTCATTATCATACCAAGATACAACTTTAACTAGTTGTTTTCCATCTACATCTAATATACTAGTAGAAAGTCCATCTACTAATGATCCACAACGTCTTCCTATAACGTCACTAGATACGATTGGATCCATTGTAAATTCTAGTGTTTCATTAGTATGAGCTTTTAATACTTCATTAATTTCTTCTACTGTAGTGTTTCTATTTAATTCTAAAGTTAAATCAACAACAGAACCTGTTGGTACTGGTACTCTCATTGCAATTCCATCTAATTTACCCGCAAGGTTAGGGCAAACAAGACCTATGGCTGATGCTGCTCCAGTTGATGCTGGAACAATATTTGCAGCACATGCTCTACCACGACGAGCAAGATGCCCTTTTTTATGCGCTATATCAAGTGAGGCTTGGTCATTTGTATAAGCATGAACAGTAGTCATATAACCTTTTACAATTCCAAATTCTTTATCTAATACATCAACTACTGGTGCTAAACAGTTTGTAGTACAACTAGCTGCACTAATAACTTGTTCATCTCCAGTTAATATTTCATGATTAACATTATAAACAATTGTTTTTAAATCACCTTTAGCTGGTGCAGAAATAATAACATGTTTTGCTCCTGCATCAATATGTTTATTAGCGTCTTCTACCTTAGTAAATAATCCAGTACATTCAAATACTACATCAATATCTAAATCTTTCCACGGTAACATTGCTGGATCTTTTTCAGCATATACTCTTACCCTTCTATTTCCTACTACAATATAATCTCCGTCTGCCTTAATTTCATCAATTCTGTAATTTCTATGATTTGTATCATATTTTAATAAATAAGCAAGTTGTTCTGCATCTGTCAAATCATTGATAGCTACTACTTCAAATTCAGGATTTTCTTCCATTAATCTGAAACATAGTCTACCAATTCTACCAAATCCATTAATTGCTACTTTTATCATTTAATCATCTCCCATATTATTATTATACATTATTATTGATATTTTATATAAAAAACACGTACTATTTTTTTTAATACGTGTCAACTAATTACTATAATTACTGTTTATTAAGTACTCTAAACTAGTTCTATTATCTTCTCTTCTAAGAACCATTGCTTTTTCTCTTTGCTCTTTTGTTATATTAACAGCAGCAGCACCAGGATGCCCACTACCACCATGACTTTCTGCAATTTTCCCTACATCAAAACCTTTTGCAATTGCTCGATAAGATTTTTGTCCATATGTTCCTTTTTCTAATGCAATTATAATTAAATATTTAAGATCTTCAATATGAAGCCCTCTAACGTATTCACTTAATTCATTCCTATATTCATAATCAGCAAATACTACTGCAAATCTATTATTATTTTCATCTTTAAAATATTCTCTTTTATCCCATATATTTTGTAATTTTTCTATATATTCTTTTTTCTTGTCTTCTATGATTTTTGCTTCTTCTTCACTAAATTCAACATAATCATTGTTTAAAACCATTTTAATATACATATTCTTAATATACTTTTCTATACCTATTCCGTTTAATAGAATTGCCATATCATGGGCTTTTACACCTTTTTCTTTATCATTTTTCCATTCCCAATTATCTTCTAATCTAGTTAATTCTACAAACTCATCTAGTATTTTTGTTCTTTTAAGTATACCATTTGAATATAAATACTGGTAAAACAAGTCTGTTCCACATCTTTTTATACCATTTTCATCCTCATCAATTATAGTTGTAAAACTATATGCATTACAGTTTTCACTAATTGCTGACTTATGATGATCAAATACTAAAACTTTTTTAGATAATACTGGATCCTTACTTACCATTTCTAATGATGGATTATATAATGCTAAATCTGTAACAAATACTTTATCATATTTATCAAATAAACCATTTTCTATATATTCTCTAAATTTAGTTTCTAAGATATTAATATTCGGTACTAGAACATAATCTATATCATCATATGCTAATTTTCCTAGTACTATACTGCCTAATCCATCTATATCGCTTTCATGACTAAATATAATTACTTTTTCTTTTTGATTCATAATATAACGTCCTTCTTTTTTAATTATATCATTTTTACTTAATCATTAAAATAAAAAACATCCAAAAGGATGTTTTATTATTCATGGAAATAACTTCCACCTATGAATTCTCTTATAGTTGCATCTTCAGGAATACAATCTGCTGAGATTGGTAAGAATAATCTTAGGAAATTTATTAATCTTTTGGCATCTTCATAATATGGAGAAGATGAATCAACTGAATATAATAATGGTTCTACATATGTTTTCAATA
>JAEEGL012103394.1_pt1 | contig 11766 bp, 10 predicted proteins | sample 9134231 | NCBI WGS metagenome assembly JAEEGL01 (sample SAMN16246548, study PRJNA631951) | gut metagenome | biome: gut microbiome; feature: rumen; material: fiber-attached | host: Bos | place: Iran: Karaj | collected 2018-10
CTGCCCCCCGCGAGCTCCAGAGCGTGCTCGCGTGCAAGGTATACGCCGTATAGGTTTTCCGCGTATATCCCGCGCAGCCCCGCGGCGCAGAGCTTTGAGAGTTTTTCTCTTATCTCGCTCTCGTCATCCGGATAGGCCATATCCGGCAGCTCGCACAGGAGCTTTCCGCCGTACTTTTCAATATGCTCTTCCCTTATTTCAAAAAGCGGCAGTATCACCCGCGCGAAGCTCTCCCGCTCCGGTATCTGCTCTGCTTTTTCAAATCTTGCCCAGAGCTCCGGCTCCCCGCTCCTCACGCGGGCAGACGGCGCTTTTCCTTTTGCCGGCAGGAATTCCTTCGGCTGTATCCTGCCGCGTTTTTCAAGCAGGCGAGAAAGCGCCTCCCTGCGCATTGCGTTGAGCTCCGCGGCCGGAAGCATTACGTTTCCGTCAACCGATACCTCCAGATCCTTTACGAAAAACGGGGTCCCGCCCGTTTTCTTCAGCGCCTTTCCGGCCGTCTCTTCGTCCGTCGCGCGGCTTATGGCCTTTTGCGGCGCGGCTCCCGATACCGGTATGCTCTGTCCTTCGCACTCCGCCGTGAGCTTCGACGAACTCTCGTCCATCTCCAGCCGGAACGACACGGGTACGCTGTTTCTCTCCGCCCTGTAAAGACCGGCGAGCTCGCCGAAAACTCCCGCGGAGGCGGCCGCGTCCTCTTTGGAGCGCACGCCGAACATATCCGAATTTCTCTTTCCGTCAAGATAGCCCTGCGTAAAGCCGCCGCGGGAAAAAACAGCCCGGAGCGTTTCCTCGTCAAACTCTTTCCCCTCGAGCGCGAGTCGGCAGGCGGTCACCGCCGCGGCAACGTATTCCGGCCGCTTCATCCGGCCCTCTATCTTGAACGACGATACGCCTGCCTCGACCAGCTCTCTTATGCGGGAAATATACGACATATCCTTGAGCGAGAGGGCGTGATCTCTGCCGTTGAGCTTGAAATCGAGCCTGCAGGGCTGAGCGCATAGCCCGCGGTTGCCGCTTCTTCCGCCTATGACGGAGGAGAGATAGCAGCCCCCGGAGAGCGACATGCAAAGCGCCCCGTGAACGAAGCTCTCGGCCTCGATGCCGAGCGCGCATACCTTTTCTATCTCTTTGAGAGTCATCTCCCGCGCGAGCACTATCCTGTCGAAGCCCATGTCGCGCAGCTGCTTCGCGCCGTCGACGTTATGCACGGCCATCTGCGTGGAGGCGTGCCTTTTCATATCGGGGCAGCGGTCGCGCAAAAGACGCAGCACCGCCAGGTCCTGGATTATCACGGCGTCAGCCCCGGACGCGGCGATCCTTTCCGCCTCGCTCTCAAGCGCTCCGAGCTCGTTGTCCATTACGAGAGTGTTGAGCGTAACGTGTACCTTCACGCCTCTCGCGCGGCAGTAGCTCACGGCCTCGTTGAGCGCGGCGGCATCGAAATTCGCGGCGTTTCTGCGCGCGTTGAAATCGCCCGTGCCGAGATATACGGCGTCAGCCCCGCAGCGCACTGCAGCCTGCAGGCGGTCCGGCGCGCCGACGGGCGCGAGTATTTCAGCTTTAAGTATCCTTTCGTCCATTTCAGGCCCTCCAACCGGTTAAATATTATCAAACGGGCATTCAAATTTCAACCTCACGCAGGCATTGTATTTTTTCAAATATGCGGTAAAATGTATGTAGCCTCAGCAAATAACAAAGAGGAGCTCATTATGAACATAACCTTCATCGGCGCCACTCACGAAGTCACCGGCAGCAACACTCTCATAGAGTGCTCCGGTAAAAACATAATGGTAGACTGCGGCATGCAGCAGGGGGTAGACGTATTTGAGAGCATAGAATCCCCCGTGCCTCCCCCGCAGATAGATTTCGTCTTCCTCACACACGCTCATATAGACCATTCCGGCCTTCTGCCCCTTCTTTACAAGCGGGGCTTCCGCGGCACCGTTTTCGCTACTCCGGAAACCATCAGTCTCTGCGACGTGATGCTTCGCGACAGCGCGAACATCCAGATGTCCGAGGCAGAATACAGCAGCCGCAAGGCTGCCCGCGCCGGAGAAGAGCCTGCCGAGCCGCTTTACGACCTTAACGACGTAGCCGGCCTCATGCCGCATTTCCGTCCCTGCAGCTACGGCGAGATGCTGCAGATATGCGAGTGTGTAAAGCTCCGATTCACCGATATCGGCCACCTGCTCGGCAGCGCGTGCATAGAGATATGGCTCGAGGAAAACGGCGTTGAGAAAAAGATCGTCTTCTCTGGCGACGTCGGCAACACCAACCAGCCCATAATAAACGATCCGAAGACTGTAGAGCAAACCGACTATCTGGTGATAGAATCCACCTACGGCGACAGACTGCACGACGAGCGCCAGGGGCATATACAGGTGCTTGCGGACTACATCAAGCGGACTCTCGACCGCGGCGGCAACGTTATAATCCCCTCCTTTGCCGTGGGCAGAACTCAGGAGATGCTCTATTTCATCCGCGAGATCAAAAGCGCCGGTCTCGTGCCCGGGCATGAGGATTTCCCCGTTTACGTGGACAGCCCGCTTGCCAACGAGGCCACCTCCGTGCTGCTCCAGTGCGGCATGGACTGCCTCGACGAAGAGACGCGTGCCATCATGGCGCGCGGCGAAAACCCGCTCGTTTTTCAGGGCCTGCATACTTACGTAAGCGTGGAGGAATCCAAGCAACTCAACTTCGATACCACGCCGAAGGTCATAATCTCGGCCAACGGCATGTGCACCGCCGGGCGCATACGCCACCACCTGAAGTACAATCTCTGGCGGCCGGAGAGCCTCATACTCTTCGTCGGCTACCAGTCTAAAGGAACTCTCGGTCGGCTCCTGCTCGAAGGAGCAAAGAGCGTTCGCCTTTTCGGCGATACTATAGCCGTAAAGGCCGAGATAGCCATGTTCCCGGGTATAAGCGGCCACGCCGACAAGCAGGGACTGCTGAACTGGCTCTCCGGTTTTGAACAAAAGCCGGGACAGATATTCGTGAACCACGGCGACGACGCCGTGTGCGAAAGCTTCGTTCGCTGTCTCAACGAGGAGCACGGCTATAACGCCTTTGCCCCCTATTCCGGCACGGTGTACGACCTCGCCGCGGGCGAATTCGTAAAGATAACAAAGGGTATTCCGGTAAAGAAGATAAGCTCCGGCCGCGCGGCGCAGCGCTCCGTGCTCGAGCGGCTCATCGCCTCGGCGAAAAAGCTGCTCAGGATATGCGAGCAAAGCGAGGGGCGCGCGAACAAGGACCTCGCGAAATATGCCGACCAGATCGACGCCCTGTGCGAGAAGATGTCGCGCTGAGTGCGCACTCATAAATAAAAAAGCTCCGGCGCGGCGCGCCGGAGCTTTTATTCTTACACGATCTGAAACAGCTTGAACTTCAGGTATTCCGTTTCCGGCACTCCCCAGAGGATCGGGTGGTCGGGCGCCTGGCGGCGGTCCTCTATCTGCCGCAGACTCACAGATGCATCCGCGGCCGCCTGCGCGAGCATGCGGGAAAAGAGCTCGTCCGTCATAAAATGCGAGCAGGAGCACGTGGCCAGGTAGCCTCCCCGCGGCAGTATCTTCATGGCGCGCAGGTTTATGTCCTTATACCCGCGGAAAGCATTGTCCACCGTGGCGCCGCTTTTGGTGAAGGCCGGAGGATCGAGGATAATATAATCGAACGGCTTTTTCTTTTCAGCCGCTATCTTCGTGAGCAGATCAAAAACGTCCGCCTGCACGACCTCTATCTTTCCATCGAGCGAATTGAGCACCGCGTTTCTCCGCGTGGCCTCCACGGCGTCCTTCGATATATCCACGGCCGTGACGCTCTCGGCGCCCGCCTTCGCACAGTTGAGCGCGAACGCGCCCGTATGAGTGAAGCAGTCGAGCACCCTCTTCCCCTTTGCAAGCGCCGCCGCGGCGCGGCGGTTGTACTTCTGGTCGAGAAAGAAGCCCGTCTTCTGTCCGTTAACGTAATCCACGTTGTAGTATATGCCGTTTTCGCATATGGTCACATGCCCGTCGAGCTCCGTGCTCAGGCCCTCGAGGCCGGCATAAAAGCCCTTTTCGCGGCTCATTCCCTCTTTCTCCCTGAGTGCGGCTTCGTTGCGCTCGTATATGGCGCGCAGACGCACGCCGTATTTTTCGAGCAGCTCCGCAAGGAGCCGGTACAGAAGCGGCTTTATGCGCTCTATGCCGAGCGAGAGGACCTCGGTAACGAGGATGTCCCCGAAAAGGTCCGCCGTCAGCCCGGGGAAGCCGTCCGCCTCGCCGAATATCAGCCGCGAGCAGGCAAAGTCCTCGCCCATGACGGTCTTTCTGTATTCCAGCGCGTAGCTCACGCGCCTGCGCCAGAAGGCCTCGTCGAAGCGGTCGTTCGTGTTGCGGGATATGACGCGCACGCGTATCTTGGAGTTGTCGTTTATGAACCCGGCGCCGAGCCAGCTCCCCTTCTGCGTGACGACGTCCACTATATCGCCGTTTTCATACTCGCGGTCCGGCCCCTCGGTCTCCGCGCCGTACACCCAGGGGTGCCCGCCGCGCAGCGCTCTGGCGGCTTTTTCGTTTATCGTTACTATCGGATATTCACGGGCCATGCTCCGCCCACCCTGCCTTTCTGAACTCAAAAATCTGCCGGCGTATGCGCGCCGGCAGATCTCTGTACGGTTTTACTTTCCGTTCTTCGGGCCTCTCGTGCTGCTCGAACTGCGCGAAGCGCCGCCCGGCTTGAAGCCCGGAGGAGTTTTCGCTCCGCCGGAGCTCTGCTGGCCTCTGAAGCCGCTGCTCGTGCGCGACTGCGCCGGCCCGCGCGAAGCGCTGCTCGAATGCGAATACGGCCCGTACGGATGGTTGTACTGGCTGCTGCGCCAGGGGCTGTCCTGCATGGCGCGGAAAAAGTACGAAAACTTGTACGGAGCGGAGTTTTTCGCGCCCGTTGACCTGTTGAATGTGTTGTAGCGCGTCTTGTCCACCCTCGAGGAGAAGAAGATGACCACCAGGACTATCACAACGGCTATGCCCGCCAGCTTGCCGAGACCGATCGAGAAGCCCTCGAACGGGGAGCTGTTTTCATAATAGTAGCTGTCGTAGCCGTAGTCGTACATCGACTCTTCCTGAGCCTGGCTCAGGGCGATATATTCATACTGATCGTCGTACCACTTGAAAAGCTCTTCGAGCAGCCCGTTGACCGCCTTGTCGTAATCTCCCTTGCGGAAAGAGGCGTTGAAATACTTCTGCATGTAGGTTTCCGCTTTATCCTGACCGAAGCTTTTGTATATTCCGTCGCCTACTGTCAGGAAGGCGCTGCTCTGCTCCGCAGCGATCAGCAGCAGCATGGAGCTTTCCTCCTCCCCGCCGATATCCCAGCGGTTCATGAGGAGCGTGGCGTATTCGTCGGCATAATAGCCGTCGAGATAATCCACCGTCACCACCATTATCTGCGCGCCTATGGAAGAGTGAAGCTTCTTATTTGACTTTTGTATATAGCTCTCCGTGTCCTCGGAAAGCACTCTGGCAAAGTCGGCGAAATACGTTCCCTCCGCCGGCTTTTCCAGCAAGGCCGAGGCGAAAACGCTCAGCGCGAGCATTACCGCAAACGCCAGAGCCATGATTTTCAGGATCTTTTTCATTCGTTTTATCCTACTTAAAGAATTCGGGAGCTTTTACGAACGCGGGATAGCGCAGGACGTTTACCGGGAAAACCCCGAGTACGTTTTTGTTGAAGCGCTCCACAGCCTCGTTATATCCGCTTTCCGTTATGGTGAGCGCGGCGCCGTCAAAGGCCGATTTATATCCCGCTGCCGCGGCTCTGTCTTCATCCGAAACAGCCGAATAAAGCGCGGTAAACGCCTCGCCCATCTCTTTATCAGCGGTGCAGAGCGCCGCAGGCGAAAGCTTCTTGGCGCCCAGAAGCGACACGAGCGCCCGCCTTGCCTCGAGAAGGCGCTGCGCCTTTTCGGAAAGCGCCGGATCATCCTCCGCTACGGTCCAGAGATTGAGCGCGGCGCGCGCCCTGTTGACGAGCTGCCCGCGCACGGACGGCTGGGTATAGCCGTCTTCTCTTACTCCCGTGGTAAAACTCTTTTCCACCTTTGCCGCCTGCCTGGATACCGAGCGGTGCACTCCGAAAAGAGCGAACAGCAGGCACAGGACTATGCAAAGGGGAAGAACGAAAGAATATCTTCTGAAGGGAGACATTTCCTCAGCCTCTCAGCTCAAGGAGCTTTTCTTTAAGCTCGCCCTCAATGCGGGTAAGCTCGCCTTCGGCGGCGCGGCGCTGCTCCTTGCCCTCGGTCTGTATGCGCAGCACCTCGTCGAGCGTGCCGATGAGCTTTTCGTTGGTCTCGGTAAGCGTTGCGATATCGACTACGCCTCTCTCGGCTTCCTTGGCGGCCTGGATAGTGCCGATCTGGAGCTTTTCGGCGTTCTTCTTGAGCAGCTCGTTGGTCATGTCGGTCACAGCGTGCTGGGCCTCCATGGCCTCCTGGGTATGCGCCATGCCGAGCGCGAGCAGCATCTGGCTCTTCCAGAGGGGGATGGTGTTCATGACGGAGGACTGTATCTTCTCCACCATGAGAGAATCGTTGTTCTGGATAAGCCTTATCTGCGGGGCCATCTGGATGGAGACCATGCGGGTGAGCTCGAGGTCGTGTATGCGCTTTTCAAAGCGGGTGCACATATTATCGTAGTCGTTGGCGGCCTGCGCGTCCTCCGGAAGGCCGGACTGCTCCGCCTTCGCGCGCAGCTCGACGAGCTCCGTTTCGCGCGCCTTGTCCAGCGCCTGCTTGCCCGCGAGGATGTACATGGACAGTTCTTTGAAATAGCCGAGGTTGTTTTCATAGAGCTTGTCGAGCGTGGCTACGTCCTTCATGAGCGTGACCTGGTGGCCCTCGAGCATGTCGGTTATCTTCGTAACGCTCACGTCGGCCTTCTCATAGCGGATCTTGAGCTCCTCAATATGCGCCTTCTGCTTCTTGAAAAGGCCCCTGAGTCCCTTGGGCTTCGCTTCGAGGTCTGTGGAAAAGCCCTTGAGCTCGCTCACGAGGCCGGTAAGCATGGAGCCCACCTCGCCCATGTCCTTGTTCTTTACGCTCTCGAGAGCCGTGCCGGAAAAATCGGAGATGTGCTTCTGCGCTGAGGCGCCGTACTGCAGTATGGCGTTGGTATCGCGTACGTCTATCTTCTCGGCAAAGGACTCCACCATCTGCTTTTCTTCGTCGGTAAGCGCCGAAAGGGTCTGGTCTACGTATTCCTGCGCCGTGACCGCAGGCGTCTTGGGGGCTTCTTTTTCCTCGTTCGCGTCAAGCGTGAGATTGATCTTCATTTCATCCATTGTGAGCTCCTCCTTCTGTTTGTTTGAAATCGCGCCCGGCCAGTCCTTCGCCGGCCATCAGGGCGTCAAGCACTTTTATGTCTGTTTCGATATCGAGCGCCTCGTCGGAAAACAGCGCGTCGAGCTGCTTCTGCCAGCTTTCGATCAATCGGTCGAGTATGCCGCTGATATTCTCCTTTGTAGTGTCGATATTCTCGCCCTCTATGCCCTGCTCGTCCATTCTGTCGTAAGCGTTGAGCAGCTTGAGCGTAGTGGGCAGATAATAGCGCAGAAAGCGCTTTATCCTCGGCCTGTCCTTAGGATCGTCCTTAGCGTCCTGTATTATCTTTCGGGCAAGGACTATGAGCTTGTCTATCTTCTGCTTTACCTCTTCGGAACGGGCGCTCTGCGAGAGCCTTGTCATCTCGCCTATGGCTTTCTCGCCCTCCGCGAAAAGCTCGTCCAGCTCGGTATCGCCGGTGGTCACGGGCTCCTCTATGACCTTTACGTCGTTCGGGAAGATCTTTTTCATCAGCAGGTATACGATGGCTGTTACCGCAAGGGCAATAATGAAATGCCACACGCGGTGCATCGGCAGCAGCAGGCACCAAAGTATCCATACCGCCGCCGGGATATAAACGGGCCAGACTGAGCGCCGGATCTCTTTTTTCACCGACTTCATCCCCCCTTTAAAAGTATATGGTTATTTTATTACTATATTATTTCTGTGTCAAGAAAGGCCGCCGTATACGGTTCATTTTCGCCGTGACTTGACTTTATTCTCACCCGTGGTAAAATAAAGTATTATGATTGGGCATAATGGGACGAAATGCGGAGTATCCGCATTCCGCCCCTATCTGAAAGGTTCCGGAGCGCCCGCGTTGCCTGAATAATTCTATGCTGCGGCAGGTCCCGGCGTCACCGCAAATATCATCTTCAAGAACGGAGGGCCCGTACAATGATAATAGCGCCTTCGCTCCTCTCTGCCGATTTCTCCCGTCTCGGTCAGGAGATCGAGTCCGTTTCCCGCGCGGACTGGCTCCACGTCGACGTTATGGACGGCTTCTTCGTCCCGAATATCTCGATCGGCATCCCGGTGGTGGAATCCATCCGCAAAATAACCGGCAAGGTGCTCGACGTTCACCTCATGATAGAAAAGCCCGCGCGTTACGTTAAGCAGTTTTGTCTGGCAGGAGCTGACTACGTTACCGTGCACGTCGAGGCCGACCAGTACCAGAATATCGCCGAGGCCATAGCCCTCATCCGCGAGTGCGGCAAAAAGCCCGGCATAGTCCTCAAGCCCAAGACTCCCGCGGAGGCGGCTCTTCCCTTCATCTCCTCCGTGGATATGATACTGGTCATGACTGTCGAGCCCGGCTTCGGCGGACAGAGCTTCATGGCGGACCAGCTCCCCAAGGTACGCGCCCTGCGCGAGATGATAGACTCCGGCGGCTATGCCTGCGAGCTTGAGATCGACGGCGGCGTCTCCGAGAAAAACGCAGCCGCCTGCGCCGAAAACGGCGCCACTGCGCTCGTCGCCGGAAGCAGCGTCTTCAGAGCCGCAGACAGAAACGAAGCGATAGAAAAAATCAGAGCCGCGGCCCAGGCCGCGCAGAGAGGATAAGTGTACCATGGGCTTTTTCCCCGCCGCGTTCGACGCGCTCACAGAACAGTTCGCAAGGCTGCCCGGCATAGGCACGAAGACCGCGCAGCGGCTCGCCTTCTATATCCTTTCCCTTCCCGATGAAGAGGCCGAACGCTTCGCGCAGGCCATAAAAAACGCCAAGAACGTCATCCGCACCTGCAGCGTATGCCAGAATCTTACCGATTCCGAGATCTGCCCCGTCTGCGCCTCCGAAAAGCGCGACAAGGGGCTCATATGCGTCGTGTCCGACCCGAAGGACGTGGCGGCGATAGAGCGCGCGCGCGAATACCGCGGCACCTACCACGTTCTCTACGGCGTGATATCTCCGATGAATCACATCGGCCCCGAGGACATAAGAATTAAAGAGCTCGTCTCCCGCGTGGCCGGCGGAGACGTGCGTGAGGTCATAATGGCCACCAACCCCGATACCGAGGGAGAGACGACCGCGCTTTACATAACCCGCCTTTTGAAGCCGTTCGGCATAAAGCTCTCCCGCCTTGCCTACGGCATACCCGTAGGCGCGTCGCTCGAATTTGCGGACGACGCTACCTTAATGCGCGCCATGGAGGGCAGAACGGAGTTATAACTCCCGCCCGCGGCGGTTAAAATCGTATTCAAGAGCGGCGGCGGCTCCGCCCTCTGTAATAACGGAAATACATATTTATGAAAGGAAAAAAATATTTCAATGGCAGAAAAACTTAAGATCATTGCGCTCGGAGGGCTCGGTGAGATAGGCAAAAACCTCACTCTGCTCGAGTACAAGAAGGATATCATTATCATCGACTGCGGCATGGGCTTCCCCGATAACGACATGTACGGCGTCGACATGGTAATACCCGACGTATCCTATCTCCTCCGCAACGCAGACAAGGTCCGCGGAATGATCCTCACCCACGGGCACGAGGATCATATAGGGGCTGTTCCCTATATCCTCAAGGACCTTGACATACCCGTATGCGCAACGCGCATGACAGCTGCTCTCGTGCGCCACAAGCTGGCAGAGGCCGGGCTTTGCGACGACATGATACACGAGATCGAAGCCGGCTCGCGCTTCCGCCTCGGCTGCTTCGAGGTGGAGGCGATACACGTGAATCACTCCATAGCCGATTCCGTGGCCTACTGCATCACCACGCCCATAGGCAAGGTGATACACACGGGCGATTTCAAGATAGACCCCACGCCCATCAGCGGAGAGATGACAGACCTAACCCGCCTCGGAAACCTTGGAAGCGAAGGCGTGCTGCTGCTGCTCGCGGATTCCACAAACGTCGAAAAATCCGGCATGTCCCTTTCCGAACAGGCCGTCGGCGAGCGTATGGATTCCATTTTTGCCGACTGCAGCAAGCGCATTATCGTCACTACTTTCGCTTCAAACGTGCACAGGATACAGGAGATAATAAACGCCGCGGCAAAATCCGGCCGCAAGGTCGGAGTTACCGGCCGCAGCATGGAAAACATCCTGCAGTATTCCTCCGAGCTCGGGTATATCGACATTCCGGACGGAGTGCTCGTTGAAATGAACAAGCTCAAGGGCCTGCCGCCCGAGAAGGTCGCCGTCATCTGCACGGGAAGCCAGGGCGAAAACATGTCGGCCCTCTACCGCATGGCCTTTTCCGGCCACAAGCAGATAGAGATCGGCGCGAACGACAGAGTCATAATCTCCGCCAGCGCCGTGCCGGGCAACGAAACGACCGTTACCCGCGTCATCGACGAGCTCTTCCGCAAGGGCGCCGAAGTGCTCTACCGCAACATAGACGATATCCACGCCTCCGGCCACGCCTGCCGTGACGAGCTGCGTATACTCCACGCGCTGGTAAAGCCGAAATTCTTCATGCCGGTACATGGCGAATACAGGCATCTGAAGCTGCACGCCGACCTTGCCCTCAAGATGGGCATGCCCTCGCAGAATATTATAATCAGCGACATCGGCAAGGTCGTCGAGGTCTCGCAGAAAAAGATATGCATAAACGGCACGGTCCCCTCCGGCAAGGTCCTCGTGGACGGCACCGGCATGGGCGACGTTGGCGGCGTTGTGCTGCGCGACAGAAAGCATCTCGCGCAGGACGGCATGCTCGTAGTCGTAGTGAACCTCTCGGCCGAGGACGGCTCGCTCGTCTCCGGGCCTGATATAATCTCCCGCGGCTTCGTCTACGTGAAGGATAACGAAGATCTCATGGAAGAGCTGCGCCGCAACGTTATAGATACTCTCGACGAATGCCGGTACGACGGCATATCCGACTGGGCCAGCATAAAATCCGCGATAAAGCGCTCGCTCTCGGCGCAAATTGCGCGCAGCACCAAGCGCACCCCCATGATCCTCCCTATGATCATGGAGATATAACAGGTGTATGCCATGAACATTCAGATATTCGGCAAAAACAAATGCTTCGACACGAAAAAGGCCGAGCGCTATTTCAAGGAACGGCGCATAAAATTCCAACAGATAGACATACTGCGCTACGGCATCAGCCGCGGCGAGCTGCGCTCCGTAGTCTCGGCAGTCGGAATAGAAAACCTTGTTGACGAAAAGGTCGAGGGCGCCGAGATCGTGCGCTATCTGGCCACCAAGGAAGCCAAGGAGGAAAAGCTCTTCGAATATCCCGAGTACATCAAAACTCCCATAGTCCGCAACGGGAAGCAGGCCACCGTCGGTTACTGCCCCGAGGTATGGAAGCTATGGGAATGAGCCCCGCCCCCTCCGGGATAGCGGAAATAGACGTCCACGGAATGACGCGCGTGCAGGCCAGGGCAGCCATAGACAGCGCGCTTAAAAAGGCGAGCGGCGCCTACCGTCTGCGAGTGATACACGGCTA
>JAEEGL015717647.1_pt1 | contig 11766 bp, 8 predicted proteins | sample 9134231 | NCBI WGS metagenome assembly JAEEGL01 (sample SAMN16246548, study PRJNA631951) | gut metagenome | biome: gut microbiome; feature: rumen; material: fiber-attached | host: Bos | place: Iran: Karaj | collected 2018-10
GCCGAAACCGGTTTCCGCGTCCATCTTGTTGATATCGAAGGTGTATTCGTAGCCCTCCAGTGTCACCGCCTCCCGGTTGCGGTCCGTCGTCGTCAGCGTTCCGGTAAGCGTCAGGCCAGTGAATTCCGCGGTTACCGTATAGGTCTGGTCCCATTCGAAGTCCTCGACGTCGACCGTCAGTTTCCCCTCCTTCAACGCAAAGTTCGATATCTTGATGTACTCGTCTATCACTTCCTCGTCCGCGTTATTTTTGACAGTCGCCGTCACCGAGGTCGGGGTGGCGCCGTCCAGTTTCGAACCGATCTTCTCAATGACGCCCTCGGGGAACTCCAGCGGAAGCGCCTTGCGGCTGTACACCGAAGGTCCCTCATCCGTTTCATAGTAGATATTGTGGTCCGCCTCCGCATCCTCGGCATAGGTCCATACGATCTTTGCAGTGAAAGAGGCTTCCGCCTCCGTTACCACATTCAGCGCCTTCAAACGATATACTTCGCTCCGAACGATCTGCACCTCTTTCTCCGTCGCCTGCTCCAGCAGCACGTCCCCATCCTCGCCGATCACACAGATCGAGAAACCCTGGGGGAAGGTCACAGGAGCGAGCACAAACCAAAACTCGGTCGCAGTCTCTTCCGTAGCACCCAGCGTCACGGGAGTATCAGCCTCCACGTACACTTCCTTCTCAGCGCCCTCGTTCAGAGAAAGTTCAGGGACGCCACCCGGAACGATCGTCGCTTCACCTTCACCGGCGATCTCTTCTTCACCGTTACCACGAAGCGCAATGCCTTTCACCTTTACGCCCTCACCGTACAGTTTCACCACCACGTAGCCACACACGTTTTTGAAGCTCAGTTTCAGGTCTTCCGAAGCAGCTACCATCACGTTCATGCCCGGGGCGAAACTACTCTCGCAATATGGCTGAGCATCCGGGATATTCACGTTCACAATCCCGCCTTTTTGTACTTTCGTACCTTCCGAGTAGGGATACACACCGTAATTGTACTCCAGTGAAGGAAAGTAATGATGAGAGGTCTCGTCCGCAGCGGCGAACTTTCCACTCGCTTCTCCACCCTCGCCCTTGTAGGCATAACGGCGGTTTTCCTGATTCTTCAAGAACACCGAAATCTCATCATCCTTGGCCCACAGCACATTCAGCGTTTCATCCACATACGTGCGCGTTCCTGTGAACTCCGCACCCGATACGACGGCAGTCACTTCCGGGCTCGACGTTACATTGTCGGACATCTTCTCGGACTGATCCTTTACGCATGACGGCAGGGATACCGTCATCAACATCGACAGACAGAGCGCCGACAGCGTTCGCATCCATTTTCTTACAGTTTCCATAAATAAAAAATTTGGGGGATTAGTGCTCGATTTTTCAAATTTAACATTTTGCGATCATTTCGCAAAACCTCACGGCCAAAAAAACTCAATATTCCCGCAAAGCGGTGGCATAGCGGCAGCAAGCAGTGCGCCTGGACTTTTTCGGAAGCAAGAAAGAACCCTGACGGGGAATGCTTCTGAAAAAGTCCAGGCGCAATGCCTTTCACTAAGCCCTAGCGGACCTCCCAGGTCGAACCGCTGTGAAGGAGCTCGTCGACCGAATGGATCTTGGACTTGGCCGTCACTTCCAGCACCTGGTCGCGCACCCCGTCGTCATAAGTCACCTGCTTGACATTACGGATAACACCCAAGGCAACAGGAAGTTCCGGAGCCTTCATCTCGGCCAGCATCATATGCAGACCCATGTTGTCGCTCTCCGCATCATGGACAAGAATATCCTCCTCCGTATAACCGTCTTCACCGATCGTCACGGCCTTCAGGCCCATGCCTTCCAGCACCAAACCCTTCTCCTTGTTCTTGCCGAAGAGCATCTTCTCCCCGTGACGCAGAACGATGGTCCGGTCGGCCTTGACAGCCGGGTCGGACAGATCCTTGTGCGCTCCATCGTTGAAGATCACACAGTTGGTCAGCATCTCCACGACCGAAGTACCGTCATGCAGGGCGTCCGCTGTCAGGATCTCCTCATTGAGCTTCAGCTCCACGTCCAGCGAGCGGGCAAAGAAAGTCCCCTTCGCACCCAGCACCAGGGAACCCGGCGTAAAAGGCTGCTCCACCGTACCGTAGGGCGAAGTTTTCGTGATGGCGCCGAACTTGGACGTCGGCGAATACTGACCCTTCGTCAGACCGTAGATGCGGTTGTTGAAGAGGATGATATTGATATCAATGTTGCGCCGGATGGCGTGGATGAAGTGGTTGCCGCCGATGGCAAGCGCATCCCCGTCACCGCAAGCCTGCCAGACCGTGAGAGTCGGGTTGGCCACCTTGATCCCCGTGCTGACAGCCGTCGCACGGCCGTGGATGCTATGGAATCCATAGGTATCCATATAGTAGGGCAGACGCGAGGAGCATCCGATACCCGATACGACCACATAACGCTCCTTCTCATAGCCCAGCGCATGGCTCACCTGCGGGAGCGCCCGCTGCAGGGCGGCAAGGACGGCATGGTCACCGCAACCCGGGCACCAACGTACTGCCTGGTCGCTTTTGAAATCTTGAAATGTCAAATGGGGCATGGCTCAGATCTCCTTTTTGATCGCGTCCTTGAGCTCGCTCACGAGGAACGGCTGCCCTTGGACTTTACCGTAAGAAACATACTGGAACTGGGGATAAACCCCACGCAAATAAGCGGCGAACTGGCCGCTGTTGAGCTCGCAGACCAAAATCTTGTCGAAACGAGAGAAGACCTCTTCTGTATTGGCCGGAAGCGGGTTGATATAGTCGAAATGGGCGTAGGAAACGTCCATGCCTTCGGCATGCAGCTCGCTTACAGCGCTCAGCAGATGGCCATAAGTGCCACCCCAGCCGACCAGCAACACAGAGCCGGAAGCAGGTCCGAGCACCTCAAGGGCAGGCAGATCCCGGGCAATGCGCGCGACCTTCTCCGCCCGCTCAGCGACCATCCGGGCATGGTTCTCCGGATCAGTGGAAAGCACACCGGCATGGGTCTTTTCCAAGCCGCCGACGCGATGCTCGAAGCCCTTCTGGCCCGGTAGGGCCCATTGACGTACCAGGGTCTCGGGATCCCGGGCGAAGGGACGGAAACGCTCCCCCTCCTCCAGCGTCCCATGGACAAAAGGAGGCTTGATGGCCGGATAGTCCTTCATCGAAGGGATGCGCCAAGGCTCGGAACCGTTGCCAAGGAACCCTTCCGAGAGCAGAATGACCGGCGTCATGTGCTCCAGTGCGATCTTGGCAGCGTTGAAAGCCGCATCGAAGCATCCGGCCGGGGAACGGGCGGCGATGACCGGCAGCGGGCATTCTCCGTTGCGGCCATAAAGCGCCTGGCTCAAATCCGTCTGCTCCGTCTTGGTCGGCAGACCCGTCGAAGGACCACCGCGCTGGACGTCCACGACCACCAGCGGCAACTCGACCATGACCGCCAGTCCGAGCGCTTCGCTCTTCAGCGAAAGACCGGGACCGGAAGTCGTCGTAACCGCCAGGTTGCCGGCAAAAGAGGCACCAATCGCCGTGCAGATGCCCGCGATTTCGTCCTCAGCCTGCAAAGTCTTGGCTCCCAGATTCTTATGGATGGCCAATTCTTCGAGGATCGCCGTGGCCGGCGTGATCGGATAGGAACCGCAGAACAGCGGCAAGCCCGACTTCTCGGAGGCAGCCAGCAGGCCCCAAGCCGTTGCCTGGTTGCCCGTGATGTTGCGGTAAGTCCCCTTGGGCAAGTCGGCGACCGGTTCCACGACATAGGTGTCCGGGATGGCCTGGATATTGGCGGCATAGTTGAAGCCGTCATTGAGAACCTTCTTGTTGGGAGCGATGACCTCGGGGTGCTTTTTGGCAAACTTCTTCTCCAGATAGCCGAAGATATGCTCCAGCGGCCGACTGTAGATGTAGCAAGCCATCCCGAGGGTAAACATGTTCTTGCATTTCAGGATGGCCTTCTGGTCCATCCCGCTGTCTTTCAAGCTCTCCTTGGTCAGGGTCGTGATAGGGGCGATGATCAGGGTCCGGTCCTCCACACCAAGCTCGGTGAAGGGGTTGTCCGTCGTGAAACCAGCCTTTTTCATGCCTGACTCGTCGAAGGCGTCCTCATCTACGAGGATCATCGCATTGCGCTTGCACCACTTCGCGTTGGCCTTGAGCGCAGCCGGGTTCATTGCCACCAGGAGGTCGCAGAAATCGCCCGGAGTTGTAACCGGAGTGCTGCCGATATGTACCTGGAAACCGGAAACGCCCGACACGGTTCCGTGGGGCGCCCGGATCTCGGCAGGATAGTCCGGAAAGGTCGAAAGACCGTTGCCATAGATCGCAGAGGTATCAGCAAAAAGAGATCCGGTGAGTTGCATACCATCTCCCGAATCTCCTGCAAATCTAATTACAACATCTTTCGTATCAATGACTCTATGTTGCATTATAGATGTATGTGGTTGAAAGTTTTTCCGTTCCTGGAAGCAAGGGTTTACTTGGACTGGGCGGCAGCTTCTGCTTCGGCGGCAGCCTGAAGTTCAGCCTGGAGGCTCTCGAGGGTCCGGCCGGCCGGGATATTCAGGGCTTTGCGGGCCTCAGGCGTGATGTCCACACTCTGCTTGGGATCGAAATAAAGGAAAGAGCTCTGGTCCATTACATAGATATAGCCACCGGCCTTGGCAATTGTATTGACCGCCTCCTGGGCTTTCTGATAGATGGGGGCCATCAATTGCTGCTGTTGCTGCTGGAGCTCCTGCTGGATGGTCTGGTTGAACTCCTCCAAACGCTGCTGGATACCGGCCAGCTCCTTCTCCTTGCTCTCCTTGATCGCGGGAGTCCAAGTGGAAGCCTTCTGCTGATACTGCTGCATCTTGGTCTGGTACTCTTCATACATCGACTGGAAGGTCTCGGAAGCTTCTTTCTGGGAAGCATTCATCGCCTCGCGGGCCTTATCGGCCTCGGGCATCAGCTGGACCAGTTCGGTGAAGTTGACATGGGCGAATTTGGTCTGAGAAAAACCTGTCACGGTGACAAGTGCCATAGCGGCAAACAAAACGATTTTTTTCATATCGATAAGAAATTAAAAATATTAATTCAACTGAATATTAACTGTTTAGAACTGTTGTCCAATCACGAAGTGGAACTGGCTTCCACCATATTGCGAATCGTCAAAGCCGTATCCCCAGTCAACACCGAGGAGACCGACCATCGGAAGGAAGATGCGCACGCCGACACCGGCGGAACGCTTGATCTGGAAAGGATTGAAATCACGGATGTCCGCCCAGCAGTTACCGCCCTCCAAGAAGGCCAGCGCATAAATCGTGGACTGCGGCTGGAGGATCACCGGATAGCGGAGCTCGACCGTAAATTTGTCATAGACGTTACCGGCATAGGCGTAGCCATTGGAATTGTAGGACGAAGGCCGGTACGGCGTCAAGCGATAGTTCTCATAGCCTCGCAGGGCGATGATTTCGGAACCGTAGGTGGCATAGCCGGACATGCCGTCACCACCGACCAGGAAGCCTTCGAACGGAGAGTAACCCCAGTTGCGGTTGTAGTAGCCGAGGTAGCCGAACTGCGCCCGCGTCATCAGGACCAGGTCGCCGACCAGGTTGGTATAGGTGGCTCCGGAGAGTTTCCATTTATGATACTCGATCCATTTGAAGCGGTGCTGCGTATCCCAGCGGTCATAGTTGATGTCCCGCCAGCTGGCGACCGGTGTCGGATTGCCATTGGCGTCCAGGTTGCCCCAGTCCTTTTTGCGGAAGAGGGAGTACGGCGGCGTGAACTGCAGGGAGGCCGAGAACTCAGAGCCCTTACGGGGATACAGTTGCTGGTCGTAGGACGTACGAGAGAGGGCTAAGGTATAACTCAGGTTATGGGCCAAGCCATCATCGAAGAAGAAATAGCCGGAATACCAGTTGGTCAGTTTGTAGGACTGCCAGCTCAGGCCATTATACAGGACAAAGTAGCTGTCGGGCCACTTCAGCCGGTTACCCAGCGATGCGGACAAGCCGTAGATCTCCATCATCCTATCATGGCTCAAGATATTGAGATACAGGTAGGAGTCGGTCTGGCGGGTGTAGTAGGCGGAGAGATTGAGCGAAGTCGGCTTCTTTCCGAAGAGCCAAGGCTCCGAGAAGCTGGCCGTCAGGGCCGTATAATAAGTACCGTTGGTCTGGAAACGGAAGGCCAGGTTCTGCGCGTCTCCCAGCGGGACCGGGCGCCAGGCGCTCTTGTCAAACATCCGCTTGGTGGAGAAGTTGTTGAAACTCACACCGACCGTCGCCACAAAGGTATTGCCGCCCCAACCGCCGGAGAGTTCCAGCTGGCTGGAAGGTTTCTCCGTCACGTTGTAGACCACATCGACCGTATTGTTGAGCTGGTTCGGGATAATGGAGTATCCCTTGGTCGCATCCATGATGGCTTCCGGGTCGAACTGACCCAGGGAAGCGATTTCCCGGATGGAACGCTCGAAGTCGGACTGCGAGAAGAGGTAGCCCGGACGGGTGAACACCTGTCGGCGGACCACGTTCTCGTTGGTCAAGTCATTGCCGTTGATGATGATATTGTTGAGCGTAGCCTGCTTTCCTTCGGAGATCCGGAGCTCGACATCGACAGAGTCGTTCTGGATGTTCATCTCGACCGGCGTGATGTTGAAGAAAAGGTAGCCGTTGTCCCGGTATAGCTTGGAGACGTCATACTCGGTCTGCTTGCCCCCGCCCATGAGACGCTTCTCCATCGTCACGACATCATAGACATCGCCTTTGTTGATCGAGAGGATGTTGTTCAGCACATCCGTCGGATAGACAGAGTTGCCGGTCCAGGAAATGTCCCGGAAATAATACCTGTCGCCCCGCTCGAAAGTGAGGTCGATCCCCAGCCGGTTGGGCTCAACATAGTAGATGGAATCCTTGACCAGGCGGGCATCCCGGTAACCCTGCTCGTTGAAAACGCTGACAGCCGCCTTCTTGTCCTTTTCGTACTCCTTCGCATTGAACTTCTTGCTGCTGAAGAAGTTGTAAATCTTGTTGGACTTGGTCTTCTTCATCGAGCGGGCGATCTTGAACTCCTTGACGTCCTCGTTGCCGATGAAGTTGATCGTCTTGATCTTGACCTTCTGGCCCTTGTCCACGCCGAAATTGACCTTGATCGCGTTCTGGACTACCGAGTCGGCCTGGCTGGTGATATCCACCTTACAGTTGAGAAAGCCCTTCTCGGCGTAGAAATTCTTGATGACGTTGGTGGAAGCCTCCGCCACATAGTCGGAGAACTCGCCGCCGCGGCGGACATGGAGTTTCTCGAGCAACTCTTTCTGCTCCCCTTTCTTCACTCCGGTGAAGGTCCAACGGGACACACGGGGCCGCTCTTCGATCAGGAGCTTGAGATAAACACTGTCACGCGCTTCGTTGAAATGATCCACCTCGAGGGCGATGTCTTCAAAGAAACGCTGGGCCCACAAGCGGGTTACGATGGAAGACAAGGCGTCGCTCGGCAGCGTCACTTCCATCCCTTCATGCAAACCGGTGAGTTGGAGGATCTGGGCATCATTGTAGTAATGATTCCCTTCCACCAAAACGCCCCCGACGATGTATTTCTGTGGGTTGCCGTAGTCTACTTCAAAAGTATTTTGAGCCCCGGCCAGCCACGGCAGGAGCATCATCAGCGACAACAAACAGATCCTTATCTTGCTCATTAAAAATTATGGTCTATACAATTTTGCAAATATAAGCATTTATTTGACTTTTCCATAACGGCGGTCACGTTTGGCATATTCTGCCAGGGCCCGGCGGAAACTCTCCTCCCGGAAATCCGGCCATAGTTCGTCGACAAAGAGGAACTCCGAATAAGCCCCCTGCCAGAGCAGGTAATTGCTGATCCGCTGCTCTCCGGACGTCCGGATGATCAAGTCCGGATCCGGATAGCCGGCCGTGACCAGATAACGGTCAAAATCATTAATATCCAAGGATTTGGAAGGATTTTCCGCCAGCTCGGACGCCATCTTGCGCGCCGCCTGGAAGATATCCCATTTCCCACTGTAACTCAGGAAAACGATCAGGGTCATCGCCGCATTGTTTTCCGTCATCTTCTCCAGTCCGGCGATCGCCGTGCGAAGGCCCGGAGACAAGCGCTCCCGGTTGCCCAAGACCACGAAACGGACGCCATTGTCCATCAGCGTCGCAACTTCGTTCCGCACCGAGGACATCATCAACTTCATCAAGGCATCCACCTCCTCTTGAGGGCGGCCCCAGTTCTCTTCGGAGAAAGCAAAGAGTGAAAGATACTTGACGCCCTGGCGGACGGCTTCTTCTGCGCAGGCGCGTACGCTCCCAACGCCCTCGATATGACCCTTGACTCTTTCGAGTCCGCGCTCCTTCGCCCAACGGCCATTACCGTCCATGATGATGGAGACATGCGTGGGTATCCGTTTTTCCATATCTTGCTATATCGATTCGTTCCTGACATCTTCGCCCCAGAACAACTTGCTGCGTAAAGCGCTGATGAAGTTGATTTCCGGGAGCCGGACCTTTTTAAGCGAAAATTGTGCCACCGAGACATCGAGCCGGGTTTCCCGCTTGACGGAACGGTTGCGCGTATCGTGAGTCAACATGACGGACTCGTTCCGAGATCGCAAGGAAATATGGATATGGGCCGTGGAGGGCACGACCAGCGGGCGTACATTGAGATTGTGCGGAGCGACCGGAGCCAGGATGAGGACCGGCGCTTCCGGATGGCAAATCGGCCCTCCCACACTGAGAGCATAAGCCGTGGAACCGGAGCTGGTCGCGACCAGCAGGCCGTCCGCCCAGATCGTGGGCAGCGGGTCGCCGTCCACCGTCACATCCAAGCCGAGCATCGCCGCTCCATTGCGCATGAGAGCGATCTCGTTGAGCGCAAACTCCGGCTCTCCCCCATCGACCGAGGAGGAGAGGACTTCCCTGTCTTCGATGACAAACCGACCCGAAAGCAACGCAGGAGCCACCTTCTCCGGCGGGCAGTCCGACAGGAAGCCCAAGCGCCCGAAGTTGACACCCAGGATCGGGATTCCGGCCCGAGCCGCCATCTCCGCCGCAGACAGATAAGTTCCATCCCCGCCGATGCTGAGGATCATTTCCGTGCCTCCACGCAGGTCCGTCGCACCGCTGACCTCATACAATTCACACCCCTGCAAGGCGCGCACCATCTCCAGATAGCGCGGGTCCTTTCGCAGGCTCGTCTTGGGAATATATACGGCAATCATCATGAGCAATCTCCAGGAAAATAGGATTCAAATTTAACCATTATTTACCAATTTTATCTATTTTTGCGCCGGATAATCAGAGAAAGATGACCAGATTAAGCGTCAATATCAATAAGATCGCAACTTTGCGTAACGCACGGGGTGGAAACAGGCCCGACGTGACCCAGGCCGCCCTGGACTGTGAACGCTTCGGAGCCGAAGGCATCACCGTCCATCCCCGTCCGGATCAACGGCACATCCGCTACAGCGATGTCCGGACGATCCGCCCTCTCCTCCGGACCGAATTCAACATCGAGGGCAATCCTATCCCGGATTTCATCGAGCTCGTCATGGCCGTCCATCCGGACCAGGTCACGCTGGTCCCCGATGCGCACGATGCCATCACTTCCAATGCCGGATGGGATATTCCAACCCACCAGGATTTCCTGACCAAGGTCTGCCGGAAATTCAAAGAGCAGGGGATCCGCACCTCCATCTTCATTGATCCGGTCCCTGCGATGGCGGCAGCCGCCAAAGCCTGCGGCGCCGACCGGGTGGAACTCTACACTGCCGCCTATGCCGAACGGTTCCCGATCGATCCAGAAGCTGCGATCCGGCCCTATCTGGAGACGGCGCTGGCTGTACGGGAGTGCGGCCTGGGGCTTAATGCCGGGCACGACCTCAACCTGGACAACCTATCCTGGTTCATCCGCACCATTCCCTGGACCGACGAGGTCTCCATCGGCCACGCCATCATTTGCGACGCCTTGTACATGGGTCTGGAGAAAACTATTCAAGCCTATCTTTCAAAGATCAAGATTTTTTAACTATCTTTGTAAGTTGCATAACGATTGATAATAATCAACATCCATAAACAATGAAAAAATCTACCATTATCCTCGCCGTTGCGGCCCTGTTCGGCGCCGCCATGCTCACTGTATCTTGCAATAACACCACCGGCAACCAGGCCGCGGAAAACGGCGAAGAGACCCCCTCGATGAAGGGTGCGATCGTTTTCTTCAACCTCGATACCGTCACGCAGGAGTATGACATGGCCAATGAGCTCCGCAGCGTCGTGGAGACCAAGATCAACAGCATCAGCGAAGAGGTCAACCGGAAGGGAAACAAACTCCAGAAAGATGTCAACGCCTTCCAGGAGAAGATCGACAAGGGCCTGATGACCCGCAGCGTCGCCGAGGTCCAGAGCCAGAAACTCCAGAAGCAGCAGGCTGATTTCCAGAACTATGCCGCCCAGAAGCAGCAGGAGATCAACGAGGAGCAGTCCGTCATGATGAACCAGATTGCCGATGCGATCAAGGCTTTCGTCGATAAATATGCCGAGGAGCAGGGCTTTGCTATGGTGCTTACAACCCAGGGTGAGATCCTTCCCGCCCCGGTCGTGACCGGTAACTCCGACCTGGACATTACCCAGGCGATCATCGACGGCCTCAACGAGGAGTACGTCAAGGAGAAAGCCAAGACGGAGAAAAAATAATACGCCGGATTGAGAATTGCCATTCTTTCCTGTTTCTACCCTTATAGAGGAGGGATCTCTCAGTTCAACGCAAACATTCTGAACGAACTGGGACGGCAGCATACGGTCAAGGCTTTCAATTTCAAGCGCCAGTATCCTGCTTTCCTCTTTCCCGGAAAGACGCAATTTGTCACCGAAGACGATCAGGCCGTACCCGTAGAGTCCGAATCTCTGCTGGATACGGCCAATCCTTTTACCTATCTCAAGACCGCACGCGCGATCGAGGCTTGGAAGCCGGACCTTGTCATCATGCGCTACTGGATGTCCTATTTCGCCCCGTCCCTGGGCTTTGTAGCCCGCCGGCTGAAAAAGCATTGCAAGGTCATCTCTATCCTGGACAACGTCATCCCGCACGAACCCCATTTCTTCGACCGCCCGTTCACGCAGTATTTCCTCTCCGGCAGCAGCGGAAGCATCGTCATGTGCGATGAAGTCCTGAAAGACCTGCGCGCCATCCGGGACGATCTCCCCTGCCGCGTCCTTCCCCACCCGCTCTATTCCCATTTCGGCGAGAAAATGGACCGTGCAGAAGCCGAGCAAGCCCTCGGGCTGCAGAGCGGTAAAAAAAACCTGCTCTTCTTCGGGCTCATCCGCCCTTACAAAGGTCTGGATATCCTCCTGGAAGCTTTCCGTCAACTGGGGGATGACTACCAGCTCATTGTCGCCGGGGAGCCGTACGGTTCGTTTGAGCCTTATCAGAAGATCATCGACACGCTGCCTGGAAAAGACCGGATCCGCCTGATCCCCGAATACATCCGGGATGCCGATGTCAAGAAGTATTTCTCCGCCGCGGACGTTTCCGTGCTGCCTTACCGCAGCGCCACGCAGAGCGGCATCAGTTCGATCTCTTACCACTTCGAAGTCCCGATGATCGTTACGGCCGTCGGGGGACTGACCCAGACCGTGGGAGACACAGGGACAGGTCTTGTTGCCCCGGAAGCCACTCCGGAATGTATCCTGCGGGAGATCCGTCGCTATTTCGAGTCGGATGAGCTCCGTCAGGAGTGTATCCGGCATATCCGCCAGGAGA
>JAEEGL015942029.1_pt1 | contig 11766 bp, 5 predicted proteins | sample 9134231 | NCBI WGS metagenome assembly JAEEGL01 (sample SAMN16246548, study PRJNA631951) | gut metagenome | biome: gut microbiome; feature: rumen; material: fiber-attached | host: Bos | place: Iran: Karaj | collected 2018-10
GTAACTACTGCAAAGTTGGCTTTTCAAAAGATTCAAAAGCTCTCTTTTCAAGGATGAGGACATATCTTACACACAATCCATCGTTTCAAATACTTGACTTACAAAATGGAGAGATGGAGGATGAGACGTTCATTCACACTCAGATTCCAAAGGAACTTTACCATTATGGTGAGTGGTGTGTGTGGAACAAGGAGATAGCTTAGATATGGCTGGATTATTTCAAGATAGAAACAATTGGCACACTCGAAGATTATTTCATTAAAAAGAATAAGGCGGTAAACAATGCTATTGTCAAGAAGTTCCAAAGAACACCTTGCTTGAACTTTATCAGATATTTCAGCAAGGAGTCCAACTTGGACTTGACAGAGCCAGATGCTTCATAGTAGTGGAGAACACCATAAGCATAATAAGTGGTGCATCACAAGAGAGAACTCTAGTGGTGTGCCACTTTGCGTTTTCACACAGATTTGGATTTCAAGGAATCTCAATTATAAGACAAATAAGGATATATGATTATTTCACTCTTATTTTTCATTTTTAACGCCAGATATTTGCAACTTTGAGTAATAATCACGACCTTTGCAAAAAGTTCTGAGGATTGCTTTAGATGTTTACCTATAGTTTACCGAAGAACTACATGAGAGTTCTTTAAAAAGATGAAAGTCAACAGGATATAGGCTTACAAAAGAGAGATTGTGGTTCTGAATGTCGTCGGTTCGAGTCCGACTAGGCACCCTAAAAACAAAGGAAGCAAGGCTGTTGAGCCTTGCTTTTCTTTTTTATGCAGGGAAGAGTTGTACCCGAAAAACAAAAAAATGGGAAAGAATGAACGGAATGTGCAAAAGTTTCACTAACTTTGTGCCATCATTTCATTATTTCATTACCTATGAAGAAGCTCTTCCTTTTCCTCACATTGCTGGGCAGCTTGTCAGCCCTCGCCGACGAAACTCTTACCTCGGGCGACGTGACGCTCACCGCAAGCCAGAACAGCGACGACACGTACAGCGTCACCTTCTCTGCTTTCGGACAGACGTTCAACTCAGGAACAACACGAAACCCTACCCTGTATATCAACTGCAAGGGAAGCGAGATGTACCCCGCGTACAACTCTGCGGAGTGGCAGGACAACTGCCTCGTACTGACATCCGTCGTGAAGTATGACGCAAGCACACAGCTGCTCGTCACCGACAGATTCCAATCGGAAGGCGACGGAGCCTTTTCGCTCTGGCGCTCCGTGGACATCCAAACGGAGACTGAAGACGAGGAGGACGGCTTCTACTCCAGTTTCGGACTGCAACACGCCACGACGAACAGCTTCGAGCAACTGGACAAGTTCATCCCCGGCGTAGTATATAATGTATGTTTCACCGAGCAGGGCAACATGCCCAGCGGCAGCATCAAGGCGAGCGACACTGATTTCCTCTACCGCGACGACCGCACCACGCTGCCCGTCGTGATGCTTCGCGACAAGCAATCCAGCGTGACGTTCACCGTGATTCTTGCCGACAGCCCGTGCTCCACGATACTCGACGACGTGAACGACAGGCTGACAAGTGCCGACTACCAATTCGGCGGAGTGGGCATCACCAAGCGCGCACAGACAAACTGCTACACTGCTGTGGCCACATGGCCCGGCAACGACATGCACGCCGGAGGGAAAGGCATTCGCCGACACCCGCTCCTCGACGGAGGGAAGTTCCATCAGTACCATGTTTACTTCAAGATAGAACAGACAGCGGACTACGCCCAAAGCATCGCGAAAGCATGGGACAAAGCCTTCGACCTGTACAATCCCGTCATCTACGAAACCGACCAGACGCATGCCTACGATGCCCTCATCAACACGCTCGACTACTATTATCTCTCGCCCGTCTCCAGCGAGACGCGACAGAATGTTGCTGCCTCGGCGCCGGGTTTCCCCTGGAGCGTGAACCTGAAAAACTTCACGATCGACTGGACGACTTATGAGCTAGGATTTGTCGGCATGCAACCGGCATCGGGATTCTCGCTGATGAGGGCAGGCATCAATTCCGGCAAGTCAACAAGAAAGAAGCATGGCTCCGACGTCATCGATTTCTGGGCAAACGAGGGGCTTTCAGACCTGGGATTCCCGAAAGGCAGATATCGCAGCGACTTCGAGAGCTGGGACAACTTCTCGTGCTCTATGCGACAGGCCTGCTCGGGACTTACCGAGGTGCTCGAAGCGTGGTGCTTCTATCGCAAGCATGACGGGACGAACAAGGTGAAATGGATAGAGGCGTGCCGCAAGTTCGGCGACTGGCTCGTCAGCAATCAGAACGAAAACGGCAGCTTCTATCTTGAGTACGACCCGAACGTAATAGTAGAAGGTAAGCATCCTGCGACAAAGACGAACAAGAACCTCACGATCTGTGCCGTCAGATACCTCGTAGAGCTTTACCTCGCAACCGACAAGCAGGATTATCTCGATGCTGCGATACGGGCAGGAGAATGGGCATACGCAAACAATCACCTGAACTATGCCTACGTGGCCTGCGTGATAGACAACCCTGAGGTCGTTGATTCCGAATCGGGACAGCAGGCCATGCAGGGATTCCTCTCTCTCTATGACGTCACGAAAGAGCAGAAATGGCTGGATGCCGCCCTGCAGGCAGCGAAGTACACCGAAACATTTACCTTCATGCACGAGGTGCCCGTCGAAATCGACCAGAAAGCCAAGACCGACTGGCCGCGCGACAGATCCATCGTGGGACAGCACTACATCGCGGCGTCTCATTCTGCTGCCGACCTGGGATTTGCCTGGTCATCGTTCCAGTACTTCCGGCTGTACGTCATCACCGGCAACGAGCACTGGCTGAAGGTGGCTCGCATAGCGGCACACAACAGCAAGCAGTCGATGAACCTCTACAGAAAGCTTTACCCAAGCCGACAGGAAGGCTTGCAGATGGAGGCCTTTACCTTGCGCACCTCCAACAAGCCCAGACGCATGGGCGGCATACTCGAGGCGCTGAACTGGAACTTTGCAGCGCACCTCGACCCCATGAACCGATTCATGGATGCATACGGCACGCCGGACATCGAGACAGCTGCTGCAATGCCTTTCGAGGAATTGCAGGAGCTTGACCGACAGTACGCCGTGCACCAGTCGGCCGACTACGGCAACAAGGAGGAGGTAATAAACAACATCTATACTGGCAACGGCGACGGACTAACGGGCGAGTACTGGGAGGGCAGTAGCGATTTCGGCAATCCCATCCCCTACATCTATCGAAACACCGACTTCCACAAGTCGCCCCAGCAAGACCAGCCGGGCGAATACCGCTTCACGCGCGTTGACCCCGTAATAAACTTCAACTGGCAGAACGGCAATCCATTCAACGACTCGACCGAAGACGAGAGTTTCTCCATCAAATGGACGGGCTACCTGCTCGCTCCAGTTACGGGAAGATACAACTTCAACCTATCACGCTGCGACGATGCTTTCTCGTTTAAGCTCTACAAGCTCAGCGATTTAAGCAATCCCATTTGCAAATACGACAACGAATACATCGGCAAGCCGGGATTCGGATTCAACTGGGACAAGCCGGAGTGGAAGTTCACGGCCAACCTCGAGGCAGGTGAATACTACTATCTGGAATTACTCTACTTCGAGAATGCCGGCGGCGCGCACATCAACCTGCGTTGGCGCATCACAGGCGAAGCCAGCTTTTTCTGCACAATCCCTCAGTCGCAACTGTACACGAAGCTACCCGACCCCGACTGCATCGGTAGCACGGGAAGCGCTCCCGTCGGGCTCTTCACCTCGGGCAAATCGCTCCACATCACAGGTGCCGCAGGCCGTAATGTCGGCATATACAACACGCTCGGAGAGTGTTTAATGAGCGAGGCCACGTCGGGAGACAAAGTAGTCCCCCTTCCTGGCGGAGTCTATATCGTCAAGGTGGAAGACGTGACAAAGAAAATAGCAATCAGATAGGGACAGAGATTGCTGCCAAAACGAAAAGCGACGTTGGCTTTTTCTTTGAGGTATTGGTATCCGGGGGATATTTCTCTCTCTTCCTTTTAGGTCCTTTTCCATCGGTCTTTCTGACGAATAGCAGCTCATGGAGGCTTGCCAAAAGTCTCGAAGAGACGAAAGACCACAGACGGGGGTGTTAACCCCCGGTAATGTTGCGACGACAGAGAAAGCCCTAAAGGGGCGACAGAGACATAAGCAAGTTGTTATTAATCAAGTTCTAAATTCTGTCGCCCCTTTAGGGCTTACTATTGTTAGGCTTACTTGTCCCGGGGGTTATCACCCCCGTCTATGGTCTTTCGCACCTTGACTATCGTCGACCTTTGGTTCGGTGCTTTTCCACGGACAGCAATAACTTTGACTATTTCTTCACGTGGCGTTGGATATTCCCTGCTGTAGCGATGGCTGTTCCTTGCTGTAGCGTTGGCTGTTCCTTGCTGTAGCGTTGGACATTCCTTTACGAAGGATTTACTGAGTGAAAACCTCGGGGCTTCGTTTTTCAGAGTGCTTTGCGGCGGTAGTCGGCAAGGGCAATCTGATAGTTCGCCTTGGCTTGGGCGAGGTCGTTCTGGGCGCGACGGTTCAGCGTTTCGGCATCGAGCAGGTCGGTGAGCGTGCAGGTGCTCATGCGATACTGGTCGGACGTCATGCGGAGATTCTCGGCGGCCTGTTCGCAACTTGCTTGCGCTATCTGTGTCTGCTTGTAAGCTTCCTGTACGTTCGTCCAGGCGCGTTCGATATCAATCTGCAACATCTGGCGCGCATTCTCCCGTTGCTCTATGGTCTGTTGAAGTTTGATTTTCTGCCGTTTCATCGCGTGACTGCCGCCCCACCAGTCGCTGATGGGGATGGAAAGCGTGCCGAAGACCAACCCGTTGTTCATGCTCGACGGCGCATACTGCTTGGCCTGCTGGGAGAAACCTCCGAGCCCCGTATGATAGCCGCCCAGCCCCGCTGCCAGATGTGGCAGAAGCTTGCCGCGCTCCATCTTGACCTGAAGGCTTTGAGCCTCGACCGCCTTGCCCAGCAATTGCAGTTCTTCGCGATGGTCGGGCGAGAGCGTCAGTGCCCCACCGCCCACCTCAATGGGCTGCTCCACGGGCTTGTCCTCCAGAATGATGTCGAAACCCTTGTCCGCTTCAGCCGGCGCGATGCCTATCTGCTGGGCGAGCAAGAGCCGCAGGACGTGGTCGGCATTCTCGAGTTTGAGGCGGGCCGACGAGAGTTCCTGCTGGCGAAGACGTACTTGCAGCTGAGCGTTCTTGGTGGTGACGCCCGCCTTGAGGAAGTTCTCCACCTGCGTCATCACCGCATCCAGCTGCTTCTCGGCAGCCTCGATGGTACTGAGGTTATAGCGCACCTGCGCCAATTGCCAGTAGCATTCCGTCACCTTTTGCAACACCTCCTTTTCGGTGAGTTGCTGCTTGAGCGTCATCACGTCCTCCTGTATCTTGGCGAGCTTGTTGCCGTGAACAATCTGTCCGCCATGATAGAGCGGCTGCACGAGCGTGGCCGAAACGGCGTAGGCGCGGTCGAACTCCGAGACGCTGAACGGCATGCCGATGAGGGGGATGAACTGCTGGCTCAGCGCCGCTATCTCCTGAGGGTAAGTTCCCTCAATTTTGACCATTTCATCGAATAATTTGAACGCGAGGACGTTTGCGCTGATGCGTGGAAAGTAGTTCGTGAAGGCTTCGCGTTTCTGCTCCGAAGCCGCCTCAATCTCGAGGGCAGCATCGCGCAGCTCGTAGTTGTTCTGGCGAGCACGTTCGAGGCATTGTTCGAGGGTCATCAGCCCCCCTCGCGGGGAGGTGACTTCATCCGACTGGCGGCTTGATGCTGAAGCCGAGAGGAAGGCAATCAGAGAGCAGGAAATAAAGAAAAAGCGCGGTTTCATCGTGATTTTTTATTGTTCATTAGTTTCCAATAGACGACCGGCAGCACGGTGACAACGAGGATGAGCGTGCCGATGCCTCCGGCGAAAATGGTGATGCCGACGGGCATCCAGAACGACGACTTGCCAAGTATCATGGGAATCACGCCGACAGCGGTCGTGGCGGTCGTCAGGAAGATGGGCACCATGCGGCGGCGGCCAGCATCGAAGGCGGCTTCGCGCACGGGCTTGCCCTCAGCAATCTTCTGGTCGGCATGCTCGAAGATGAGTATCTCGTTGCGCATGATGATGCCCATTAGCGTGATAAAGCCGAAGAGGCTGGTCAGTCCGAGCGTGATGTCGGCAATGCCCAGTCCTATCATGGCTCCGGGAAGGGAGAGGGCGATGGACGCCATGCAGATGCCGGTCAGACCGAACCTGCGGAAGTTGAAGAGCAGGAAGAAGAAGATAATTACCAGCGCGATGCCGATGCCAAGTGCCACTTCGGGCACCGTCTCGAGGTTCTTCTCGGGTTCGCCGCCTATCTCGGCACGTACGCCAGCAGGCAGCGGGAAGTCCCCTTCGAGGATACTCTTGATGCGGTTCTGCACCTTTGCGGCCAAGACGCCGCGCTTGTTCTCCGCCGTTACGGTGATGCAGCGCTCGCCGTTTCGGTGGATGATATTTGTGGGCAGCCATCGCGTCTTGACGTCAGCCACTTGCCGCAGGGGAATGCTGCTGAGCGGCTGGGCCATGGGGGTGAGGTAGAGATTCCCGATGTCGCCAATCTGCATCTGCTCGGCCTGCTTATCGCGCAGCACGACTGGCACTTCGTAGTTGCCCTCCCAGATGGTTGCCACCTTCGTCTTGCCCGTCTGCAGGGTGAGCTGCAGCTCAGCCATCGTACGGGTGATGCCGAGTTGCGGAGCCGTAACGGGGTCGAGCTTGACATCAACGATGGGCGAGGGCTGGTCGTAGTCGGTGTGCACCCATTCCAGCTCGGGCATCTCGCGCATCCGCCTCATGAGCCGCTCGGCAGCAAGCTCGATGCTGTCGAGGTCGTTGCCGTAGAAGCGGTATTCGTAGGTCGGGACGGGCAGATAGTCCATCTGCTTGAAGCGGACGTAAGCTCCGGGCCAGAAGTTGCTGAGGCGGGGCGCGTACTCATTCAGCATCTCGAACGTCGTCTCTATGCTCTTCGTGTTGATGATGAGCTGTGCGAAATTCTTGCCGCCCAGCTGCGGCTCGTAGCTCACCTGGAATCGGGGCGAGCTGCAGCCCATGAAGGTGGTGACGCTCGTGACGCGGTCATCCTTCGAAAGCGAGTCGCGGAGGGCTTCCGTGATGGCTCGCGTCTCGTCCAGTCCTGCGCCTTGCGGCAGATAGACCTCGCAGGCGAACTGGTTGCGGTCGGCGAAGGGGAACTGCCGGAGCTTGAGCGTCGGGAAGATGAGGGAGGTGAGGACGACCAGCACGACGCTGCTGCATATCGTCAGCCACGGATGTCGGAACGTCCACCTCAATACCTTATAGTAATAGAACTGCACGCGTTCCGTGATGCTGCGCTTTCCGGGCTTCCGCTCCTGCACTTTCTTGATGAGGCGCACGTTGAGGGCAGGGATGATGCAGGCGGCCACAATCAGGCTGACCATCAGGCAGATGGTGATGGTGGCGGGGAAGAAGCCGATGACGTCGCCCGCCTCGCCCGTCATGGTAAAGAGGATGGGATAGAAGATGGCGCAGATGCAGACCGTCGCCAAAAGCATCGGCATGAAGTACTGCTTGACCGACATGATGGCGGCTTCCTTCCTCTCCATCCCGTTTCCCAGGTATTCGAGGTAGCCATCGATGACCACGATGCTGTTGTCCACTATCATGCCAAGCACCACGATGAGCGAGGCCAACGTGATGATGTTGAGGGGAATGCCCAGAATGTACATGATGCCGACGCTGATGAACGTGGAGAGCGGGATGGTGATGGCGGCCACGATGGCGCTTCTGAGCGGGAAGAGTATCATCATGACGAGGATGATGACGACCATCGACTCGATAAGGTTGACGAGGAAGTCCTCGACGCTCGCCTCCACCACCTTCGGCTGGTCGGTGATGCGGAGCACATCGACGTCGCTGGGCAGGTAGTCGCGCCGGAACTGCTCGATGATGCGGTTGACCTCTTCGCCGTAATGCACGATGTTGTTGCCCTCGGTCATCTCGAGCGAGAGCAGGACGCATCGCTTCCCGTTGCTCTCGATGTAGCTGTCGCTCGTATCGTATTCGCGCTTCACGTCGGCAATGTCGCGAACGCGCACCACTTTGCCCGTGGCGTCGGAGTAGATGATGTGGTCCATCACCTCGCGTTCCGAATGGCGCGTCGTGGCAAGGTGCAGGGGAATGTTCGTGGAGGCAGAGCTGACGGCACCGCTCATGGTCGTGAGGCCCTCATTGGAGAGCGCGTTCATCAGGGCGGCCTGCCCGATGCCATAGGCGGCAAGGCGTTCGCGGTCCACGTAGATGCTTATCTGCTCCTTCTTCTCGCCGTACTGGCGGACATTGCTGACGCTCTTGACGCGGCGCAATCGGTCGGCCAGCTCGTCGCTGTATTCCTGCAGTTCGCGGTAGGAGCGCTCGTTGCTTTCCAACGTTATGAGCAGGGCCGACGCGTCGCCGAAGTCGTCCTTGACAATCAGCGCCACGACGCCGCCCGGCAACTGGCTTTTGTAGGCGTTGACGCCATGTTTCACTTTGTTCCATATCGGCGCGAGGTTCTTGAGGCGCGGGTCGAAATAGACCTTCATGAAGCACAAGCCGTTCATGCTCTGCGTGGTCGTCTTCGAGCGGTCCACCTCCTTGAAAGTGAAGATGTAGCGTTCCAGCGGCCGCGCCACCTGGGCCTCGATTTCTTCGCTTGTCGCGCCTGGCATGACGGCGACGACGACGCCCATTCGTATCGTGAAGGGCGGGAACTCGTCCTTCGACATCTGCACGAGGCCGTAGAAGCCGAAGGCGAGCAATATCGTGGTGATGAGCGCCGTGATGCCCCAGTTCTCGAGAGGCCACGCAGCCCAATGCTTTTTCAGTTCAGAGTTCATAATTCAGAGTTCATAGTTGACGTTTCGGGAGCGCCTTATTCATTCCTTAATCTCGGAGTTCTCGCTGACCTTCTGATAACCTTCCACGATGACCTTGTCGCCCTCCTTCAGGCCCGACAGGACGACGATGCGGTCGCCTTCTGCCTCGCCTGTCTCGACGGGCTGACGCGTGGCTTTTCCTCCCTTGGCGAGCCATACGAACTGGCGGCCGTCGGCGCTTTGCTGGATGCTGCGGACGGGAAGCGTCATCGTCGCCCCTCCGCCGTTACCGTCATCCGCATCGGTCGTGACGTTCACCACCATGCCGGGAAGCAGCTCGAGGCCGGGGTTGAGGACCGTGAAACGCACATCATAGGTATGCGTCATGACGTCGCCCTGCACGTCGCGAACGAAGTGGTTGCTGCGGAACGTCTTGCCGCCGAGCGCCTCGGCCGAGACGGTAACGCCCTTGCCCCTGCTGCGCATGGGGTTGAAGAGGGCAATCTCCTTTTCGGGAACCGAGACTTTTACCTTCACCTTTGCGATGTCGAGGATGGTGCAGACGGGTTGCGAGGGCAGAGCCGTCATGCCGCTTTCCATCTGTTTTAGTCCGACGATACCGCTGCAGGGAGCCAGCAGGCGGCAGTCCTTCAGGGCCTTGTTTGCTATGTCGAGGCTTGATTGCGCCTGCCGCACTTTCGTCTGGACGTTCACCCAGTCGAGGTCGGAGATGGACTGCGATTCGTGGAGCACCTGCATGCGTTGTTGCGCGTCGAGCGCCTGGTCGAGCGTTGCCTTTGCCGCCTGCAGGGTGTTTTCGCATTGCGTGGGGTCCATCTCGGCAATGAGTTGACCGGCTCTGACGTACTGGCCTTCTTCGACATAGACGCGGTTGACGGTGCCCATGCCGGTGAAGCTGACCGGCGTGCTGCTGTCCTCCTCCACCTTTCCCACATAGTGCTTCTTGAACGAACTGGCGCCAGCGCTCACCGTCTCGGTGGCAACCTTCAGCGGCTCCACCTGATAGTTCTTTTCGTTCCTGCCGCAACCGACAGCTATCGCGGCGGCGGTCAGGAGAGCGAAACAGTTGAGTTTATTCATAGGTATTGTGATGTTTTTATTAATTCGGGCGCAAAATTACACATTTTTCATTATATAATTATTAAAAAAGTGGCGCAAAGGTTGTCCTATTTCTCCACAATATTGCTCACGAGAGGAAAAAATGGACAAAATTATGGTAAAAGGGACACATTATCTGAAAGAAAAACCTTATCTTTGTGCCGAAAACATAACCATTACCTCACTTTTTCACCTTTTCAACTTTTCACCTTTTCAACTTTTCACCTTTTCAACTTTATTTCATCGTGGAGCGACTCGACTTTCAGGCTATAGTAGATAGCAAACTCAATTTTCACTGCAACGACCACATCGCCATCTTCAGCGATTTCGAAGAGGTGCGCAACCTCAATATCTCAGATGTCCTCATCGAAGGCTTCCTGTTTGCAGTCATCACGCATGGGCAGGCGCAAATCTCCGTCGAGGACATGACGTACCAGCTGAAGGCAGGCGACGTCATCACCTGCAAGCCGCGCAACATTTTCGAGCGCAGCATGATGAGCATGGACTTCAATGCCCTCGTCCTTTTCCTCTCGCCGGAATACGTCGCGCAGCTCTCGCAAATGGTCAGGATGGAGTGGACCTACTCGATGTTTTCCACCACGCACCAGATACTTCATGTCGATGAAATGGCCGTAAAACGCTGTCGGCTGTACTTCGATTTGCTGCGCAACCACCTCTCCTGTCCCGACACGTCGAACAAGGAATTGAAGCTCCGGCTGCTCTTCGCCTCGATGGCCTACGACCTCCACGACATGCACCAGTTTCAGGACGAAGAACTGATGCGCCAGACCTACAGCTCGGGCGAAAACATCCTCCGGCAGTTCATGCAGCACCTTCATGACCCAGCCCTGCCTTACCTCAACGTCAACGAGTACGCCGCCCTGTTCAGCATCACCCCGAAGTACTTCTCGAGCGTCTGCAAGCGACTCACGGGCAAGACCGCAAACCAGCTGATTAGCGATGAAATCGTGCGTTCTGCGCAAATCAGCCTTCGCGACAGCAGCAAGAGCGTCAAGCAAATCGCAGCCGAGCTGGGATTCAAGAATCAGTCGCATTTCGGTCGGTTCTTCCGTCTGCAGACAGGCGTTTCGCCCCAACAGTATCGCGAGGGAAAAGCCTTCTGACTATATGTCCTTTTAGTTTTCATCGAACTAAAGTGATATTATTGCATATCGCTTCCGTGGCTTGCGCGCTTTCTATGCAAGATAAAATGGCAGGTTCTTTGAGGCATCAATCCTCTCAATCCGTGTAATCTGTATTCGAAAAAGGAAGAATTTTTTCAGTATTTTTCTTTAATTTTGCGTGACATCTATCGAGCAACCGAGTGCCATTTCTTTCGATGAAATGGGCATTTTTTTTGTATCGGTGGCGCTGCTTTATATCGCACAGAAAATAATTTTTTGTCACGCAGATATTACTTTTTTGTCACGCAGATATTACTTTTATGTCACACAGATATTAATTTTATGTCACACAGAAATCACGGAAATCACGGAAAAATTCTTTTCGCATAGGAAACGACTGGCTTTAAAATCTCGCAGAAATATATCTTTCTGTGACTTCCATGGTTTCTGTGTCACATATATCTTTCTGTGATTCCCGTGATTTCTGGGCGACATAACTATATTTCTGTGATTTCCGTGATTTCTGTGTGACAAATACGTAACACCTGTGTGACATAAAACATCGGGGTTAAAATTCTTTGAATTTTA
>JAEEGL016971406.1_pt1 | contig 11766 bp, 6 predicted proteins | sample 9134231 | NCBI WGS metagenome assembly JAEEGL01 (sample SAMN16246548, study PRJNA631951) | gut metagenome | biome: gut microbiome; feature: rumen; material: fiber-attached | host: Bos | place: Iran: Karaj | collected 2018-10
ACACATCGCTCAGTAACGAATGTTGGGATACTCTCGCAGGATATACCGGATATTCAGATTATGACAGCAATTCAACAGTTGACAAGGTTTTTCTTCTTTCATATGATGATTACAGTTGGGATGGTAGCGATGTTTTAGATTACAATGATTTACCGTCTAAGGGGAGCCAATATGCAAAGTGTCAAGGATTAAATGTCATTAGTAATTCCGATTTTTATTGGGAGGATTATCCGGATTTTGAGTATTTTGGATATTCTGATTGGTTGCTTCGAACACCCGGTTCATTATCTGATGGTGCTTGTTTCGTAGGCCTCGATCCCGAGATGACAATCTTCCTTGGGGCGGGATGCAGTACACATTATTCCATGGGAATACGCCCTGCAATTTGTATCAATAAATCAGCCGGAGAAACGTTTACGCTGACTTACAACGCTAATGGCGGTAAGGGTGCCCCTGCAAAGCAGACAGGAAACGGAAATATAACTCTTTCAAGCGGCACTCCCTCAAGAGATGGTTATATATTTAAAGGTTGGAACACAAAAGCCAACGGAACAGGTGTTAACTATGCCCCCGGAGTCAGTTTTAACCTCATTTCTAACACTACTCTTTACGCAAATTGGGAAAAAGATAACATACAGCCCAATCAGACAAATCCAACTGTATCAATAGTCAATAATCCGACGGATAAAATAACAACTGTCAGTTATGGAACAAAGCTGGTTTTAAGAGCTGAGCTTAAAGATAATCGTGAAGACACGGTGATAGGTTGGTTTACTACAGACCGGGATAAAAAAGAAACAAAGTTTATCGGAACCGGCAGTTCATTCACTATTCAGTGCTACAATGATACGCTTATTATGGCTTGCCCTCTTTATAAAGCCAATGGTGAGTATGAAGTATATAAAAACAGTGACGGAACAGCGGTAAATGATTATGAATATGTTCAGGTCAGGAGTAATTTCTGCGTTCGCCTGATAGAATTTTTCAGGGCGCTGTTCGGCAGACTACCTGTTATAAATCAGTAAGATAGGCTTGATCTGAAATGATCGGGAACTACCATTATTGCTTGGAGGAATTCTGAATGAAGGTTTTTGTTAAGCTTTTATCTGTTTTATTAAGCCTGATGTTTTTATTCGGAATAGTAACTGTTTGCGATGAAGAAATTGCAAAATTGTTAGATGTATTCAGCATATTTGCCACGGCAAATAATAATTATTCTCTTGGAGATACAATTGAGTTTGGGTCTTATCCTCAATCAAGAGTAACAAATGACAGCATTATCAAAAAGCTGAACAGTCAAACAGGGACTTGGGAATCATATAATTATTACAGCGGGACCAATAATCAATTTGACGGAAAAATGGTCCCCGGCAACTGGATGAGATATAAAGATGTAACCTATAACGGAGATAGGTACAGAGCTGTAATATTTGATAATTTTCGGCCTTATACTACCGGACACACTGCTGATTATAGCTATCAATGGGATAATAATTATTTAACCGATACGGTATATTGGTTTAAATATGAGCCTTTGAAGTGGACAGTAATTGATCCTTCTGATTGTTTGTTACTTTGCAATACAATAATTGACAGTCAACCATACAGTAATTTTGTTTTGTTGGCTGATGATGGAGAATACTATGAAGATACCGCTAAAAAGTATTATTCCAGTAATTATTCGGTTAGTTATATCCGTTCATGGTTGAATAATGAATTTTATAATTCAGCTTTCGACAATAACCAACAACTTAATATTGTTACCAGTTCACTTCAAAACAAATCAACTTGCGACAGTTCATGTGACTCGCCGTTAACAAATGACAAAGTTTTTTTGATTTCATATTGGGACTCAGTTAATCCTAAATATCAATTTGACTCGAGTGATTCTTATTCAGATTCCAGAACGCTTTCGGGAACTGACTATGCTAAATGCCAGGGCTTGTTTGTTGACGAAACAAACGGTAATTCATGTTGGTGGTTGCGGTCGCCATTGTATTCTGATACAGCAAGATTCGTCGGAGAAGATGGAGATACTAAGCATGGTTATAAAACAAATTATGCTTTTGTTGGCGTTAGGCCTGCTGTCAGACTGTCAGAATTAAAATCAGATATTCTCGAAAATGATGACGAAGGATTTCCTTTTAAGTTTCATCAAAAATATGTAATCAGCGATTTTCTCAATAAATACTCTCAGTATTCAAGAATATATGGCGGAGATCCAATGGATGGGTCGCTTGGCAACGCCCATTACGGTATCCCCGGTTTAAGCTCTGAAGATAATATGGTGCCGCAAGGTATGACATATTATCCGGCTAAGAATTGGATACTTATTTCAGCATATGACGCAAAAGAAAAAAATGAGAGTGTTATTTATGCTTTAGATTATAATAACGGAAACTATGTTGCTGAGTATCATCTCTATGATGGTGACGGAAAAAAGATTATCAATCATGTTGGTGGAATTGCGGCAACAGATGATTATTTATTTATTGCAACAGGGAAATATATAAGCTATATTTCACTCTCAAAACTTGTGAATAAAACAGGCAAAGCATTTAATGTTAAAACAGAAGGTAAAAAATCTCTCAGCCCGACCAGCTTTCTTGGGAAAAATGCATCTGTTTCATACCTCAACTATAGTGAAGGCGTTTTATGGGCGGGTAATTATTTCTATTCCCAATCAAAACAATATAACATTCCCGTTTCAGAAACAGTTAATAGCAGGATAGTAGGATTTAATATTTCATCATTAGATAATATAGATAGTTTTAAAGTTTGTTCATCTCCATTTTATACCATTGATATTGATAAAGACTATACGTCTCCATTATATTCCCTTGATATTGATGACAAATCTTCAAATGAAATTGAAGGAATTCAATGTGTTACATACGCAAACGGTGTTCTGTATATTGGCTGTTCATACAATAGAAAAGAAGACAGTTCAATGTATGTAGGAGCCATATCATTAATACAAAACGGGCATGTTAAAGTATCAAAGTCTGATTTCACGGAGCATAAACTATTACCAATGTCAGAAGGTATGTTTATTAAAGCGGGTTATATGTATGTTTTATCAGAGTCAGCCGCTTATAAATATAATGGCGAAAGTGATAATTTATCAAAGAATCCGACTGATGTTATCTGGCGTTATGGCTTGAGTTTTTCTAAGTCGGCAGATTATAACTTTGGTGATGAAACGTATAGTTTTTACAACTATTCTGATGAACATGATAAAAAAGGCCATTGCTTTGGAATGTCCGTAACAAGCTCTGGTTACTATTTAGGTTATTTAAATAAAAGTGATATAGGAGGAAATGACAGGGATTCTTTATATTCATATTCCGATAATTCACAGATTAGGGAACCGATTTGCCGCTATCATCGTATTCAAGGCTCTGCAGAAAAAAAGTCAATAGTTGCCGGTGGATATATAGATTCCAAGAATTGCAGAAGTTCAAAAGAAGTTGCCGGACTAAAAAAAGATATCACAGGCGATTGGAATGCGTGTGTGAAATATGTAAAAAACCATCAGCATGACAACCAAGGAGATCTGCAGGTTGGATTATGGTATTATGACGGTGGTGGACACGCTGTTAATTTCCTCTATTATTTGGAGGTTGACGGGCAACAAAGGATTTACATATATGACAATAACTACCCGAATCCTAACGAAGAAAAATATTTCTACTTAAGCGATGACGGAAGCATACGAGAAGGTCCCAGTGTTGATAATGATTTCCCGATTGTTGGTATAGATTTAATGGATATAAACAAATACTATTCTCTTGCTGAACAGTATAAGCCTTCTCGATATATTTTTGGGAAGAGCAATGAGATAACAATTGAAAACGCAGAAATGTTCTTGATGAAAGCGGATTCGGGAGCGAATGACCATGTAATATTTGAAATACCGGATGATTTGGCATCCATAACGATTACTCCACTTGTTAATAATGCAACATTTACATACATGGAAAAAACATATTCGTTTGGAGATGTCAACGAAAAATCAAAGGCAATTTTTACTTTATCTACTTCCGAAGAAGTCAATAATGCGCATTTTTCAATTGATGACCATACGGACTATATAACTGAAGCAAAGGTTAACATTAGGAATTTTACTTCATCTCGTTCAGAGTCGTTCAAGACTACAATCACATTTGTTGCTGTAAGCGAAAACGTGCCGACAGGTGCTGCAGTTCACTGGTTTATTAACGGTGTTGATTGCGGAACAGGTAACACATATAAGGTGGAAAAAGCAGCCGCTGATTATACCGTGCAGACAAAGCTTATAGGTTCAAACGGTTCGATTCTGGCAGAGAGCGAAGTTGAAACCGTAAAAATAAGTCACAGTTTCTTTGCGAAGCTAATAGCATTCTTCCGCACTTTGTTTGGAACATTGCCGGTTAAGACACAGTAAAATATAAATTAGTTTTTTATCAGGAGAAAAATAATGAAAATTGCAGGAAAGAAAACATTGTCAATTATACTGTCGTTAATGATGGTGTTTGGCGTGATTGCGGTAGGCGGCGGAAATATCAAAGCCGATGCTGCAACATTTGCTGACTTAAATCAATCAAGCGTTTGGATTAAACAAAGTCAAAGCGGTCCCTGTGTGCTTGACGCATGTGCAATGATGATAAGAAGGACTCTTATTGGAACAGGTAATACCAACTGGTCTTCTGTTACTGAAAGCTCATTAAAGGGAACCGCTTGTCAGTCGGGTAGTTGGAGTGTTTATTACACTTTTGATTATATGGGAGTAAGTGTCAGACATACTTCATTTGATAGCACTGCCAGTTCTTTAAAAAGTATTTTAGATTCTCATCCGGAAGGAATTGTTTTATTCAGCCGTTCAAAAGGACATGCTGTCTTGGTAACAGACTATAGTGGAGATACATTTTATTGTGCAGACCCGGCTTATGGAGATAAGCGAAACTTAAACAGTGCAAATCAAGGCGTTTCATATTCGAACTCATCGGAGTATTGGTATGTTTCTTCACCTACAATAACATTAACACCCGATGACACAACACCGCCGACTCTTTCAAATCTTAGAATTGTTGAGCAGAATATTAACGGATATAAATTAGAGTGCAGTGTATCAGACAATATCGGAGTAACAAGCGTTAGATTTGCAACATGGACAACAACTGTTGTTAATGGAACTGACCAAGATGATTTAAAGTGGCAAGACGGAACAATTTCTAACGGAAAAGCTTCCATTTGGATTTATCGTTCTGATCATAATAATGAGTTTGGAACCTATGTGACCGATGTTTATGTGTATGATGCGGCTCAGCTCTTTGTAAAGGACCGTATTACAGTAACTTTTGAAAACGATACAGCCGGTCCGAGTTTTTCACATATTAAGGTAACAAATGTTACTTCATCCGGCTACACAATTTCGTGTACAGTAACAGATAATACCGGTGTAACATCGGTATCATTCGCTACATGGACAAAAAATAACGGTCTAGATGATTTATATTGGAAAGGAGGAACCATTTCAGGCAATACGGTAACATGCAGAATTAAATATTCTGAGCATAATAATGAAACCGGCTCATATTATACAGTTATTAAGGCATATGATAATTCGGATAATTCTACTACTTACTCTGCTGTTACAGTTTGTCCGTCCAGAATAGGCAACATCTCCGAAGGAAAGTATATAATACAACTTGTTCTTAATGAAGAGTCAGTTATTGAAGTTGAAAACAAATCTTCCGAAAGTGGAGCAAATATTCAACTGGGATCTTTTGAAGTGAATTCTTCACAAATTTTTGAAATAAAAAAGAACGGAGCAGGATATACAATCAGCCCCCTTTGTTCAGGTCTCAATATGGATGCATGGGGAGCTGTTCCCGGTGAAGGAGTCAATGTTGCCCAGGGTGCTGTAAATAATGATATAAATCAGACATGGCAGTTTGAGCCTATAGGTGGTGGATATCTTATTATCTCATGTATGGGAAGCGGAGATCTAAATGGTATTGAATATGCTGTAGATACATATGATTATGGGGGAACTCCGGGAACAAATATTCAATTATCAGAAGCGAATTATGCAAATACACAGTTTTATCGGCTTCTTCCGGTAGGTTCAATTTACTTTGATGATAACGGAGGCGGATACGGCCCGACATCTCAATATACTGTTGACGGAAAAGCCATCACATTAACAGCAAATCATCCTGTCAGAGACGGATATATTTTTATGGGCTGGTCAACAGACAAATATGCGACAATTGCCGATTATGTACCCGGAGGGACATACAATATCAATTCGGGAACCACTCTTTATGCTATTTGGCTTTTAAACAAGAATCCTGCAAAAGGCGATATTAACGGTGACGGAAGTGTTAATATTGTTGATTTGGTTCGCATAAACTCTTATGTTAACGGAGCGTCCGATTTTACCGCATATGAAAAGAAAGCTGCGGATTTGAATAATGACGGGGTTGTAGATGAGAGCGATCTGGATGAAATGCGGATTCTTAGCATCTACAAAATAAGTGTGATAACATATTATGCAAACGGTGTTGACAGTACACCCGAAGGTCTCAGAGAAAAAACAGGGACTTCCGTTAACTTAACCGCAAGCATACCCCAACGCACCGGATACACTTTCCTCGGATGGTCAAAAAAAGCGGGGGCGACGACAGCGCAGTATCAGCCGGGAGCGTCATATACATTGAATTCGGATACTGTTTTCTATGCAGTATGGAAAAAGAATGCCGATACTTACACCTTGACTTACAATGCCAATGGTGGTTCAGGTGCCCCTACAAGCCAAACCGGAAATGGAAAAATTACTATTTCAAGTTTTAAGCCTTCAAGAGATGGTTATACTTTTAAGAAATGGAACACTAAAGCAGACGGAACGGGAACAAGCTACAATCCCGGTGCAACATATAACCTAACTGCAAATGCAACACTTTATGCCATCTGGGAGCAGAACCCCGTTACGCCCACAACATATGTTTTGACATACGAGGTTAATGGCGGAACAGGCAAGCCTGAGAGCCAGACCGGAAATGGAAATATTCTTCTTTCGATTATACAGCCGCAAAAAGACGGATATACCTTTAAGTGCTGGAATACCAAATCCGACGGAAGTGGCACAAGCTACAATCCCGGTGCAACATATAACTTAACAGCAAACGCAACCCTGTATGCCATCTGGGAGCAGAATTCTGTCACTCCGACAACTTACACCTTGACTTACAATGCTAACGGCGGAAGCGGAGCTCCCGCGAAGCAGACAGGCAGCGGAAGTATAGTTCTTTCAACTAAAGAGCCTTCAAGATCGGGATATATATTCAAAGGATGGTCAAAATCAAGTACTTCAACAAGTGCTCAGTATCTGCCCGGTGACACGTTTAACCTGACAGCTAATACTACCCTCTATGCTGTTTGGGCAGGCGTTCCGCTGACTTCATATACTTTGACTTACAATGCCAACGGCGGTACAGGTGCTCCCGACAGCCAGAGCGGAAACGGAAATATTACACTTTCAAGCGGTACTCCGTCAAGAAAGTCATATACATTCAAGAGCTGGAATACAAAATCTGACGGAACCGGAACAAACTACGCTCCCGGCGCAACTTTCAAATTGAGCGCCGATACAACGCTTTATGCAATTTGGGAAAAGAATGATGTTACACCGTCGACTTACACATTATATTATAACGCAAACGGCGGTACAGGTGCTCCGGAAAGTCAGAGCGGAAACGGATATATAACCCTTTCAAGCGGAACACCTTCAAGAAATAATTACACTTTTAAGAGCTGGAACACAAAATCTGACGGAACCGGAACAAACTACGCTCCCGGCACAACTTTCAAATTGAGCGCCGATACAACGCTTTATGCTGTCTGGGAAAAGAATGATACACCTGACAATCCTTCGAATCCCGATAATCCTTCCGGAACTCCGTCCATAAGCATAAGAAACTACAGACCTTCTTTAAGCTTATCATACAGATCAACGGTGGTATTCAGAGCCGAATTCAATAACGCTCCCGAAGGATCGGAGGTTCATTGGTTCTATAACGGCAAAGACGGATTGACAAGCGAGAGATGTACAATCAAAAACTGTGATGAGTCATTCACAATTCAGGCTAAGCTGATAAGCAGAGACGGTAAGGTCCTTGCAGAATCCGAGAAAGAATCTGTTTCAGTCAGCACAGGCTTCTTTGCACGCTTGATTGCATTTTTCCGCGCACTGTTCGGAACTCTGCCGGTAATCGAACAGTAAAAGCCGAAAGAACTGTTTAACCGATTTGATTAAACCCGCCCCTGCGGTCCATTTCTGACCGCAGGGGCTGCGCATATTTTAATGAGACTATATTTTCTCTAAATATATTGACCGCGTTTGATATGGATATTATAATATCAATACAGTCAATTCATCATATTTAATTAATTAATTTTCAGTATATTTATTTCAGGTTGGTAAAGCTTATGAAAACAGAAAAAACATTTTGCAAAAAATGCGGGGAAATTCTGAAATCCGGTATGTATTTCTGCCCCAAATGCGGGGCGGAAACATCCCGGGCTCATAGGGCGGGGGAAAGCCGCGGGAAAACGAAAAATGCCGTAAGCCGGGTGATTATGCCGGTTACAGCAGCTTTTCTCATTGTCTTTGTTTCCGGAGCGGTTATAGGCAGCCTTATTAAAAATACATTCGGAAAACCCGAAGAGAATTTGACGGATGTGACCGCAGCTTCCGATTATTCCGAACCCGAACCCGAAACCGATATTACAGAGGAGCCCGGTGATTTTCAGCCCGAATTTCGTGAGTATTACGGCGAGACTGGCTGGAAAGAAGCTTTTGCGGATTATCTGCGTCAGCTGTACCGCCATGACGCAATCCGTCCGAATTCAACCGCTTATGTGACCGATTTAGATGGTAACGGTATCCCTGAGATTATCGGCGGAATTCGCGGCGCTTTGGCTTCTATAGTTTATTTTGATATCGGTTCCCATAGATTATTTGAAGTTGATATTGAGTGTGATACCCGGAGCCATTCCACGTATATGGTGGGCGACAACCCGAATCTTTTGTTTATTGACCCGGAAAAATCAATTATAGTGTATAAATGTTGGGGCAGAAATGAGGGAACGATATTCAATAAAGGCGCCGACATTTATGAGTTCTCGGAAAGCGGATTGAACCGTTATGATCTTGTCAGATTCCATTATTCGTCAATTTTTAAAATTCTCAACGAAAGCAACCGTGATGAGCTTGTTGAAGAAAGCGACCGTATTTTCAATGAGGAATATGAAAAGGCAACAAAAGATTTCAACCTGATTGATTACAGAGAGATCAAAGTGAGCGGAGACGCTCTGATTCCCTATCTTGAATCCGAATTTGATTTCAAAATGAATTAATAAGTGAATATTATGAATCCCCGGAAAAGTCAACAGTCAATTGCCGGGGATAAAAAAACCTCCGAGTATAAAGGCAATGGTTTGGCAGCCGCATTACCTAAATACAAGGAGGTTTTTTATCAAAAAAAATAAGCTTCTCTGTAACCGATTTTATAAAGCTCATTATACCACTCATCGATTACATTCAGTGTTTTCTTAAGAGTATCTATTCTGATTTTAAAGTTTATATCATATCTGCTTCCGGCTTCCCAGCTTGTTAACACAAGACTGTTAGCGTCTATATACTCGGGCAATATAAACTTAAAGCAAAATGATTGAGCGTAAATTATCAGTTTTTCCGCAGCCTGCTGAAGATGATATGCGGCAATATTTTTTATGTCTTTTATTTTGCATTTGTCATAATAGTCAACAGCCTGTTTCGCGGCAATAATATCCGCCTTAATCAGGGACATCGTCAGATTCAAACGGCATCCCTCCTGTAAATCTCTGCTCCGTTTGCTATATCAGCAAGTATGGCATCATCATATTTTTTATTGTCACAAAAATAAAGAATATCATAATCCTGAGTAAAATCATTACCGAACATAAACAGATTTCTTTGAAATTCTTTGAATTCTTTGGAACGGAGGTACTCTGTCTGATTTTTTTCTCCGAAAACAGCGATGTCAATATCGGAAAGGTTGGTGCATCTTTCTTCAACAGCAGAACCGAATAAGACAATACGGGTGATGTTGTCACAGTTTCCGGCCTGCTTTACAATATTGAATATATAGTCTTTTTTAATGTCGGCAACCGATACGCCGTCTTTGAGTTCAACAAGTTTACACATATTGTCTCCTCCTTCCGCTTTTATCAAGTTAATTTTATTATGAATCCCCGGAAAAGTCAACAGTCAATTGCTGCTGTTAAAAAAACCGTTGACTGAAATGCTTTCAGCCTTTATAATGAAGACGGAATAAACAATATCCTTTTTATACACTATCCCGTCATGAAAGCGGTGAGGAAATGGAAGAAAAGAGTTCGCAAATCTGTCTGACTTCGGTCAAAGCAACCGTGCTTGAGCTTTTCGGGCTTGAAAAATCTCCGGATGACGCGCCGGCGAATCCCGCTGTTATTAAACTCGGCGGCGGCAAAAAGATTGACCGCGCGGTTATATACAACCCCGATGCCGTGGCGCTCTGGCTGTTTGAAAAATACCCTGATTTATTCACGCCCGCTGTTGAAAGCTCGGATATTTCGGCTCCTCTGCGCAGCGTTATGCCGAGCGTCACTCCCGTCTGCTTTGCATCTATGTATTCCGGGGTGTTGCCGGAGAAGCACGGGATAACTAAATATACAAAGCCGGTGCTGACCTGTGAGACTCTTTTTGACCGCATGATTGCCGCGGGGAAAAAATGCGCAATCTGCTCAACGACAGGTGACAGTATTTCAAAAATCTTTCTTGAGCGTGATATGGATTATTTTATTTATCCCACGGAGAGACAGGTCAACTCAAAGGCGCTGCAGCTTATCAAGAAGGATATTTACGACCTGATTGTTATCTACAACGGCAACTATGACTCCACCATGCACCATCACGGGCCGGAGGCGAAGAAATCGCTGAAGGTTCTCAAAAAGAATACCGCGGTTTATTCAAAGATTGTCGCAAAAATCCGTGAGTGTTACGGAAATCACCGTGTGTTTTACGGGTTCTGCCCCGACCACGGCTGCCACGAAATTGACGGCAACGCCGGCTCTCACGGGCTCGACTGCGAAGAGGATATGAATATAATTCATTTTTACGGTATTTTCGAGGAGGCTGAGAAATAATGTCCGAAAAAGAAAAAAAGCGCGAGAAAAAAACCGCAGACGATTATTTCAACCGGAATAAGTGGATTTACAGCATCAGCGGCATGGGCAGGGATATGTCATACGCTCTCTTTACAAACTTCCTGCTCACCTATATTCTGTTTACGAGAAGCGTGACGGATAAGCAGTTTGCGGTTATAAGCACAATTCTTGTCATCTGCCGTATCTGGGACGGGCTCAATGACCCGATCATGGGCGGCGTGGTTGAGAATACGCGCACCCGCTTCGGCAAATTCAAGCCCTGGATTATGATAGGCTGTATCACAAACGGCGCGGCGGTAATAGCTATGTTTTCAAACCGCGCCCAGGGCTGGAATTTCATTTATCTGTTTGTCGCGCTTTATCTCATTTGGGATATAACCTACACGATGAATGATATAGGCTACTGGTCCATGATGCCCTCGCTCACAAGCCGCGCGGATCGCAGAGATAAGATAGTGGCTCTGGCAAATCTTTTCAGCGGGCTCGGAAAACTGGCGGCCGTAGGCCTTGTTCCGATGCTCACCGCAGGTAAAA
>JAEEGL017096532.1_pt1 | contig 11766 bp, 7 predicted proteins | sample 9134231 | NCBI WGS metagenome assembly JAEEGL01 (sample SAMN16246548, study PRJNA631951) | gut metagenome | biome: gut microbiome; feature: rumen; material: fiber-attached | host: Bos | place: Iran: Karaj | collected 2018-10
AATAAAAAAAGAATAATCCATTAAATTTCCTTTTTCTAAAATTTTTAAATCATTATGTATAGATTTTTTAATAGTAATAATATCATTTTTCAAAAAAGAAAGTTTAATATCACTTCTATTATTAGATAATTCACAATAATCAATATCTTTTAAAGTAGCATCTTTTTTTTCAAATAATTTTTTTGTTTTTCTTCCCATAAATGAACCTTTTAAATCAAATTTATATAAAATAAAATCTGATTCATAAGGAAAAATATTTTCCATTAAAACCATATGAACAACACTTATTCCCATTCTTAAAGTATATAAACCATAAATTCTTGATAATATACTAAAATTATTTTCAGTTAATAATTTATAATAATTTAATAATAAATTATTTATCATTGCTTTTAATTCTGAATGACTTATTGTTTTAATTATAAATTTTTTATCATGAGAATGAAAAAAAATTGAACCACTCTGTCCTTCAGATTTTGTTAATTTTGATAAGTTAATAATATTATATTGTAAATTAAAACTTTCCATTATTTGATTATATGAAATTTTATCTGCTTTTAAAATATTATTAAAAATATCTGGAGCATATTCATATATTTTAATTTCATTTTTATTATCAAAAATGCTAAAATTTAACTCATCAAATTGATAACTTTTTTTTGTCTCAATACCTTCAAATTGATTATTTACTATTTTAACAATATGTTCTTGTATATTTGAATATTTTTTATCTGTTGTATTCATAATTAATGATATATTTTTATTTGAAGAATGTTCATTTAATTCTGCAGTATTTAAAATACACATTACAATATAAAATACACTTTCAGATATAAAATTAGAAGAAATTTGAGTACTTAAAGGAGGATTATTAAAAAATGAATTACTACTAGAATTGTTTGGATTCAAATATAAATTAAATAAATCAGTATCAATAGTGTCATTAATTTCTTTTTTAGTTGTTCTTTTTTCTATTAAATGTTCATCTATTTCTTCATTGTGAGAATTTAACACATTTGATAACATACTAAATTCTTTTATTGCAGTTTCATTTAAATCTTCTTTATTATTATCTTTTGATTCTTTGGTTCTATTAAAAAAATCCAATTCAAAAAGTCGAATTAAACAAGTAAAAGTTCCAAAAGAACTTAATGTTAAAATTATTCCTTCAGTTATATCTATTAAAAAAAGAAATGCTATTAATATAATAAATGATACAAAAATATATAAAAGATGTTTTTTATGAAAAAGTTTTTTTTCTTTTGTAAATAAAACTGATTTTTTATTTATATTAAAAAAAATATAATATATTGATATAAAAGCAGTTAAAAAATAAACAATAATTAATATTTTTATATATTCTTTAATCATTCCTATAATTATTTTTATAAAAGATTCATGAGTATTATAAATATTTTTTAAACATTCATGAAAAAGAGACCAAAATTTTATATTAAAAATATTATATATATCTAATTGATTAAACTTGTTTTTAAATATTAAAAAATCAAAAACAATTCCTGATACAATTAATATAAAAGTATAAATTGGCTTTTTAAATTTTATAGAAGAAACTGGATTTTGAAATAATAAAATTGATTCTATACAATATAAAATTTCTATTATTATTCCTAATATTGTACATGAAATAAAAAGAACACTATTTATAAATTTAATTGTTATTTTGAAATATGCTGGAAAAGAAAAATAAATTTTTATCGATTTTAATATTATTGATAAAGGATTATTTTCAAAAAAAAATTTTTCATTTGAACATATAATTAAAGTATAATGTAGAATTGATTGATTTAAACATTCAAGCATTATAAAACTTGGAATTAATGTACCTGAATTTTTTCTTTTTTTATTATTGTAAAATAATAAAAATCCCAAAATATTTATTAAAAGCATAAATAACAAAATAATTGAAATTATAATTCCTAAATCCATATTTTTTTAATTCTTCAATTTTTCAATATTAAATTATTTTTTAATTATTTATTATATTATTATATTTAAAATAAATGAAAATTTTTTTAAATAAAGAATCAAAAAAATAATACTTTTATATATAATAAATATAATAAATTCATTTACAAAAATCAATTATTTAAAAATAATAATTAAAAAATTTGATATTAATTTTAATGACTGAAAATAATATTGTATTTTCACAATCAACAAATAGTTCAATTCAATCAAACAATATTAATTCTGAAAATGAAATAATTTCTAATACTATAATAATTGATAGTGAAAACAATTTTAAGAATGAAATATATGGAAATTCTATTTTTCTAAAATCACCAACTAATTTAGGAAATACAAAAGCATTTTTTTATATAAAAAATACTCCTTTAATTATAATTGGGCCAGATTGTAAATAAATTATTTATTTTTATAGATAAATATTCATTAATTTTATTGCTTTTTTCTCTTTTCTTTTTCATAATTATATCAATATTATTTTTTCATAATACTTTTAAATTTGCAAAAATGATATTTATATGTATTTATTTAATATTTCTGATTATTTTCTTATTAATTACTTTATTAAATCCTGGAATTTTAAGTTTAAAATATTTTATTAAAAATAAACCAATTGAAAAAAATGATTATTCAAAAGATTTTGAATATTGTAAAAAATGTAATATTTATTTTCCAAAAAATTTTAATGTAAAACATTGTTATAAATGTAACATTTGTATAATAAAAAGAGATCATCATTGTGCTTGGACAGGAAAATGTATTGGGAAATATAATTTAATATTATTTTATATATTTATTTCTTTTTTTTTCATTTATATATTATCTTCTTTTTTTATAATATTAATGTATTCAATTTCAAATGATGTTAAAAAAAATTAAATTGATTTTTTTTTATTGTATTATATTATATATTTTATTTATTTTTTTATTTATTTAATTGATTTATTCTTTATATTATAATAATATTAAAAAATAAATATAAAATAAAATAAAATTAAAAGAGAAAATTATAAAAAATAAATAAATATACAAATTAACAATATCTTTAACATAAAAATTTTAAAAAAAATTAAGAATAAAAAAAAAAATGAAAAAATTAATCATTATAATATCATTAATATCATTTACTTTATGTGGAAAAGAAATAAAGAAACTGATAGCTTCAATATCTGCAAATTTAGGAAAAATGAAAGCAAAATTAGAAAAAGCACCAGATGGAATAAAATCAAAATATCGTCCAATAGTAAATAAAGGATATGAATATTATTCACATACATTACAAACAATTTATAATCCAAAAATAATGGATGACACTTTTAAAGAATATTTAAAAGATGTTATTCCAACATATTTTAAAAATGTTGATAAAAAAATTAGAAGTGATATAATTGATTTACTTTCAGTATCTGAATTTACTCCTTTTAATAAAATTATAGTAGATAAAGTTTTATTTAAAAAAGGAGAATCTAAAAATAAAGGTTTATTTATTGCAGTTATGAGTGAAAAAAATGCTGATACTATTGATTTATTATTTTTAATTATGGAATCAAATTTTAATTTAGGAAAAGATTACTTTATTGTAACAAAAAGTAATAGAGTTTTATTCTGGGGTTCTAAAGAAGAAAAAATTGTTACTAAACCAAGATTTTTAACAATGGATGATTTAGATTATTTATTTAATTTCCTACAAATTTGTATGTTTTCAAGAGTTAATAAAATTTTAAAAGCTATTGAAGGTTAATATTAGTTTTTATTCTTATTTCTTAAGAAAAAAAGAAATAATTAAAAAATCATTTTTTTATAATTTTTTTAAATTTATATTAGTAGAATATTTTTTTGAATAAATTTATTTATATAAGTTAATTAATATGGAATCAATAGCAATCTTTGATACATTTAATATTGAAAAAATGTATGGTAAATGGAAAATTAATATAATAATGTATTTAGAATCAATTATTTTTAAAATTGAAAATAATTATAGTATATATGAATCTTCCTTTACTATAAAACAATTACAAAATTTTAATTTATTATCTTCATATAAATCAATGAATGAATTAGCAGAATTTTTCTTAAATGAAAAGATTAAAATAAGAATAGAAGAAAAAGATAAAATGTTAAAATTAATAATTATTTCAAATAAAAAAAATGTTCGAGATATTGATTTACTAATTCATGAAAAGAGTAAATTATCAGAAGAAATAATAGAAAAATTAATAAAAGATATAAAAATAATTAAAGAAGATAATGAAAAATTAAAAGAAAAAATAAGATATTTAGAAAAAGAAATTCAAAAAGAAAAAAACAAAAATGATTTTAATGATTCAATAACTGAAAATAGAATTCAAAAATTAGAAAATTATTATAATAGAAGCAAAATTCAATTAACAAATTGTAATTTAAAAGAAATAAATTCATTTAAACCTCATAATAAAGAATGTAATATAAATTCATTATCATTTTTTCCTTCAGGAAATATAATTTTAGTTTCATCAGATAGAACAATTAAAATATATGATAATAAATTTAATATAATTCAAAATATTCAAAATGCACATTTAAATTATATTTTCAATTGTAGTATAAAAGATGAAAATAATTTTGCTACTTGTTCAACTGATATTAAAATATGGATTAAAAAAAAAGAAAAAGGAATTTTAAAAGATGATTATTTATATAAAATAAATTATGTAATTAATTTTGCACATGAGAAAACAATTTTTAAAATATTATATTGTTTAAATGGAAACATAATTTCATGTTCAGAAGATAAAAAAATAAAAATATGGGAAGAAAATAATAAAAATGAATATACTTGTATTAAACAATTAGAACATAATACTACAATAACTTCATTATTATTATTAAATGATAAAAATATTTTAATTTCTTCTTCTTTTCAAGATATAATATTTTGGAATAGTAATTCATATGAAAAAATAATTTATTTAAATAATGTTAATTGTAAATCATCAAATGCATTACAAAGATTAGATGAAGATAGAATTATTGTAGGAGGAGATGAAAATGGAATTATGAAAATTATTTCTGTAAATGAAATTAATATTATTTTTGAAATTTATAATGGATTTAAATGTTGGGCTATTTGTGTTATTGAAAATAAAGGAATTTTTTTAGTTGCTGGAGTTAGTAAAATGATTAAAATTTATAGAAGTGATAATTATGAATGTATTAATAATGTTAAAAATGCTCATGAATTTTCTATTATTGGAATTATTCAATTAAATGATTGTTCTATTGTTTCTTATGGAGAAAACAATATTTTAAAAGTTTGGTCTTTATGATTTTTTTATACATTATTAAATTATGTTTTTTATAATATAAAAAATTCATTATAATAAATATTAAAAAAGATAGGAAATTATAATAATTTAGAAAGTATTAAGTTTAGAACATATAGAATTATAATAACTTTAAATTATTAAATAACAATAATATTAAATTAATGATGAATTTTATTAATTAACTATCCTAAATTTTTAAATTAAAAAAACATTTTAAAGATTTTTATTATGAATAATATAATTTAAATGTTTATGAATTTAAGATAAATTGATATATTAAAATAAAAAAAAAAAATTTAATATTTCATTAAACTAGTTTTATTCTTATTAATAATAAAATAAAATCAATTATATATCAATCATATCTCTAAATAAAATTAATTTTATTTTCAAAAAAAAAAATAAAAAATGAAAAAAAAAATTAAAAAAATAATCCTCAATCAAAATATAAATTATAATATCAATGATATATAAATAAAAAAAAATAAAAATCTAAATAAAAAAATGAAAAAATTGCTTCTCATAATTTCCTTAATAAGCATGACTTTATGCGGAAACGAGATACGTAAAATGGTAAATCAAATAGCAAGTCAAATAGGTGAAATGAAAAGAAGATTAGAAAAAGCTCCAAACGGAGTAAAATCAAAATTTCGTCCAGTTGTAAACAGAGGATATGATTATTATGCTCATACATTAGTTACAATCTACAATCCTGCAATAATGGATGATTGCTTTGATGATTATTTAAAAGATGTCGTCCCAGCTTATATTGATGGTGCTGATTATGAACAAAAAAAAAAAATTTTAAATTTAATTTCTTTATCTGAATTTACACCTTTTAATAAAATTCTCTCTCCTAAAATTTTATTTAAAAAAGGTAGTTCAAGTAATAATATGGGATTTCTTGCTATAATGATTGAAAAAAGTTATGATACTACTGATTTCTTATTTTTAAAAATGAGTTCCAATTTCAAATTAGCTGATGAATATTTTATTGCTACTAAAAGTAATAGAGTTTTATTCTGGGGTTCAAGAGAAGAAATTCTCATTGCTAGACCAAGATTTTTGACTGAAGATGATTTAGAATATTTGTTTAATTTCTTACAAATATGTATGTTTACTAGAGCACAAGCTATTTTAAATGCTCTTCATAGAGGTTAAGTAATAAAATAAAAAAAATCTAATATTAGTTTTTTATTATTATTTCATTATTAAAAATGGAAAGATATATGCAATTTTTTTTTTTTTTTTTGAAATTTAAATAATATTTTCAATTTTAATTTTTTTTGGTTTTTAAAAATTTTTTTTATTTTTTTCTTTTGTTTCAAATATTAAATTTTTGATAGATATTCTTATATAAAGTATCTATTGAAAAAAAAATGAATTTATACTTTTTCTGTTTCAAATTTAATATTTTAATTTATTTTAATTTCTTTTAAATTAATTATTTAATATTCAAGATTTAATGACAGAAAAAGAAGGAGAAATTTTAAATAAAAGTGAAGAAGAAAATGAAAGTGAAGAAAGTGAATCTTCAGAAAATTCAATTGAATTAAATACTTTAATAATAAAAAAAGAAGCATCTAATACAATTACAATTGATAATGATTCATATGAAAAATTAATTTCTTTTCTTAATGATGTTATTAATAATAATAAGATATTAAAAGAAAAATTAAATAAAAGTTATATAAATAAATCAATACAAACTGAAAAAAATGATATTTATGATATTGAGAATAATTTATTAAATGAAAATAATAAAAATTCTAATAAAGAATTTGATAATAAAAATAAAGAATTAATTAATAAATTAAATAATATTGAAAAAGATAATGAAAAATATTTAAAAGAAATAGAACAATTAAAATTAGATTTCAAAACTCAAAATGAACAAAATCTAAATAAAATTAATAAATTAGAAAAAGAAAATAATGATTTAAAAGATCAAATTAAAAAATTAAAAGAAAATGGTCAAAATAATAATTTTAGAGATATTTATTCAAATCTAAATTTATTAAATTATATAACTAAATATTTAAAAAATAGAGATATAATTTCATTATCAAAAGGAAATAGTAAATTATGGAGCCAATTATTTTACAAAACAAAAAGTGAAATATTTGAAAAAAAATTAAAACAAAAAGAGGAATTAATAAATAATTTTAGCAATGAAGATGTTTATAATAAATTTCGAGCAAATGAAAAAGAAATAGAAGATTTATTAAAAGAATATATAATAAATGATAAAATTTCAGGAAAAGAAATAAGAAATGAAATAGTAAATTCTCAAATTTTTTTAACTCAATTTGTAAAAATTCCATTAAAAAAATCAAAAGAGCAAAAAAAAGAAATTGAAAAAAATAAAACTTCAAAAACTAGTTTTTTTAATAGATTTGTTTCAGTATTAACAGGAGAAAATGAAGAAGAAGAAAATATTTTTAATTTAAATGAAAATGAAGATGCAATAAATAATAATTATAACACAATAAAATTTACAGAAGAAGAATTTAAAAATTTAAATGAATCAGATAGAAAAATTTTAGAAACTTATAATACCAATAAAATAATAAATGTTAAATTTGAATATGAAACATCAGATAAAATAAAAGAATTATTCAATGAATTTTTTACATCCCAATTACAAAAAAGTTTATATCAAAAATTTTTATCAAAAATATGTGAAAGTTTTTCTGATTTATTATATGCATGTTTTTTAAGTTTAAAAGATATTAAAAATTTAGAAATAGTAAAATATGCATTATATTGTAGATATATGAAATGTAGAATGAAAATTGAAGAAATGGAATTAGAAATACAAGATTTAAATCAATTTGCAGAAAGTTCTAAAGAAATTAAAGAAATGTTAATGAAACAAAAACAAGAAGTTGATATTAAATATAATAATTCTTTAATGATTATTACTCAGTTAAATGAAGAAAAAGTAAATATACAAAAAAAATGTAATGAATTAGAAAATGAATTAAATAATAGTTCCCAAAAATTTGATGATTTTAAAATTCAAATTTCTAATGAATATAATAAAATTAAAAATGATTTTGATATTATACAAAAAGAAAAAGATTTATTAAAATCAACTTTACTTGATTTTAAAAATTATTTTATGAAAGTTATTGGAAATGATGGTGAAATAATAGAAAATTAATTATTATATTTTAATTTAAAATATTTAAATAAAATCTTATTATTGTTTTTTAAATAAAAAAGTATATTAGTAAATTTAATTTAAAATAATTTTATTTTTATTTTAAATAAAAAAAAGTTTTAAAAAAAAATAATAATATATCTCAATTTTTATTATTCTTCAATTGTCACTGAAAAATCTTCAATTTCAGGAATTTTTCCTCCATCAATAATAATTTGAGTTAACCATTCTTCTTTAATCACTTTAATATTTTTATTTGATTTTTTTTTTAATTCTTCAAATTTTTTCTTTTTTATTGTGTCACAATTAATCACAATAAAATTAGTATTTTTAGATAAATCACATTTTCCTCCTAAAGTTTCAATGAATTTTTCATTTACTCTTAATTGATTCCAATCAAAATGAGAACTTGGGAAAAAAAATTCCAAATTTTTAAATGACTTTAAAGGAATTTTAAAACTAAAAGGAAATAAATCTAAATAGTCATCAAAATCAACTTTTTGTTTTCTTTCAATACATTCATCAATATATCTATGAGAAACAATTAAATGTTTATTATCTCTATTTGCTTCAATAAAATCATTCCATTCTTTTAAATAACCATCATTTAAAATTATAACTTTTGCTCTTAATATTGTTAATTCATCATAAATTAAATCTATTATTTCTCCATGATTTTCTATTATTTTTTCTTTTATTAAATTATATTCTTTTTCTGAATAAGTTTGAGAAACAATTGAAAATGTTTCTCCTTTAAATAAATCACTTATTATATAATTTTTTTTTGTATTATAAATTATTTTATTATTTAAATTATCATCTATAAAAGATTTAAATGGTTTATAATTTTTTGGATCTTGTATTTTTCTATTTGATATTGAATCAATTATAAAATTAGGTGTAGTAAAAATTGGTTTTAATTTATTATTAAATTTTTCTATTTCTTGTATGTTTTCTAATGAAAATGGAACTATTATTATATTGGTTAATGGAATTATTTTATCAAAAATTATTCCATTACAATATGAAATCAATTGAAATAAACATTTTTTGATTTTATTATTTCCAAATTCTCTTATATGAAAAATTTTACCTGAAAAAATATTTTGTACTTCATCAAAATTTTCTATAATTGATTTTAATTCTTCAAATTTATTTAAAATTTCATCAGATTGATATTTATATTTAGAAAAATCTAAAAATGTATTTTTAGAAATGCAATCTTCAAACCATTTTTCAGAAACTATTTTCTCATTATATTTATTTACTTCTTTTAATTCTTTATTAGTAAAATTTAATCCATTTTTAAAAATAATAACTTCAGATTCTTTAAAAGAAGAAATTATTATTCCTCCTTTTTCTTCAATAATTTTTTTCATATTTAAAAAAATATCATCTGAAAAACCAAAAAGAAAAAAAGTAACATTATAAAAACAAGGTAAATAATAATTTTTATCAGTTAAATCTAAATTTGATTTTTTATCTAAAATCCATTCTTTATTTACAATTATTATTTTATTTCTTTTTGCAATTAATGTTTTATAAGTATTAATTTTATTTGATATTAATATTGAAGTTCCTTTTTTTAAATTTTCTTCATAATTTCCTTCTTCTTCTTTTATTCTTTCTTTTATTTTATTGTTTTCTTCTTCTTCAAATCCTGATGTACAAATTGATAAACCTTTTAATTTTGGTATTTTTTTTATTTTCTTTTTTTTTATATCTTTACCATTCATTCTTATTTTTGAATTTGAATAAAGTTCAAATTAAAAATAATAAAAAATAAAAAGGGTTATTAATTTTTCACTCAAATTATTATAATCAAATAAGTTAAAAATTAATTTTTTTAAAATTTAAATAATTATAATTTCTTAAATTTTTATTATAAGTTAATAAGATTTATTATATATTATTTTCTTATTTGATTTTATATTATTCTAATTTTTTCTTTTTTTAAAAAGTTTACAAATGATAAAATATAAAATTTTATATTTTAATTTCCATTCAATAAAAAAAATAAATTAAAACAATTTCAAATAATTTAATCCAAAAAAAATAAAATAATGTCTGAAGAAGAAGATTCAGATAATAACACTCAACGTTTTCGTCAATATTACAAATACACTCCAAAAATAGATACAGACTTCAAAAAAAAATATAACTACTACAAAAAAAAATATGACCTAAATTACAAAAATTCCAATCGTTCTCGTTCAAGAGAAAAAAGAAAATATTCCTTAGAAAAAAAATACAAAAAATCAAAATCAAAATCTCCAAAAAATCCAAAACCAGATAAAAACCAAAAACAAAAATTTACATCATCAACAATATCATTTAAGCCATTATATTTTAAAGGTTCAAATGATTATTTATCAAATAGAACCGAAGACAATATAACAATAAAATCTCAAAAATTAAAAAACGAAAAAGATAAAAATAAAAATAATCCTTCATCAGATAATGAATACAATCCATTAGAATGGGATAATGTATCAAGAGACAATGAAAGAGAATGGTATGATCAAGATGAATCAAATCCAGTAATGGACGAAATGCATTTTTATCGTAATGTAATGGGAAGAGTAAATCAAAATCAAGAAGAAAATGAAATATTAAAAAAAAAATTAGCAATATCAAAACCAATTAATAAAAAAACTGCAAATATAATCGATGCATCTAGATGGGAAATTAATCGTATGATTACTTCTGGTATTGTTAGACAAAAATTTGATGAAGATAATAATTTTGATGATGATGATGATTGTAGAGTTTTAATTCAAGTTCATGAAATTAAACCTCCTTTTTTAGATGGTCATATTGTTTATACTAAACAAATTGAACCTATTCAAATTGTTAAAGATCCTAATAGTGAAATGGCTAAAATGGCAAAAAAAGGTAGTAATATTTTAAGAGTTATTAGAGAAAGAAATGAAAGAGGAAAAATGAGAGAAAGATTTTGGGAACTTGCTGATTCGAAAATTGGAAATATTATTATGGATAAAAAATATAAGAAAATTAAATCTAGTGAAAATAATATTAATTCATCTAATAATACTAATAAAGATGAATTAGGTTTAAATGATAATAAAGATGATAATTCTAATATTAATTCACAATATGGAAAAGTTTTATTTGAGAAATCAGAAGCTGTATCAGATTTTGCTAAAAATAAATCTATTAAAGAACAAAGAGAATATTTACCTATTTTTTCAGTTAGAGAAGAATTATTAAATATTATAAAAGATAATAGAGTTGTTATTATTGTTGGTGAAACTGGTTCTGGTAAAACTACTCAATTAACAC
>JAEEGL010351307.1_pt1 | contig 11765 bp, 3 predicted proteins | sample 9134231 | NCBI WGS metagenome assembly JAEEGL01 (sample SAMN16246548, study PRJNA631951) | gut metagenome | biome: gut microbiome; feature: rumen; material: fiber-attached | host: Bos | place: Iran: Karaj | collected 2018-10
TCATACTATCTCGATACAACAATAGGAATGGTCTATCCAACCCTTTATTTCTATAATCTTCCACTTTCTGAAGTTCCTTATATTCGGTCGCCAAAACTTGAAGGAGGTGTGGGAACGATTGATTTCAGAACAAAAGCCGTTGAAAGTACTGTTAAAACGAGCGAAATCACTCTTCAAATTGCATATACTGATACAGAACCGACAGAAACGGACTGGATTGATGTCGAAGTATACAAGTATGGAACACAAAATGGTGGAGTTCTTTCATGTATTTGTCATGTTTGTCTAAACGACAGAGCTGTTACTTACGTTCGTATTTTGAGAACTCAAAAAAATATCTATAGCGAAACTCTTACATCTGGTCGCATTTCTGTAGACAACATCTGCATCACAAAACCCGCCGCCGATGTCGGCATTATCGAGAAGCTGAAGAACCCTGGCTATCCCGCCGCCGACCAGAACATCTTGATGCGTTGTGCCGTGACGAACTGCGTCGAGGAGACGCCCGCCATCAACCGCCGCGTGAGTGTTCATTACCAGTATGTCGCCCGCGACACATACGCGCCTGTTGCGAGCGCCTGGAGCTCGGCCGACATGGCCTACATGGGCAAGGACAATAATGGCCTCGATTGGTACGAGGGCATGATTCCGACGCAGAAGGTCGGCTATGTCTGGTACTACTATCAGGTCGACTACGACGGCTATCACTACGGAGACAATCCACTGACCGGCGCCAGCGAGGCGGTCAGCCCCGCCTACTGGGATGCGGGCGAGGACACCCACGACCGCCCGATTGCCGGAACCAAGTTCCAGGTCCGTCCCTACCGCAGCCGCTATGCCCGCATCGCGCTTGAGGCCTCGCCTCCCGAGGCCTCCGTCAGCGAAATGACGCTCGTCGGCGACGAGCAGTGGCAGGCCGTCACGCTCGTGAACGGAATCTCCGTCATTTCCAACTACTTCCTCGGCTACGGCTACTATGAAGAAGATGCGGAGGCATACGAGACCACGCCCGTCGTGTGGGGCGAAAACCACAACCCCGAAACCCTGACCGACCCGACGCTCGCCGGTTTTCTTGAGTCTTCCCACGACACGACCGTCACCAACCAGCTTGTCGCCCTCAACGAGAAGGACTACAAGGGCTTTTACCTCTACCGCTTCTCTTCGAATGACAAGGACGAGGAGGCCGCGCAGGCCGAGGGTGGCGACCGTCGCTACGATTACATCGTGAAGAAGGCCGTCTACCAGGACTTTGATGACTGGACCGCCTCGCCCATGTACTATGAGTCTTCCCTCGGCGGTCTTCCGACGCTGACCTTTACGGAGGACTTCGACGGCAACGCAGGTGCCGCCGCCGACGACATCTGCGTCAGGACCCCATGGCAGGTCGATGCATACGACCCAGACGACATAAAGTCCGAGTCATTCAGGGTTGACCCACTCTCCGACGAGTTTTCTTCCGAGGGGGTCGAGACCCCGAACAGGTTCATCCGTACGGGGTCGCGCATCATTGCCGACCGCAAGCCGGATAACAAGGAGGGAACGGCAATCAACAGGACCATGGCGCTACAGCTGAAAGGAAAAATAGAGAACACGAGCGATTCCATGTCGTATGGTCTGGAGAAAATCACCTTCAAGGCGCGCGCCTCAGTCGATGACAGCAACTTCACGGTCTACAGAGGGGGAATGGCCTGGACTTTGCCGCAGCATGTCACGGCCACGTGGAGTTTAACGGAGATGGCCCCCTCGAAGCCCTACCTCTCCTACATCTTCCTCTATCAGCCAGCCGATTCGTTGGGCGACTACGGGGCCTCCTGGTATGAATTGCGCGTGGTGCAAACGGACAGCAAGGACGCAAACAACAATACCATTTGCGTTGAACTTTGGCGTAAGGAATCCACGGCTTCGACGGCCACGCGTGTCAAGAGTAGTGCGACATATGCGGGCGTGAATCTCAAGACCGAACAGAAGGACACAAAACTTGCAATTACGGCCTCGGGCTCGAAAGTGACGGCAACCCTCACGATCAAGGTTAACAACAAGGATACGAACATTGCGCTTGACGACTCGCCCGGGACAACCGTTATCAGCAAGGGCGGTTCCATAGGTTTTGGCGTCTTCGACGCCGTGCCGAACATCACGGCTGTTAAAGTTGGGTCGTCAACCGGGGGCAGCGACAGGCTGAGCTCGCTCTCCAACACCCACGCGGATTGGTCCGGCGGAGGCGATCGTGGCGGCGGTCAGTTGCGCTGGACGGTCAGTTCCACTGCAATCACCCGCCTCGTTCCCACGCAGACAATCGTCCTCAAAGCCGCAACTTGCATCGGAAGCGAATACAGCGCGATTCCTCGTCAGCTTACCCCATTTGCCGAGATTACGGTAAACACCCTTGGAATGTCAAACTTCACGATTCCGTTCAAGGCGTGGAACAAGAAGTTCGTCCAGATCATCTATGACGCCGGCGACGGCGGCATTGTCCTTGACGACATCATGTACTATCCTTGGCGTGCCATGACCCGCAAGTATGAAAAAGGCTCAGCTATATTGAAGGACGGCGACAACGAAATCAGCTATCTCAACTGGACGGGCATCAACCAGCAGGAGGCGTGGCTTGACCAGACTCTCGATACGGACAGCATGAGGCAGCGCTGGGCCGTCCTCGAGGGTTGGGTCACGAACAGCGGCGCATTCAGGGTCGGCGCCGAATTTGAGCGCTCCCGCGCCAACACGAACCTCGTGCAGGGCATCGTCTCCCCCGAACTCCTCAACGGCATCGGTTCCTGCAGCTTCTCCTACTCCGTGAGCGGAGGCAAGGTCGTCTACGGCATCGAGAGCACTGCCACGAACAACTACCACGCCTGGATTCCCATCGCGGTCTACACCAATGCGCCGGGCGATTCGGGCGAGCGCTACGCGAAGGTGGGCAAGTATTATCCCGGTCGCATCCGCATCCGCATCTACGGTGCCGATGATGTTGGCTCCCTCCTCGAAAACAACGAAGACTGCGGCTACGATCCCGACTGGGGCTACACCGACGAGGCCGCCAAGATCATGATTGACAATGTCCGCGTCAAGGACTATCCCGAGGACAAGAACGACAACGCCTGGAACGCCTATAACCTCCTCATCACAGGCGACGCCCCCGACGGCCAGGTCTACAACAACAGCGGTAAGTCCTGCTTCTTCAACAACCACCCGACAAACGGCGTCTACGGCGCCGAGACCTTCAATGAGAACCTCCCCTATCTTGAATCGCCGCCTCTGAGCGGCGTAGGCGTTGGCGAAATCGCCTTCCAGTACCGCCTCGTCCCGGGCACCGCCGAGGCGGGCGTAGACGGGCATCTCGTCATCAAGGTCGCTCCCAGCCGCGAAACGCCCGTCGGCGAGTGGAAGACGATCACGAACCTCGTGGTCTCCGCCGACGGCACGGCCTTCGTCAAGTTCGACAACGAGAAGATCTTCGACGAAAACAACTATGTCGTCCGCTTCTACAACTCGACTAACGCCACTGCACCGCGCATCGTCATCGACAACGTCCTCGTGACGGCGCCGGCGCGCCCCTCCTTCGAGTTTGAGTATGTCAGGCTCCTCCCGGAGCAGCCGCTCTCCGGAACCAACACGGTTGTCGAGGCCAAGACCAGGCGCGAGATCATGAACCCGAAGAACATCAAGATCTACGTCTCCTACCACAAGTACGACACGAACGACGTCAACGACGTCTGGGGCGTGGCCAACTGGTTCAACCCGCTCACCTCGCCGAAGGTCGAGCTCCGCTCCGTCGGCGACAAGGTCTACCGTACACAGGACGAAAATGGCAATTTGACGGGCATACCCGCCTTTGACGTCAATGACGTCGTCGAATTCGTCGTCTGGGGCGTCCACGAGTCCATCGACCTCAATGCCGGCGACACGCCCATCCTCCAGGACAGGGAGACCTTTGAAATACCCGCTTGGTACCGCACGGTCGACTTGGACGAAGACGAGTTCGTCCCGATGGACCTGAACGTCGACAAGGAGGCCGAAGGCTGGTCGCCCTATTTCTGGGTCTTCTCCTGCGCGCCGGGAACCTTCTTCGTGAACGAGTTCAACAACTGGCGTACCGCGTCGACGGCGTATGACGCCGGCAGCGCCGAGTATGTCGAATTCGTCGGTCCGGCCGGGACCGACGTCGGCGGCTGGAAGCTGGCGATCGTGCACAACGACAACGACGGCGGCTTCGAGGACATGGAATATGTCATACCCGCCGGCACCCGTCTCCGCTCCGCCACCGAGACGGGCTGGGGCTTCTTCCTCTGGGGAGACTCCTGCTCCTCCGCCACGTTTGAAATTGACTCGGACCCCCCGCGCATGAACGTTCCCTTCACCGTCGACGCGGCCTTCCCCGACTCGTCCGACCCCGACGACCGCCATCTCGGCAACTTCGCCGGTGTCATGATCTTCCGGCCCAACGGCATGTTGGAGGAGATGGTCCGCTTCGGCACGGAGTCGGCCAGACCCTTCAACGATGAAAAACCGCTCTGGCAGTACGCCGGACGCAAAATGGGCGACTCCCAGGCCTCAATCTCCCGGATTTCGCTCACGGGTGCGCTTCCCGGCGCGACGTCGGCTGACTTCATCTGGTGGACAGGCGACGTGGTTGACAAAGAGGGCTACGAGGCCTACGAAGAGTTAAGACCGGCGCAGACGCCTGGCGCGCCGAATGAGTTCCAGGTTTTCGCCGATCTCGGCGGCGGCGCAGTTGCCGCGCTCTATTACCCTGACGGCACCGAGATCACGGACGCGGACGTCCTTGACTGGATCGAACACTATGGCGCGGAGCAGTCCGACATCGACGCGCTCGGCACGAACGCCAAGGTCGACGAGGAGTTCCTGCTCAACCTCGACCTCACCAAGGCCTGCGTGGCCGAGCTGAAGATCACCTCCATCCGCATCGAGGACGGCGTGGTCTACCTCGGCGTGCAGCTCACGCGCACGGAGGACGGCACACCCGTCGGAACGCGCAAGATCAACGGTACGCTGAAGCTTCTCGGCAGGGCGGATCTGTCGGCCGGAACCTTCACTGCCATCGAGCCCGACGCCTTCGACTCGAACTTTGAGACCGGCAACACCATCGGCATTGAGTACGAGCTGCCCGCCAGCAACCCGTCGAAGTTCTTCAAGGTCATCATCGAGTAGGCCGAAGCAACAACGCGGGCCGGGCGCGAAAGCGTCCGGCCCGCGTTGTTTTTATTGACACAAACTCTAAATGATCACAACTGACATAAACGCAAATGTAAATTATCCCCTGTGGGAGGGCCGCGCATCGTCGCGGCCGTGTGCGAGGTTGGACGCGACGATGCGCGTCCCTCCCTTGGTCCTTCGGGCAAAACATGGATTTTCCTCGCACTCGGGAGGGCCGCGCATCGTCGCGGCCGTTCCGGCGGGACACGGAACTACACGGAAAGCCTCACCCCCGCCCCCCTTCGCGCGCACGAAGCTCCCAAGCACTCCGCGTTCTTAAACCTTTCGGAGATGGCAGAACGCGGAGAACACGGAAACCACGCCGAGGGCGCGGAAAAACCATTAACAACTCAGCGTTTTCCGTGCGTCTTCTGCGAACTCCGCGTTCTTAAACCTTGCGGGGGCGGGCAGTCATCTGAGCGAATGCGGTCGCGCAGGAGCGCGACCCTCCCTTGGTCCTTCGGGCAAAGCATGGATCCCCCTCGCACTCGGGAGGGCCGCGCATCGTCGCGGCCGTTCCGGCGGGACACGGAAGTACACGGAAAGCCCCACAATGGCTTGACGTTTGTTGATAGACCACAGGTCAAACACCTTTCCGTGGGATTCAGTGTCTCGCGAAGCGGGCTTCCGTGTCGGGTGGCGGCGATGCAACGCATCGCTGAGGCGAGGCCGTGGGCGGATGCGTGCTTGCACGCAAATTCGCCCATGGTCCGCCGCGCGCGGGCGCAGCTCCGCGCCGCCACCCGCTTCCGTGGTCGCGCGAAGCGCCCAAGCTCCCAGCCCTGCACCCTCTGCGTCTCCGCCTCTCTGCTTTCTCTGCGTTAAAGCCCCACCCCCGCCCCCCTTCGCGCGCACGAAGCTCCCAAGCACTCCGCGTTCTCAAACCTTGCGGGGATGGTAGAACGCGGAGAACGCGGAAACCACGCCGAGGGCGCGGGGAAACCTCAATGCTGGTACTGATACTGAATACTGGTTACTTGCACATTTACACCCTTACACATTTACACACTCATATAGTTCCAACATCAGTGTGCAAATGTGCAAATGTGTAAGAACACTCCCCTCCATCTTGAATGTCTTTGCGGCTCTTCGCGGCGGCAGATATTTCTCTTGCGTTATGCAGTTTTGTATAGTACAATATTGCACAGCAATTGAGGTTGAATATGAACCCTTTCAAATATGGATGCATCGTTAACGGCGGCTATTTCTGCGCTCGTCCACAACTAGCAAAGCAATTGGAGGACTATGTTTCCTCTGGGCAGAATCTCGTCATCCAGGGCGAGAGAAGAATGGGTAAAAGCTCTCTCGTCACGAATACCGTCCGTTGCATGCGTGGCTACCATATGCTTTACGCCGATTTCATGGACGTGCGGACAGTTGCAGACGTCTGCAACCAGATAGCCGACGGACTGGCGCGCTTCGAGGCGGACGATACGCTCTTCAAGCGCACCGTGACGGCTCTCTCGCATTTGCGACCCACCATGTCAGTTGACGCGATGACAGGAATGCCGACAATCTCCGTGGATGCCGGCGCTGCGCAGAATCCGGCTTCCATCAACACGATGATGAACGCCGTCGCAGACCATGTAAAGGGTCGCAAGGCCTGCGTGGTCTTAGATGAATTCCAGGACATCCTTGATATTCCGGAAGGATCGCGCATTCTAGCCATAATGCGCAGCAAGATACAGTTTCTGTCGGAAACGTCCTTTGTGTTTCTTGGCAGCGCCAGAAACGCGATGCTTGACATCTTCATGTCGCCGAAAAGCCCCTTTTACAAATCGGCCACGATTTTTGACGTTGGCGTCATTCCCGATGACGATTTTTATCATTTCATCTCCGGACGGTTTCTAACAGGCGGGCGGACGATCCCCGCGCAAGTTTTCCAACGGATTCTTGACTTCGCCCGCCGTACCCCGGGAGACGTACAGGAGTATTGCGACGCCCTATGGCAAGTCACATCGAATGGGGATGAAATAACCGACAAAACGCTTGGGGCCGCGCTTTCAAGAATATTCGCCCGCGAAAGCGACACGTTTTCCTCGTTTGCGAGAAGATTGACAGACATGCAACTGCGCGTGTTGAAATCGTTGGCCAAATACGGCGGCGAACACCCGCTGTCGGCCGCGTTTATGCGCACCGCCGACGTTGTAAACACCGCCAGTGTCAAAAGGGCGTTGACGGCGCTCTGCGCCGCCGATCTCATCTATCGGTACGGCGGCGAATACAAGTTTGTCAGCCCATTCTTTCGAGAATGGGTCAGCCGCCTGCGCGGCAGATAACGGGCCGCTTCCGCGGCAAAGCCCCACCCCCGCCCCCCTTCGCGCGCACGAAGCTCCCAAGCACTCCGCGTTCTCAAACCTTGCGGGGGCGGTAGAACGCGGAGAACGCGGAAATCACGCCGAGGGCGCGGAGAAACCATTAAAAACTCTGTGTTTTCCGTGCGTCTTCTGCGAACTTCGCGTTTTCAAACCTTGCGGGGGCGGGGCTGTTCCTGCGGGACACGGAAGTACACGGAAAGCCCTACAATGGCTTGACGCTTTTCGACAGGCCACCGATCAATCATCTTTCCGTGGTCGCGCGAAGCGCCCAAGCTCCCAGCCGCACCCTCTGCGTCTCCGCCTCTCTGCTTTCTCTGCGTTGAAGAGCAACCCCGCACCACTACAAAAAAATTTTTTAACAACTAAAAAAATATTTGACACACGCACACAAAAGCGCTACAGTATCTACGATGCAATTGGACTCGGTCTCGGGTGAGATTGAGTTTTTCGGCTCCCGTGAGCGCCTCGGCAGACCGCCGGTTCGTTTTCGGTAAAGCCTTAATTACGAACGTTAACCTCCAAAAGGAGACAACATGAACTACGGAACATTGGTCAAGGGAGCCTTTGCGCTTTCCCTCAGCCTCATCGTGGCCTCGGCCTCGGCCGCAACCACGACTTACGATGACGTCCAGAAGTATGGCGCCATGTTTGAAACGACGGTCAACGCACCGGTCGGCGCGTTCAACGACTACAACTACGAAGTCGGCAGCAACGTCACTGCATACGCGGACGCCACCACGGGCGTCGGCTGGTTCTCCGGCGATGCCGAGAGCGACGAATCGAAAATCATCGAGCGTACGGATGCGGCTGGCGGTCAGGCTCTCCAGCTCAACACCGATGCCTCGACGCTGACGAACAAGTTCGCGTCTGGCGTTGCCACGGATCTCAACGATGGCATCGCCGCCAACGGCGCCTACTTCGAGACTGAAGTCAAGTTCGTTCCGAGCGACACGCTTGACGCCGGCATTGAAGGCGGCGCCGACGCGACAAAGTTCGCCATCTACGCCTACGCCAACGAAGAAGTCGAGCCACCTGTGACCAACCTTGTTGTGTTCCATGGTGTGATGAATGCAGCGGGTGTCATTACCTATACTAACGAGGTCTTCTCTTCTGTTAACATTGACGCGAATGAATACGCTTCCCTTCGCATAGAAATGAAGCAACTTGAAGATCCAGAGAACGTGGGTGACATTTATAACGTTTTCTCTGTCTCAATTAATGGAGCTGCTGCTCTCACTTCGGATCTTGCACTTGATAAGTTGTTTGATGCTAATGCCTCGGGGACATTTTTCCTAACGGTTGAGAATCGTGGAAACGATGACAATGCTCTCGTTTCCTCGCTCAACTTCAAGGGCACGGGCGAAATCGATAACATCAAGGCTGGCGTCATCGAAGGCACCACGTCTTATGCAATCAACTGGACTGCTGAGAACGCCACCGTCACGAATGCGGCAGGCACGGTGCTGACCTCGACGGACACCAACTTCACCGCTGGTGCGACCCTGACCTTCACCCCGGCCACTGACATGGTTATCACCAATGTCTTGGTTGACGGTGCGGTCGTTGCCTTTGATCCGGCTTCCTACACCTACACCGTTGGCGCGGCTGACGCCACCGTCGCGGTCTACGCAGGTTCGCAGTCGGTCAATGAATTCAGCGCTGGCGACAATGTTGATGGCCTCATCACTGCTGATCAGGCCGCGTGGCTGAATAGCTACATCGGCACCTACACTTATGAGCAGCTCGCCGCGCTCACCGGCTGGCAGGACAAGTACCTGCTCAATGTTGATCCGTTCAATGGCGCTGGCACGCTCACTGTCACGGCCATCACGGTCGGCAACGATGTCCAGGTTTCGATTGCCCTTGCCCGTACGGAAGACGGCACGGCCATCAGCGGCAACCGTGCCATCAAGGGCGTCCTGAAGCTCTACGGCACGGCCGACCTCGGCACCAACTTCGCGGTTCTCAGCACGGCTACGGTCACCGACGATGACTTCAGCGAGGGCGACACGACCACTGCGGCCTTCAGCGGCGGCACGGCCAAGTTCTTCAAGGCTGTCATTGAGGCTCCTGTAGCCCAATAAGGGATCTCCTTCCCTCATGCAAAGGGCCACGCGGCAACGCGTGGCCCTTTGTGTTTTGACAAGCGCCCAAAAAATATGCTACACTATATACGATGCAATCGGACTCGTTTCCGGGTGGGAACGTGTTTTGTGTTGCGCCGTGTACGGCGCAGCCTGGATTAACAACCTCCAACAAGGAGACAAACATGAACTATAAATCGATGCTTAAGGGAGCGCTTGCGCTTTCCCTCGGCCTCATCGTGGGATCGGCTTCGGCCGCCAACACGACCTATACCGACACGCCGTTGTACGGCGCCACATTCGAGTCGGCGACCTCCGCAGTCGAACCGCTCAATGACTTCGCCTACGCGACGAATACCCTCGTCACCACCTACACCGCCACCGAAGGCGGCGCGACTTACGGCTGGCTCGGCGCGGCCGAAGACGAGTCCAAGATCATCGCCGCCAACGGTGGCCAGGCACTCCAGCTCAACACCGACGCTGGGACGCTCACGAACCTGCTCGCTCCCACCGCTGTTGCCGCCCCGCTCAACACGGCAATCGCTGGTGCCGGCGCCTACATCGAGACCGAGGCCAAGTTCGTCGCGAGCGACACGCTTGACGCCGGCGTCCGAGGCGGTACCGACAACACTAAGTTTGCCATTTACGCCTACGCCGACGAGAATGCCAACCCCTGCACGACGAACCTCGTTGTGTACCATGGCGTCATGGATGCTCTCGGGGCAATTACTTACACGAATGAGGTGTTTTCTTCCATTGACATTGATGTAGAAGAGTACACTGCCGTTCGCGTAGAAATGAAACAACTCGAAGATCCCCAAAGCCCAGGTGACATTTACAATGTTTTCTCAATTTCCATTGGCGGCGGTGACGCTCTTAGTTCCGAATTGGCCCTAGACAAACTATTTGATCCTAATGCTGCGGGTACATGGTTTTTAACCGTTGAAAATCGCGGAAACGATGACAATAAGCTTCTCTCATCCGTCAACTTTAAGGGTACGGGCGAGGTGGACAACCTCGCGGTCGGCACCATTACGGCCACCACGACCTACGCGATTGACTGGACGGCCAGCCAGAACGTAATCGCCTCGAACCTCACGGACACCGTCGAGCTCGCCGCCGGCGAGACGAACTTCGCCAACAATGTCCAGCTCGCCTTCTACCCGACCGAAGGCAACGTCATCACCAACGTCCTCTTGAATGGCGACGCGATTGATGGCGTAATGTTCCCCATCGACTCCTACTCCTACACCGTCAACAGCACCGACGCCACCCTCACCATCCTCGCCGGCGTCCAGGCCACACCTCCCGCGACCGTCATCTCCGTCGCCACCGTTGGCAATGCGACCGTCACGGACAACCAGGACGGCACCTACACCATCTCCGTCCCGCTCGGCAACGGTCTCTCCTCCGTCTTCGTCAACGGCGCGGCCGTCGATCCTTCTCTCCTTACGGAGGGCCAGGGCGGCACCTACACCCTCGACCTCTCCGGCGCCTCCGGCACCGTCAACGTCGTCGTCGCGACCAAGAAGGTCCGCACCCCCATCGGCCACAAGTGGTGGGAGAATCCTGGTGTGAAAGCAACAACCGTTGTAGGCAAGGGTGGAGATGCTGGTCCATACCGCTTCTCAGTCGGATCAGATTTTGCTGCGATATCCTACGGCAACCATCAGGCGGCGACAACTGGTTTCAAGCTGTTCACGGTTGACAGCCTTCTGGCTGGCAATGCTTCGCCAATATACAACGAAGTCGTTGGTGATACTACTAGCCTGAATATTTACTCTGTTCGTGGTGCTGCGATTTGCGAAGCTCTCGACGTTGCTTTGATAACCGCATATAGTGGCGGTAAGGCATTCTCTCTTCCATTGTCAACCAATGAACTTGAGCTTGGTGTCAACGCATTCGAGATCACAAACGATCAAGGCATCACCTTTGACCGAGCCTATTTCACTCCTGACAACCAGTACCTCTACACAACAGAAGTTGATGGTGGCACTAACACCAAAATTGCCAAGTGGGCTATTGCCGATGGCCTCAAGGGTTCTGGCCAAAAGCTTACTCTCGTAACAGAGTACACGATGCCTGCGCGCGTTCGCGACTTCGCCTATGCTGTAATCAACAACAAGGAACTCTTCTATGTCCTTCA
>JAEEGL011536320.1_pt1 | contig 11765 bp, 6 predicted proteins | sample 9134231 | NCBI WGS metagenome assembly JAEEGL01 (sample SAMN16246548, study PRJNA631951) | gut metagenome | biome: gut microbiome; feature: rumen; material: fiber-attached | host: Bos | place: Iran: Karaj | collected 2018-10
CTTTTTCATCATTTCCATAGTTTGTTTTTGTTGTTTCAGTAAATTACTATTTGTTTTCAGCGTGCGAAATTACAAAAAAATATCCAATCACATGCACCACAAATGGAAAATCATCCGTTTTTATCGAATTTCGGACGAAAATGCACTTTTTACCGTTTTATTTCGTACTTTTGTACCAAGAATGTGCTTATTGAATCATACATATCATACTATCAGCTCAATTATGAAGAAGAAACTGTTAATAATGGTGCTGGCCGTCGCGGGAGTGATGGGAGCATGGGCACAGGCAGTGCCGCAGGTAATCAACGCGATCAACCGTCAGGCAATGTCGTTGAACGGCGACTGGCACTACCTCGTGGATGTTCAGGAGGAGGGTTACTACGACTACCGTATGAATCCCACACGCTGGGGATTCTTCAACAATGCCAAGCCACAGCGGCCTGAAGACCTGATTGAGTACGACTTCGACGCCGCTCCTACGATGAGGGTGCCTGGCGACTGGAACACGCAGGACAAGCGGTTGTTCTTCTACGAGGGAACGGTATGGTTGCAGCGGTACTTTACACTTGACAATGGACAATTGATAATGGATAATTCGGCTGTCAATCTTCAAGACCGTCGTGCGCTGCTCTATTTCGGTGCCGTGAACTACGACTGCCATGTGTATGTGAACGGCAAGAAGGCCGGACATCATATAGGTGGCTTCACGCCGTTTAACTTCGACGTGACCGACCTGCTGCACGAGGGCCGTAACTTCGTCATCGTGAAGGTGGATAACAAGCGCAGCGCCTCTGCCGTACCTACGCAGATTTTCGACTGGTGGAACTACGGCGGCATCACCCGCGATGTGATGCTCCTGAGCGTTGCTCCGACCTATATTGAGAGTTATTCGCTTTCTCTAAAGAGTAAAGACGAGAGAGGAAAGATGAGAGAGATTGGTTTTTCTGCAAAGTTGAACCGCAAGGAGGCAGGACGAGAGATTACCCTCTCCATTCCAGAGCTGAAATTGAAGCAGAAGTTCGTGACCGATGCCAACGGCAATGTGAGTTCAAAGTTCATAGTTCAAAGTTCAAAGTTGTCGCTCTGGTCGCCAGAGAATCCTAAGCTTTATCACGTCGACCTCACGCTGGACGGTGAGACCCTGAGCGACGAGATTGGTTTCCGAACCATCGAGACGCGCGGCAAACAGATTCTGCTCAATGGCGAACCCATATTCCTAAAGGGCATCAGTATGCACGAAGAGAAGCCCAACGGAGGTGGACGTGCTAACTCCACAGACGATGCCCGCACGCTGCTCTCGTGGGCAAAGGAACTCGGCTGTAACTTCGTGCGACTGGCCCACTATCCGCATAATGAATATATGGTGCGCGAGGCCGAGCGGATGGGCATTCTGGTATGGAGCGAGATTCCCTGCTACTGGACCATCGACTGGAAGAACAAAGCTACCTACCAGAATGCACAGCAACAGCTGACCGACATGATTGCCCGCGACAAGAACCGTGCCAACATTATCATCTGGTCGATAGCCAACGAAACGCCACACTCCCAAGAGCGCGACGCCTTCCTTGGAAAACTTGCCACATACGCACGCACCCTGGATAGTACCCGCCTCATCTCGATGGCAATGGAGGTCACTGGAGCCGCCAACTATGTGAACCGCCTGCAGGACAATATGAACAAGTATGTCGACGTGGTGTCATTCAACCAGTATGTGGGCTGGTATCGCGATGTAAACGATGCGCCCAAAATGCGTTGGGAGATTCCTTACGACAAACCCGTCATCATCAGTGAGTTCGGTGGTGGAGCCAAGTACGGCCTGCACGGAGCGAAGAACCAGCGTTGGACGGAAGAATTCCAGGAGAATCTCTATCGCGAAAATCTCGCCATGATCGACAAGATAGACGGACTGGCAGGTACCACGCCCTGGATTCTGAAAGACTTCCGTTCACCCCGTCGCGTGTTAACTGGCATCCAAGACTATTATAACAGGAAGGGACTCGTCAGCGACAAGGGCGAACGCAAGAAAGCATGGTATGTGTTACACGATTGGTACAAAGAGAAATGATAGTCGATTACATATCGCCTGTTCAATATCGTCTTCGCTGATAAAGGATTTCATCTTGGAAACAGTGCTGCAGCCGAAGTAGGATGATTTCACTAAAAAGAGGATGTTCAGAACATCCTCTTTTATTTGTTTATGTGTCTTACTCATCCCAATCGTCATCCCATCCGTTGAAACCTCTGGCATGGGCATTACTGTTGCTACCACCGCCATTATGTAGATTAGCATTGTTGGATAGGTCTAAAATGATTCCCCTGTGCTGGATACGCACGATGCGTATCGCAGGTTTCATGTATGCTTGCTTATTCATATTCATTTCTATTAGGTTACTGACTTTATTTGATGACGACCTTGCGTCCATTGTTGATATACACACCGGCTCGTGCAGGCTTGCCATTAAGCTTGCGACCATCCACCGTGAACCATGACTCTGATTGGACATTGAACGTTGAACGATGAACATTTTCAATGCCGTTTGTTTCGTCTCCAAAGTCGATGTTGAAAGCCGTCAGCTGACGGGCACCCTGACTGTCGTTGCCAATCTTGAAGAAGGCACGGCAAGCACCGATGACGGGGTTCTGACCGCCACTGGGCTCCGGGTAATACAGCATATTTTCTGCACCGATGAAGAGAATGCTCTGGTCAGTGGTGGTAAACTCAGTGCTCTTGTAGGTGCCAAGGAAGCGCACGCGCAGGTCGCCGTCGCTAGCTCCGCTGTCGTAGTTGTATGTTGCGCTACTGACAGTTACACCGCTGAACACCGGGTTCACGATGTTCGTGTTGGCCTCGGCCCACATAATAATATAAGGTGTGCCAGCCACCAGTTCGGCGACGGCATCGCCGAAGGTCAGGTTGAGCGTCGTGCCCGTGATGCTGCCCTTGCTGAGCGGGCGTGCCGTGGCCCCAGCCAGCGGACTGTCGGCAAGCGTCAGGTTGAACGGTAGTGTCAGCGTGTTCCAGTAGCCGTCACGATAGAGGGTGCGACCGTTGAGGACAACGCTTACAGTTTTGCCATTAAGAGTAGTAATCAGGTTGGTATTGTCGGAAGCATCGGCTAAAACGACATGTGCATCCTGATGGGCGGTCAGTCCATGCTGCGGCAGCCACGGCATGTTGTAGGTGCCTTCCTCGGCTGTGGGAGCATTGGCAAACGGCTCGTAGCTACAGCGCAACCTACCAGACTGCCTAACCTCCATGAATACGGCTTCGCCTGGGGCTACGACGACGCGGTTCTTGTAAAGGTTAAAGCCATTCCCAGCAGCGTTTATCTTGTAAAAGTTGCAGGTGGCGGGCACGAAGTTGCCGTCATTATCATTGTATATGTCGCCGAAGTCTACGTAGGCGTTGGCTGTGGCGGTGTTGCCGAAGATGCGCCATCCCGACGTGAAGGGCGCCACGTCGCCGATGACGGAGACGTTGGAGTACCAGGTCGTGCCGCTGTCGGTCATGTCGCTCTCGCCGCTGAAGGAGAGCACGCAGTCGCTGCTGTTGGCATAGAGGTAGCCGCTCTGGTTGTTATTGTAAAGCCAGAACGACTGCGCTTTGAAGTTGCGCCACTCCAGGTCGTCGGTGGGTGCCTCGGTGAACTCGTAGAGGTCATAGTTGCCCTCGGTCATGCCATCCACGTCGGTGGGGTAGTCGTGCATCGGCGTGGCGAGCAGGTAGTAGCCGCCCGCAGGACTGTCGCCGTAGCCGCTGATGTTCTTCTCGACGATAACGGGGAGACCATCAGTTGCATGGCGCAGCTGACCGCCATCCTTGATGGTGATGGAGGGGGTACTTGCTATCGGTGTCCGTCGTGGGGTCATTGCAGGGGCCATGAATCCACCGCCACCGTTGTCCATGCCCTCGATGGTGATATTTCTTGCCCAGGCCACCACGTCACTCGGGATGACAGCTGCAGCCTGAATAACCACATCGTCGGTGGACGTCGGTGCGCCAGCAGGCTCCCAGTTGTCTTCGTCGTTCCAGTTGCCGTCGGCGAAGAATATCTTCGTCGTGGCGGGCAGGGTGGTGAAGGATGTCGAGGGTGACCAGGCCGAGGCGGCCTCGTCGGTGACGCCCTGTACTTGCAGTTCATACATAGTGTCAGCATCAAGGCCGGTAATGGTGGCCGATGCTTCATCGGTGTTAACGATCTGCCATTGGCCAGCCCCGGTTTCCGTACCCACTACGATGTCATCGATGAATAGGAAGTACTGGTCATCTGATGTATGTTTTAAGCAAATATACTTCGTGTTGGCGGGGACGTCACAGCTGTAGAGATGCCACTGTTCGTCTGAAGCCGTGATTTCACTGCCGAAGGTAAATGCACCAGTCTCGTTTGTCGTCGAGCTGAAGCCCACATGGAATGTTTCCACGTAATTATAGCCAAAGGCGTAATTCCTATACCAGAATTGCAGCTTCATGCCTTCAGCGACATTCGCCAGTTGCGGAGAGATGAGGTATTGCGGTGGATTTTCGCTACAGTTGAACACGAATCCCCTGTTTCCTGAGTGAGCGACCAGTGCATCTTCTCCGACGGTGGTGTTTTCGACACAATCCACAAGTGTGCCATCCAAGTCGTCTCCTTCAAAGCCTTCGCTGTAAATGGGATTCGTGATGCTGGGAGCTTCCCGATACTGCACGTTGTAGCTGTCACTGAATCCCAGCCACTTGACGGTGGCTTCGGTGTGCTTCGGCGTTACAGCCACGTTGAACGGTACTGGGTTGATTTCCGTGGTGGTGAACTCCAGTACGTCGCTCCACGGACACTCCTCGCCGGCAATGACACCGCGCACCTTCACGGTGTATGCCGTCTCAGGCGTCAGGCCTGTGAGGGTGTAGCCTTCCTCGGTAACACCAATGAGGTTATCTTCGTCACCGTTCACGCAGAGCTGCCAAGCCTCGGCATCGCCCCAGTCCGACCATTCTATCTCAGCGGTGTGTGGACCGACGATGTTGGTCTGAAGGAATGCGGGTGCAGGGTTGGCTCTGGTGGTGAAGCTGATAGGGCCGGCCCATCGGCTTGACTCCTCACCGTTGACGGCACGCACCTTGACGGTGTAGGCTGTATTGGCACTAAGGCCTGTAAGGGTGTAGGGGTTCACTGTCACGTTGATGAGGTTTGTCTCGTCGTCGTTCACGCAGAGCTGCCAGGCGGTGGCTGTGCCTTTCTCTGTCCATGAAATCCTTGCCGTGTGGTAGCTCGCGTTCTCGGTCTGGAATCCTGCGGGCTTCGGAACAGCAGGAGCGTCGCTGAAGAGCAGTCGTATCTGGTTCTTCGTCTGTGTGATGCCACCTCCTATGCCTGATATATTTGTTGTCGGGTCAGGGTTGTTGTAGTCGTAGCGGTAGTAGATGGTACGGTAAGCATTGTCAGTGAAGGTATAGAAAAGATTGGTGCTATAATCACTGCCAGAATTGTCGTCTACGACAAGGAGCAAATTACTCTCTCCGTCGTACTCGAAGGGCGTGTCAAGCGTGATGGTAGTCCAAGCATCTGCACTGAAAGTCACGTTGCCGTTGAACACGAGGTCGCCGTCGGTGACGCTCACCCAGTCGCTGTTGCTGCTGAAGCTGTTCTTCGTGGTCAACACCATGTAGATGTTCAGATTACGAGTATAGGTGCCGTCAGTGGTTTTGTAGAAGTCGATGGACTCAATGGTCTTGGCCTCGCTACCCAGTTCGGCAGCCGTATAAATCTGTTCAGACAAACTATACTTATAATAGATGTCGGTGGGCATGAGGTTGCTGGTGGTGGTGCCAGTGCCAATGCGCACCTTCGATGTAACCTCGAAGGTGATGGCATCGCTCCACTTACTGACGATATTGTCGCCCACAGCGCGCACCTTGGCGGTATGGAAGGTGTTGTTTGTGAGGCCTTCAATGGTGAAGGGGTTGCTGTCGGCGGCAATGAGGTTGTCCTCGTCATCGTCGAGACATATCTGCCAAGCCGTGGCGGTGCCTTTCTCCGTCCACGAGAGTGTGGCGGTGGTGCCGCCAGTGGTGGCGTTACAGGCCAGGTCGGTGGGCGTGGTGAGGCGTGGCGTGCAGTCAACGGTATAGGTGACTGGTGCGGTCAGCTTACCCGTGCCGGAGAAGATGATGTCACCGTTGTTGTCATAGACGGAATAGACACACCGATAGTCAGCGTCGTCTTCTTTCCATGTAAACTGGATTTGTCGACCGTCGCAGACAGCGAGGGTGCCGGAGGCTGTCGTTCCTTCGGTGATGGTCCAGCTGTCGAGCAATTCACCGGTCAACACGTCAGTCACCTGAATGGCGTTGCCGTACCAGGTAGATGAATAACTGTAATTGTTGGTGAGTTCGTAGCTAATGGTACACTTGTCGCCGTCGTTGCAGAGAATGGTGTTGAAACTGACGACATTGCTCCAGGGACTGACGCTGCCGCCGCCACAGTTGGTGCGTACCTGTACCTCATGGAGGGAGGCCATCTGCAGCCCCGTCAGCTCATAGCTCTTGATAGTGATGGCTGTTGCCACCACATTGCCGTCGACCATCACATCCCATGCCTCAGCGTCGGATGTCCAGCTTATGGTGGCACTGGTGGTGGTCAGGTTGCTGACGGTGATGGCTGTCGGCTTCGGGCAGGTGTTGTAGGCCCCTTGGCCTAAACGTATCTGGTTCTTCTGATAGACCTTGGTACCATACAGGCTGGCAAGGGCTGTCAGGTCTATCTCGTAGCTGTCGGTGGCATAGAGTGCCTGATAGTCATTGCCCGTCGAATAGGTAGCCCAGGGGTTGGCAGAGTGTGCCGAGCCGTTCTTGTCGTGGACGATGATAGCCACATTGTGCTGGCCGTCGTACATGAAGGGCGAATCGAGCGTGATGGGAGTCCATGCATACTCAAGGGTCTGCACCTCGCCGCTGAACACCAAGTCTTCTTGGCTGAAGGACACCCAGTCGGTCGAGCTGCTGAAGCTGCTCTTGTCTGTCAGCACCATGTAGATGTCGATGTTGCGCTTCAGGTTGATGTCGCTCTTCAGGTAGAAGTCGACGCTGGTGAAGCTGCACGGCGTGGTGCCCAACTCAGCGGCAGTGTAGAGTTGCTGCGTCAGCGAGTTCTTCGACTGGAAGTCCATCGGCAGACGGCTGTGGCTGCTGCCATCTTTCACCACGCCCGATGCGGTGCCGAGACACAGCTTGTCGGTGGGTTGCACGCGGACTGCGTCAGTCCAGTGACTGTTCAGGCCGTCCTTCGTGGCCCGTACCTTGAAGGTGTAGATGACGTCCTCGGTGAGGCCGGTCACGATGAAGGGGTTGCTGCCGGCCTCGATGAGATTGGTCTCGTCGTTGTTCAGGCATACTTGCCAAGTGGTAGCCTCGCCGTTCTCCGTCCATGAGAGTGTGGCAGTGGTGGCGGTGTAGCCGGTACATGCCAGTGCGGAAGGCGTGGGCGTCACCTCCGTTGTGGTGAAGGTGGTGCGACGCCACAACGACAGATCGCCACCGCCGCAGTCGGTCTGTACACCTACATGATAGGTTGTCTCAGGGGTAAGACCACTCAGGGCGTAGCTCTTCCTGGTGATGCCGCTCACGGTTGTCCACTCCGTGTCAGTAGCCTTTTTGTACTGCAGGTTCCACGCAGAGCCGCTTCCCTCCCAGGACACGGTAGCGGTGTAGGGAGTGAGGTTGCCGGTATTGACTGCCGTTGGCCGCTCGCAGGTGGGATAGTTGTCTTTCAGCAGACGTATATAGTTGTTCGACCTTGAACAGCTGCTGCCTATAATGGATGTCAGGTCGGTCACGTCATACTCGCTGCTGCCGTTAGCATACATGGACTGATAGGTGCCATAGTTGCTGATGGTGCCATTGGTCTTGAACGTGACATAACTACCGTTGTAGCCGGCCGTTCCCGTATGGTCGTACACCACGACGCAGACGTTCTGCGTACCGTCATAGATAAAGGGCGTCTCGAAGTTGATGACTGTCCATTCATCCTCCAAGAAGGTTACGTTGCCGCTGAACACCAGGTTGTCGTAGGTGATGGGCACCCAGTCTGTCCACGAACTCCCATTAAAAATGGTTTGATCAGTTTGCACCATATAGATGTCTAACTTGCGCAGTACTGATGGTTTGTCTGAGGAGAAGAAGTTTGTGCCCATAAAGTCCATACCCGTGAAGGTGCAAGGTGTACTGCCCAACTGGTCGGGAGTATAGAGTTGCTGGGAGAACGTATATTTCATGCCCGTAGTGGTGGGCAGTCCATAGCCTTGCGTGCTCGATCCGGAGCCGATGGTGACTCTGTTGGTGGGCATGAAGGTAATGGGTGCGCTCCAGCTGCTTGTTTCGTTGCCAATGACGGAGCGTACCTTGGCGGTGTAATTTGTTTCGGGAGTGAGTCCTGTAAGATTGTACGTATTGCTGTTGGCATCGATAAGATGGTCTTCATCGCCATTCAGGCATATCTGCCAGGCAGTTGCCGTGCCGTTCTCCGTCCAGCTCAGTGTAGCTATCGTGCTGTTGCCTGGTGTGAGTGAGCAGGTTAAGCCTGTAGGCTTCGGATATTTCTCGAGAGTGATGCTCACATTGTCGATGGCAGCAGGAGGATTGGTGCCGGTACTGTTATCGTTACGCCAAGCAAAGACCATATAATAGTTGCCAGCTGGCACATTATCGATGGTCACGCTCTTATTTTGCCATGCGCTAACCTGATTCAGTTTGCTGCCACCATCCAAGGCTATCCAGTCAGTGGGCAAACTGGTGGTGCTAAAGCCTGAAGGAGCACTTGTGGAGGCAGAAAGTTCCACCGTTGCGGGCACCAAAGCCACTCTTAAATAGTCATAAGTAGATTCGCCTTTAGCGTTCCACTCGTAAGAGAATTCGTATTTGCCTTGGGTGAAGCTGAAGAGCTTGGCAGCATAGACCATTGCATCACTATTTGTGCTATAGGCATTGGTGGTTCCGTTGTCGTTGGAGATGTAGAGCGCATGTGTGCCGCCATTGTTAGTGGCGGTGCCCCATGCCCATGCATTAGTGAGGGTACCGTTAATAAGTTGCCAGCCACAAGTGGAACCTTCAAAGTCATCGTTCCAACTGTCGCCGACAGCAGTTTGTGCTTTTGCCCCTGAGACAAAGGCCAGTAGCGCGAGCAGCAGAACTGTAGCCCTCGCCCATTGTAGTTTGGTTTTCATTCTTTTCATAGTTATATGTTTTTTGTTGTTTTTATCCTATTTCCTTTTTCTTGTCCATGTCGGGCACACGCTCGCTGAACAGGCGGCGCAGACCTTCCTCGTATGCTTGCAGCGCTTCGCGACCCAAGCAGGTAATGCGGCAGACGGTGTGGGAAAAGCGCCCCAGACCTCCGGACTTCGATACGTCGATGTAGCCGGCATTGTGGAGCGTAGTAATCTGTGTGCTCAGGTTGCCCCGTGTAGAATCGGTAATCTGGCACAAATACATAAAGTCGGCACTCTCTAACGAGTCGAGTGCCACCATGATTTTCAGCCGCAGCTCGTTGTGGAGCAGCGGATTGATGATTTGGAATTTGAAGGTGCTCATAAGCTATTTCTATTTGTTTTGCAAATTCTTAACGTAACGACGGAACATGTGCCCGGGAATGATAAGGGCAATAGTTACGATGATGGCACTAACGAGTAACTGCCACAGCCATTGATTGCCCTGAAAAAAGAGTGGTACAGCTGAGAGAACTGAAGCTATAATACCGCAAATAGTCTTGGGACGAAAATTCAGGATAACACCAGTCATAAAGCACCCCATGCCACAGAGCAAATCAAGTAGGGCGAAAAAACATTGTTGGAATACACCTGTGATGCCCATGACCGCGCCGCCTAAACAACAAGTAAAGCCGATGAAAATCCACATCATTAGGATGACATTTTGATTGAGCGTCCGTCGATGCGTGCGCTCGTAGTCCTCGTTCAGGAAGTAAATCATCAATGGTGTACCAATCAAGGGTATGCACGCCCAAAGCCAGCGACACCAATCCTCGTTCCATAACAAGAGAGCGATAAATTCAAAAAGCAGAACGAGTGCTGTAGGGTAGCCCCAAGCCAGAAACAGATTCTCGCCCGTCAGTTCTTTGTTACTCATCACCTCGCTCCTCATTCGGGTGATAATGTCAAGTTCTTCGTTTGTAGTCATTCAGCGTTAGGTTTGTTTTTTAAACATTTCGAGGCAAAGTTAATGTTTATTCTGCAAACATAAGCAGTAATGACAGAAAAATTATGTTTTGTTAACGGTGAGGAATCACTTTAAATGTTTCTCAAAGAAATTGAGTACTCGCTCCTGTGACTTCTTGCCACAGCTGTGGGGGATGTCCCACAGTTCGGTTTCGAGTTTCTCATCAGCACCTTGGCTCGTCCATGTATCGTGCATGGTCCTGAAAGCTTTCTCAACACCAGCAACAGGGAAGAGCTTGTCACGAGTACCGTTGATGAAGAGCATCGGCTTCGGACAGGCAATGCTGGCAATATGCGGATAATCGAGCCAACGGCGCAAGCCCGGGAAACAGTTGGCAAAGCCACCGTTCTCCGTGCGACTGTACTTGAATCCCATCTGCTCGTCGGTGGTCACCATCCAGCAGACGGATGCACCCGCTTTGATACGGTCGGACAGAGCTGAGAGCATCCAAGCACGGTAGCCTCCCATCGACCACCCCGTACAACCGATTCGCGTGGCGTCAACCTCAGCCATCGAAGCCAAGAACTCCGTGCCTGCTATATCGTCGTAGGTCATATAGGCACTGAGGTCGATGCCGTACATCATCATATTACCGGCAATCATATCGTAGCGATCGCGCTTGGCTCCTTCTTTCTGTCCACGCTCTCCCCACATGGGGGCATCGGCAGAGAACACCACGTAACCATGCTGGGCCAGATAGTCGCCAAAGAACTGTCCTTCGTAGCCCGCCGCCCACTCATTGGCATCCTTAATGACCGTGGAATCTTCACAGGCCAATGGCCGGATCATCTTTTCTTTGCCAATAAAGAGGTGAGCACCATGATCGTGCAAGGCATTGATAGCGGGGAAAGGGCCTTTGCCGTCAGGAATCAGCACGTATGCCGGAACGGTGTAGTACTTGGAAAGCCGGATTTCAATTTTACGGGCCTTATAGCCATCGCGCTGCTCTTCAAAAAGGACTTTCACGTCGTATTCTTTTGCTGGTGCAGGTGGCGGCGTCAACATACACTCAAAGACCTTCTGACGGGCTGCTTTCTTCCATTTACTGAAATTCTTAATCTTACTGTTGCCCCAAGCCAGAGGGTAAGTCAGATCGGCAATCAACGAGTCAGCGTAGACAGGCAGGTTGCTCATAAATTCATATTTCGCCCTTTTCTGTGCTGATGCCGACAACGGTATCAACATACTCATCAACAGGATAGTCTTAATCCACATCTTTCTATTGTTAATTCTGTTCATCGCTCATCTCTTCGCTTTCGGTTGCAAAGATATAACTTTTTTATGGAACAAAACTATTATGATACTAAAATCCACCATATTTGTGCATTTTTCCACCTCTATTAGTTTGGATCTTAGTAATTTTGCACCGTGATTAATTAGAGTTCATTGTATTATACAAAAACTAAAGTGGCATGGCCATTTGTATGGCATCAATCCATGTCCACCAGCCGTATAATGAGTTGATATGGGTATGTGCATGGGATGCGGAACCCTGAATTATAGTATTGGGGGTCAACATTTGATAATCCAAATTAGCAATGACGTTAACCAGCAACTC
>JAEEGL011817619.1_pt1 | contig 11765 bp, 10 predicted proteins | sample 9134231 | NCBI WGS metagenome assembly JAEEGL01 (sample SAMN16246548, study PRJNA631951) | gut metagenome | biome: gut microbiome; feature: rumen; material: fiber-attached | host: Bos | place: Iran: Karaj | collected 2018-10
GCGCAGTTCTGGGTCTCGCCCGGCCTTTGGGATGCGCAGGGCATCCACCGCAACGCAGGGTATGAATACCGCCTCACCGAGGAAGAAACCGAATACCACTACGAGCTGATCAGCGAATATCTGAACCCCTATCTTCAGGGATACATCGAACCTGTGGACGGCATGGATACGGCGCTTTCCGGTGAAGACGTGTACGTCGTAAGAAACTACAACGGCGATACCGACGGCAGCGAATCGCTGACGGCCGCCAACGTGGTTAAGGGCGGTATCAATCTGGTAAAGCACGTGATCTCGCCCGGCAGCAACGTGGATCCCGATACCGAGTTCACCATCCGCGGCCGGATCCTCGATCCGAACGGAAACCCGTATCTGTTCGATCCCGCCAACGACGACCGTACCGATAAAAGCCAGAAGGCCAACGCAACAACCACGCCGCTGTTCTATATCCATCAAAACGATCCTCTGCCGTACCACTTTTATAATAAAGACGGCGTCCGTGTGATCTACAAGGGGCATTTCAACAGCACCGACGATATCGAATTCAAGATCAAGGACGGCGAGCAGATCCGGTTCCCGATCATCCCCTCCGACTGCACCTATGTGTTCTGGGAGGTGGACGGCGATGGTATGCCAACGGGCTTCGTTCTCGATTCCATAACGGGCGTTGCGCGGGAAAACCTGGACGTTGACGGAGACGGCAAGTACGAATTCGTAGATTCGTCCGATCTTTCGAAATACCCCATCGTGAACGAGGATAACGAGGTCGGCGGCACGATCTACGGCAACACGCTGTTCCAGCTGGATTTCTATAACCGCTACGTGGAGCCGAACCATATCACGGTTACCAAAAAGCTCACCAATGCCGATGGAACCGCGCAGATCTATCCGGATAAAACCTTTACCGTAAAAGGCTATGTCAGAAACCGTTTCGGCCGCGGTTATACCTTCGATCCCGCGCTGGACGACAGAGCGGATAAATCCCAGCCGCTGCCGGAATCCGAATACGATACCCATACCTGGGATGAACATCAGGATGACCCCATTGCCTACAACATCATAGATAAGAACGGCAATTACGTGGTCTATAAAGGGCATTTCCCGAATACCGACAGCATCACGTTTGAGCTTCGCAGCGGCGATACCCTTGAATTCCTTGACGTTCCCGCAAGCCATTCGTACCAGTTCTATGAAGATACCTCCGAGATGGAACAGCCCGGCAGCATTTTCGAGTATGTTTCATCCTCGGGCGAGGCCGTTCTGGTCGGCGGCGGTACGCCTGTGCAGCCCAACATATTCCCGAATACCGACGGCTATACCGTCGTTGCAGGCACCGTTCACGAGAACGAGGAACATAACGTGCGCTTCGAAAACAAGATCAACGTTGAAATCGTGGATCTTCGCATCAGAAAGGTGGATGCTGAGAACCCCGAACGAAGACTTAACGGCGCCCAGTTCCTGCTGTATGCGGATGAGGATCATATGATCCCCGCTGTCGATTACACCGGCGAACCCATCGGTACTATCGTTACCGGCGGCTATGAGGATAACGATACGAACAGGCCGCTCGGTATCGGGCACGTAGGCAATCTGCTCCCCGGCACCTATTATCTTGTGGAAACCGCAGCGCCGGGCGGTTATACAGCGCCCGACGGCCACGTGGTGATTACGATCGGTACGAACGGCAGCGTTTCCATCCTGCAGCAGGATAGCGCGCAGCAAAACCAGAACGTGCTTGTGGAAGACGGCGTCGTAACCATTGTGGTTGCCAATTCCACCGGCAAAGAGCTGCCGAACACCGGCGGTCACGGAACACTCCTTTATACATCGGGCGGTCTGCTTTTGATGGCGGCGGCCATGATATATCTCATTTGCGTTCGTCGCAGGGAAAGGAGGCTTGAGTAGGAACCTACCTTTTCCGGGGAAACCCCTGATTGATTCCCGGCGAATGCAATGGGAAAACCCGCCGCAGGAAGGGCAAACCTGCAAAAAATCCCCATTGGGGAACAAAAAGCAAATTATTTAGTCCCCAAGGGACAAGAAAGGACGACAATTATGAAAACCAGCAAAAAGATTCTTGCTCTTGTACTTGCGTTCGCGCTCGTACTTGCCATCGGCGTAACCGCTTACGCCGCAGTCAACATCCAGAAAGTGGACGGCGTTACCGGCCCCGCTTCCATCACCGTTCAGCTTCCCACCACTCCCGAAGGCTATACCGCCGATAACGAATACAAAATCTACAAGGTATTCGATGCTGCGCTTGCCGCTTCCGGCACCGGTATCAGCTATACCCTTTCCGGCGACCATACCACCGTACCGGACGGCTTCCAGCTTGACGACGCCGGCAACGTGAAATACGTTCGTTCCGAGAATGCCGACGTTCTCACCCAGGCTGATATCGATGCCATCAAGGCTTACGTCAACGCAGGCGACCTTGTTGCCACCGTTACCACTCAGGCCGGCGATACCTCCTTCACCGTAACCGATCTTCCCTACGGCTACTACTTCATCACCACTACCACCGGTACCGTTGTTACCGTGGACAGCACCAAGCCCAATGCTGAAGTGAACGATAAGAACGAGCTTCCTCCCGTTGAGAAGCTGATCACCGACGCTAACAGCTACGATGACGACGGCAAAAAGGCGCTTGCTGAGGTTGGCTCCGTTGTTGAATTCACCGCTACCATCGTTACGAAGGCCGGTGCTGAGAACTATGAGTTCCATGATACCATGACTGCCGGTCTCCAGTACAACAGCGATCTCAAGGTTTATGTCGGCGGCGTAGAGACTGCTGGCGGTGCCTCCACCTTCACGGTCGGCGCGAATCAGGGCGAAACCCTCTCCGTGAAGTTCGATAATACCTACATTGCCGGTCTTGCCGAAAACACCGAAATCAAGTTCGTTTACACCGCTACCGTTACCTCCGATGCGCTTACCCGCGATCCCGCCAAGAACACCTGCTACCTGAGCTACGGCCACAACCCCGGCGATAACCGCACTCCCATTCAGGAAACCGAGGTTTACAACGCCAAGATCTCCGTGAAAAAGCAGGACGACAAAGAGCAGCCCCTGAAGGACGCTGGCTTCGTACTTCAGAATTCTGATGGCGCTTATTATAAGAACGTAAACGGCGTGGTATCCTGGGTTACCGACATTGACGATGCCGACGAGCATTTCTCCGACGCCGAAGGTAACGTTCCCGCCTTCACCGGTCTTGCCAACGGTACCTACACGCTGGTAGAAAAAACGGTTCCCTCTGGCTACAACAAGGGCACGGATCAGACCTTCACCATTAAGGAGCACGACTACACTGTTCCGAACCTTGAGCAGGAAGCTACCGTGATCAATAAGGAAGGTCCCTCTCTTCCCAGCACCGGCGGCATCGGTACCACCATCTTCTACGTTGTGGGCGCTGTTCTTGTGCTTGGCGCTGCCATCGTTCTGATTGCCAGAAGACGCGCTTCCGTGAACGCCTGATAACGTTACGGTTATAAATCCCGTCGCAATTCTGCGATAAAACCAATTTTCCCGGGGGCGGGGTACGCTCCGCCTCCGGGCGATAAGGAGAGCCCTATGCGAAGGTCAAAAAAAAAGACGTCGATCATAATCGTTCTCATCTTTCTTATAGGGTTGTCCTTATTGGCTTATCCCACCGTGAGCGATCAATGGAACAAGATCCACCAAACGCGCGCTATCGTATCCCATGCCGAAAACGTGGCAAAGCTGAGCGAAGAGGAGTGCAATACCCTGCTTTCCGCGGCGCGTTCATTCAATGAAACGCTTCCGTCTATGGAGAACCGCTGGAAATTCAACGACGACGTCGAGAGCGAATACAATTCGCTGTTGGTTACCGATGAAACCGAAGTAATCTCGTATATTGAAATTCCCAAAATCAAGGTCAGTCTTCCCGTGTATCACGGAACAGGCGCAGCCGTTCTTCAGCAGGCCATCGGCCATATGGAAGGCTCCAGCCTGCCGATCGGCGGCGAAGGCTCCCACTGTGTGCTGTCCGGCCACAGGGGGCTGCCCAGCGCAAAACTGTTTACGGATCTGGATATGCTCTCCGAGGGCGATACGTTCGTATTGTATACGCTCAACGAGACGCTTACCTATGAGGTGGATCAGATCAATATCGTTCTGCCTACGGATATGAGCACGCTCGGTATCGAACCCGGCAAGGATCTCGTTACTCTGATTACCTGCACGCCTTATGGCATCAACACACACCGGCTTATGGTGCGTGCGCACCGTGTGGAAAACGCAAGCGACAGCACCATCCTCGTAACCGCGGAAGCCCTGCAGTTCGATGAAACCGGCGTTGCCCTGTGCATCGGTGTGCCCATGCTGTTCCTGATTCTGCTCGGCGCGTTGATCATGCCGCAAAAAAAACATGGAGGGTTGGTGAACCGTCTATGAAAAAACAATTATACTCGGTGATTGCGCTGCTTCTGTGTTTCGCGGTGCTTTTCGTGCCGTTCCTTTCCGCGCAGGCGGAAGAGGTCGGCCGTATAACCGTTTCTCTGGAAGCAAAGGACGGCAAGCCGCTCCCGGGCGGAGAGCTTGCGCTTTATACCGTTGCCCTGCGCGATACCGCTGCCGAAACCGGCTACACGCTTACGAAAGAGTTTTCCGGCTCCGGGCTTGAAATCCGCGGCTATCTTACGGACGCCCAGGCTGCCGCAGCGGCGGCATACGCCGTTTCGGCCAGCGTGCCCGGCGCGATCTGCCCTGTGGACGATAAGGGCGAAGCAAAGTTTTCAGATCTGGCCGAAGGTCTGTATCTGATCGCCCAGTCCGCGCCCGCCCCCGGCTACGACTCCATCGCGCCGTTTTTCGTGTTTATGCCTACGGTAGATGAGAACGGCGTTCCGGTGTATGATATCCATGCCAAACCGAAACCCGCGCCCGAGCTGCCCGATACCACGCTGAAGCTTTCGGCGGAAAAGCAGGTAGCCTGTGCCGATAACATTGTTGCCCCCGACGAGGTATTCTCGTTCGTGATGGTCCCCGCTTCCCCCGATTACCCCATGCCCGCCTGTGAAGGCGCCGTATATCGCGCTGAGGACGGCGCTATGACGGTGAGCCGCACCGGCGCCGGTATCATTGAGCTGGGCACCTTCTCGTTCTTCAAGGCGGATGCGGGCAAAACCTACCGCTATACGCTGCACGAGGTGGCGGGCACGAACGCGCGCTATGCCTACGATCCCACCGTATACACGATCGACGTAACGGTTTCCGAGCCCGGAACCGACGGCAAGATCAGCGCATCTTATAAAATCACCGATTCCAACGGCGCCGTGTGGGATAACCTCGTATTCATCAACGAATACAAAAACAAGGTGCCGCCGCCCCCGATTCCCAAAACCGGTCAGCTTTGGTGGCCCGTGCTTCTTCTGACTGCTGCGGGCGTGCTCCTGATCGGCGTGGGCGTGATCCGCAGGCGCAATACCGGAGGTGCCCCCGATGAAGCGTAATAAAGGCACCGCCCTCATCCTCGCGGGCGTAATGCTGCTGCTTGCGGCAGCGGGCTTCGTGGGATATAACGTAACCGATTCCATGCGGGCCGATAAGGCGTCCACCGCCACGGCCGCGGTTCTGCTGAATACGATCGAAGAGGTAACTCCCTCCGCCGTAACCCAGCAGCCCGACGCTGCCGAGGCCTTTACCGAAATGCGTTCCGTTGAAATCGACGGCAAAAGCTACGTCGGCCTGATCGAGATCCCCGCGCTGGATCTGCTTCTTCCCGTTATGAGCGATTGGAGCTACGATAACCTCAAGGTTTCCCCCTGCCGCTATTCCGGCTCCTGCTATACGAACGATCTTGTGATCTGCGCCCATAATTATCCCCGGCATTTCAACGGTCTGCGCACCATCGACCTCGGCGAAGACGTGTATTTCATCACGGTGGACGATCAGGTATTCCATTACGTGATCACCAACCGCGAGACACTGCAGCCGCAGGAAACCGAGCGTCTGAAAACCGCCGGCAACTGGGAGCTGACGCTGTTCACCTGTTACATCGGCGGCGCCACCCGCTGCACCCTGCGCTGTAATCTGGTAACGGATTGACGAAGATCCGGTATATCCTTTCGTTTTGAAAAATGCACCTCTTCCGGGGGTGCATTTTTACATATTCCGCGCTTTTTCCGAAAAGGTTTTTTCGGTTCGGCATGAATTCACCTTGACATCCGAGCGTTCATTTACTATATTGAGAAGGGAAGAAATCCTTAAAACGGAATGAGGCAAACAAAATGAAAGAATATATCACGCTGCGGGATCGGCCCGCGCTTATGGATACGGCTGCCGAATGGTTCCACTGCAAATGGTACGTGCCGAAGCAGGCGTATCTCGATTGTATGAACGCTTATCTGCGCGGCGAAACGGAATACGGCTGGTACCTGTGTCTGGATAGCGGCAAAATCGTTGCGGGGCTGGGCGTGATCGAAAACGATTTCCACAACCGCAAAGATCTCACGCCGAACGTGTGCGCCGTTTTCACGGAGCCGGAATACCGCGGGCAGGGGATTGCCGGGCGGCTTCTCAATATTGCGGTGGAGGATCTGCGCGCCAAGGGTGTGTCGCCCGTGTACCTGCTCACCGACCACACAGGGTTCTACGAGCGCTACGGCTGGGAGTTTTTCTGCATGGCGCAGGGCGACGGAGAAGAAGAACCCGCAAGAATGTATATTCACAGATAAATCGGAGGAAAGAAATGGATAATACAAACTATATCATTCGGCCTGAAACAGAATCGGATTTCGCTGCGGTGGAAAATCTGGTGCGTGAATCCTTCTGGAACGTCTATCGCCCGGGCTGCAGCGAGCACTACGTGATCCACGTGCTGCGAAACGATCCCGCGTTCGTCAAAGAGCTGGATTTTGTTATGGAGCAGAATGGCCGCCTCATCGGGCAGAACATGTTTATGAAAACCGTCATCGAAGCGGACGACGGCCGCACGGTACCTGTGCTCACCATGGGCCCGATCTGCATCACACCCGAATTAAAACGGCAGGGCTACGGTAAAAAGCTGCTCGATTATTCTTTGGAGAAAGCAGCCGCCATGGGCTTCGGCGCGGTGCTGTTTGAGGGCAACATCGGCTTTTACGGCAAAAGCGGGTTCGATTACGCCCGCAAGTTCGGCGTCCGTTACCACGATCTGCCCGAGGGCGCCGACGATTCCTTCTTTTTGTGCATTGAACTGATCCCCGGCTACCTCAACGGGGTCACCGGCGTCTATCAGACCCCTGCGGGCTATTACGTGGACGACGCCGACGTGGAGGCCTTTGACGCGGCATTCCCTGCCAAAGAAAAGCTGAAGCTGCCGGGGCAGATCTTCGGCTGATTTCCGCCATGAAAGATCTCGTTTTATACGTTCACGGCAAAGGCGGCAGCGCCAACGAAGCGGATTTTTACCGCCCGCTCTTCCCGGAATGCGACGTAGTCGGGCTTGCATACACCGCCGAAACCCCTTGGGAGGCCGAAAAGGAGCTGCGTGCCGCAATCGAACCGTTGCGCGAAAAATACGGCAACATCACGCTCATCGCAAACAGCATCGGCGCTTTCTTCAGCATGTGCGCCGGGCTTGACGCGTTTCTGCACCGGGCGTATTTCATTTCGCCCGTTGCGGATATGGAACGGCTGATCACGGATATGATGCAATTTGCGAACGTGACCGAACAGGATCTGCGGGAGAGGGGAGAGATCGTCACGTCCCTCGGCGAAACGCTCTTGTGGAGATATCTGCAATACGTCAGAGCACATCCGATCCGGTGGAACGCGCCCACCTATATTCTTTACGGGGAAAACGACGCGCTCGTGCCGCCGGAAACCGTTAAGTCCTTTTCCGATTCACACAATGCGCGCCTTACGGTGATGAAAAACGGGGAGCATTGGTTCCATACCGAAGAACAGATGCGATTCCTTGCCGCCTGGCTCCGGCGGTGCGAAACCGAGGCCTGTACCCATAATCCATGAAATAAGGAGAACCCCATGAAAATACTTGTGCTGAACGGCAGCCCCAAGCGGGACGCCAGCGATACCCTTTGCATGACCCGCGCTTTTTTGGACGGCATGAACGACGCCGCCCCGCAGGACGTACATATCCTCCATACGGTTGATTGCCATATAGAATACTGCACCGGCTGCTTTGCCTGCATGCATAACGGCGGCGATTGTGTGCTGGGCGACGATATGAAGGCGATTTTGCGGGAGATCCTTGCAAGCGATCTGCTCCTTTTCAGCTTTCCGCTGTATTGTTACGGCATGCCGGCGTCCCTCAAGGCGCTGCTGGACCGCACTCTGCCCCTTTCGAGCATGGCGATGCGTAAAGTGGGGGAGCGGTACGAGCACGTGGGACAGGCGGATTACAGCCGTCTTCGCTATCTTATGATCTGCGGATGCGGCTTCCCGAACAGCAAACACAATTTCGAGCCCGCCGCGGCGCAGTTCCGGCTCTGCTTCCCCGGGAACCGTACGATCATCACGGTGCCCGAAAGCCCCATGTTCAACGCGCCCGAGGCCGCCCCGGTCACCGGGCCGCGGCTGGCGCTCATCCGCAGGGCAGGGCGGCAGTATGCCGAAACCGGCGAAATCGATCCGTCGCTTCTCGCGGAGATCCAATCTCCCATGATCCCCGAAGAACAATACGCCGCCATCGTCAATGGCGGCGTGTGAGCCGAAAACGTGCTGAAAGGTGAAAAAAATGAATGCCGAGCTTTACGATTCCCGCCCCGCGTTTCATTACCGGCCCGCGCGCGGGTGGATCAACGATCCGAACGGTCTTGTGTGGTTCAAAGGCTATTACCACGTTTTTTATCAGCACGCGCCGCATTTTGAAACTCCCTGGCGCGAAAGCATGCACTGGGGCCATGCCCGCACGAAGGATTTTCTGCATTACGAGGAGCTTCCGGTCGCCCTTGTTCCCGACCGGCCTTACGACAGGGACGGCTGCTGGTCCGGTACCGCCATCGTAAAGAACGACGTGCTTTATCTCTTTTACGCCTGTGTGCAGGGGGAAACGCAGGCCGTCGGCGTGGCGTATTCTTCCGACGGGATCCATTTTGAAAAATACGAAGGTAATCCGGTGATTGCTTCTTTTCCTGCGGACGGCTCTCCCGATTTCCGTGATCCCGCCGTCTGCTTCGCCGATGGAAAATACCGGTGCGTTATGGCGTCCGGCAACCGTGAAAAGCATACCGCCGTACTGTTGCTGTACGAGAGCAGCGATCTGCTGCATTGGCGGTATCAGGGGGTTATGCGCGAATGGGAAAACGCGAAATTCGCCGAATGCCCTTCGTTTTTGCCCTTCGGCAGCCGCTATCTGCTCTCCGCCTCCGTTTGCCGCGAGAACAGCCACAGCTTTTTTATTGCCGTCGGCTCTTTTTCGGAGGGGCGTTTTCTGCCCGAGGTCACGGGGGAAGTCGATAAGGGCCCCGATCAGTATGCGGGGCAGATCTTCCGCGTGCCGGACGGCCGCGCCCTTCTGCTTTCCTGGACGCCCGGGTGGAGCTACGCCGGCGCTTTCGCGCGGGATATCGGTTGTATGACTGTGCCGCGTGAGATCGTTCTGGAAAACGGCTGCATTTTTGCCCGCCCCGCAAGGGAAGTCGGTCATCTCGTAAATAAGACCGATTCCGCCATCATCCGCACGGAAGACGGCTTCCGCATCCGGCGGCAGGGCAGAGAGGACGTCGTTTATACCGGGCGCGTCCGTTCGCTTGCATGCATTCGCGATGCGTATCTCCTTGAGGTGTTCGTCAACGGCGGCGCCGAGGTCTATACGGCTTTGCTCTGACCGTTTCTTATTTTGTATTAAAAAACAAGCAGCGCCGAATCGTGTGCGCCGCTTGCTTTTTTTATGCCGGATGATGTATAATATCAAAAAATCGCCCATACGGCAAAAACGGTATGGGAAAATCATATCGAGCGAAAAAAAGAGGCAGGCGCAAGTATGCAAAATGCGATCCATTTGCTCAAATCCGTTGCCGATACCATCGGCGACGGCATCATCATCACCACCGCCGACGGCAAGGTGATCGTTATCGACGGCGGCTATCGGGTGGAAACGCCGACTTTTATCAAATATCTGAAAAAAATCACCGGCAGCGAGCGCCCGCACGTGGATGCATGGTTCCTCACCCACGCCCACGACGATCACTGCGAGGTCTTCCTTGAGGTGGTTGAGCGCCATGCGGACGAGATCGCATTCGATAAGGTCTACGCCAATTTCCCGGAGCCCGCATTTTACGAGGGATACGACGAATGGGCGGTCAATATCATCGGCCGGTACCGTCGGCTTCTGCCCGGGTTTGCCGATAAGGCCGCAGAGCTTTGCGAGGGCGAGGTGATCCGTGTGGGCGAGGCGAAATTCACCGTGCTTTACACGTTCAACCCCGCATGGCATACCTGCAACGAAGGTTCCACGATCATGCGCATGGATCTCGGCGGCACAAGCGTGATGTTTACCGGCGACGCCGAAGAAAACGCCGGGAACTACGCGGTGGAAGAATACGGCGGCAGCGGAATACTGCGCTGCGATTACTGCAAAATGTCGCACCACGGGCAGGGTGGGGTAGATCGCAATTTCTACGAGGCCGTTTCGCCCGCGGTTTGCCTGTGGCCCACGCCCACGTGGGTATATAACAATACCAACGGCAATTTGCGCACCTTTGAGACCCGCGCATGGGTCAAAGAACTGGGCGTCAAACGCGAATATAAATCCTTTGAGGACACGCAGGTCGTCCCCATGATTCCGCGCATCGTCACCACCACGGACATATTTGAAGCCGGTTACCCCGCCGAAAAGGCCGTCGATCGTCTTGCCGCCCTCGGCTATGAAGGGATCGACATGGGCTTCGATTACTGGGTGTTCGAGGGGTCTCCTTTCCTTGGGGAGGATTATCTTGATTGGGCTCGGTCCCTCAGAGCGCATGCGGACGTTGTGGGCATCCCTTATACCCACGCCCACGCCCCGGCGGAGGCGGATAACTACGAATCCGCCGTGCGCTCCATACGTGCCGCTGCCGTGCTTGGGGCGCGGTATCTTGTAGTACACCCCGTGTCCCGGTATGAAAACGGCAACCCCATCAGGTCGAAATCCCGTTTCTGGGCGGTCAACGCCGCTGCTTTCGATAAGCTGCTGCCCGTGGCGGCGGAATGCGGCGTAACGCTGCTGGCCGAAAACCTGCTGTGTGGCGTTTGCGCCGATCCCCGCGCCGTTGCCGCGCTTGTAAAGCGGGTAGACTCGCCTTGGTTCGGCTGGTGCTTCGATACCGGCCACGCCCACGTGAGCGGCTATGCGTCCGACATTCTGAAAGCATGCGCCGTCGCGCCCTCGTCCCTGCATATACAGGATAACGACGGTACCGGCGACGGTCACCTGATCCCGGGCGACGGCACACTGGATTGGGAACTGTTCCTATCCACGCTGAAGGAGATAGGCTACCTCGGCGATTGCGTTTTGGAGGCGCACCACCAGAGCCTTGTTGCTCCCGATAACGAGCGCGACGCGATCCTTGCCCGCCTGCTGAAAACGGCGATCCCGATGCGCGAGAAAATGCGGTTTTGATCTGCAATCACAAACAATACAGGGCGCGTTCCGACGCGCCCTGTATTGTTATACGGTTTTCAAATTTCAGTTTGTCGCTGAGCAAGTGACCAGTGACCAGTGGCCAGTGACCAGCAATCTGTGACCGAATCAGCCTGTCATAACCGATGCTGACCACTGACCACTGGCTGCTGGCCACTGGAATTTGTAGGGCGTCGAGCCC
>JAEEGL014637851.1_pt1 | contig 11765 bp, 16 predicted proteins | sample 9134231 | NCBI WGS metagenome assembly JAEEGL01 (sample SAMN16246548, study PRJNA631951) | gut metagenome | biome: gut microbiome; feature: rumen; material: fiber-attached | host: Bos | place: Iran: Karaj | collected 2018-10
AGTGGAGATATTGTTTTCAATTCAATTAAAGATGGTAATATTACTTATTTAACTCCAACTGAAGCAATGTATATAACAGATGCTAATGGTAATAAAGTTTTAAATACATCACTTGATGAAATAGAATTAGAAGAACACTCTGTAACTATGGATAATAATAAAGCTATAGATACAAAAACAGGTAATATATATAAGATAACTAATGCAACTGGAAAATCATTTTGGTTCGGTAAATTTAGACATTTATAATAAGGAGAATATAATGGAATAAATGAAAAAGCTAATTTAGTTGAAATAATTGAATTACCAAATCACAAATATTTTATTGCTTGTCAATTTCATCCTGAATTTAAATCTAGACCTACAAAAGCTCATCCATTATTTATGTCATTTATAAAATCAAGCATATCTAATAAAAAATGATTTTGACTTTTTATAAAAGTGTGCTATCATGATGACGGAACTAGAATTCCTTTTTATGTGACACCTAGCCAAATAGGGCATTTCTTGCCATAACAAATATGAAGATAATGCGACAAATGATTCATTTGTCCATTTTTATTTATACTTTTATATTTTGTTGATATAACGAATATTGAATACAGTTTGATTATATGCTAATATTAATTATAGGAAGTGATTAAAATATGAAAGCTTTTGAGTTTGTTGAAACGTTTAGATCTAGAATGAATGAATTATATTTGGACAAAAGCATTTATAATGTAATTAATGAACATATGGATGAATTAAAAAAGAAAATTACATTTCAATATGGATGTGTAGTAGTTTGGGATGGAGGACTTGATATACCAGATACAAGTGATTACGTAGATGTTATTAAATATGGAGATGTTGTAGTAGAACATGAAGAGTATGTAGATGGTGCTTATACTGGAACTAGTTATAATTATTATGTGGTTTCCCCTAATGTACATGGGGTTGATGAAGCATATGTTTTGCGTTTATTATCTAAAAATGAGAAAGCATTAGAATTATTTTGTAAAGAATATAATGTAGATTTTTTAAAGGCATGTTATACTTTAGATTGTCCTAGCTCTAAATTAAATGAAGTTAAAGAAAAAATTATAGAAGAAATAGAATCCAGTGAACGACATTTATAATTGCTGTTAACTTTTAATATAAAATTGTAATATTGAATTTTTAGAAATTTTTGTTATTTTGATAATGGAATCTGAATTTCTTTTTATGTGACACCTAGTCAAATTGCATGATTTCTAAAGTACCAAATAGATAATTACTCTGACAATTGTCAGAGTTTTTTAATTATTTAGTGAATTAATAGAGTTGTGATATAATAAATATGTAAGGTGATAAAATGAATAAGGAAGTAATAATTAATAATTGTAAGAAACATTTTGATGGAGAATTATTAAATATTATTATAAAACAAATTAATAATTATTTTGAACTTGCAAATTCTAAATATAAAATTAAAAACAAATATAATATTGGTGATTCAGTTATTTTAGATAAAAGGCATTTATTGCATGGAATTAGAGATAAAGTAGATTTATTAAAACTCTTTTCAGAAAGGGGAATTATTAGTAATGATTATTTAAGAGATGAAATATCTTCTCATGCTTTTATATATAATTCTGGTTTTTGGAGAGTTAATAAAAAAATATCTCTTAAAGAATATGTAATTAACTATAGTGGTATGGTTGCAAAGTACGATGATAAATGGGAACAAGTGCCATATAAAAAACTAGATGAATTTGTTGAAAAAATGAGAACTTCTAATGCATGGTTATGGACTGCTGAATCTTCTATGGAAGTAAGGTTTATGCCAAGTTTAGCAAAAGATAACAATCAAATTGGATTTATATTAAATACTTCACATCCTTTAGCAGTTAAAATAAAAGATAATAGTATTTTTAGAAATCCAAAGTTAGATAAATTCAAATATTCTTTTATTCATGAAAAAGCAGTTAAGGATTTTGAAAATGGATTTAAGTTAGATGCTTTTGAGAGAGCTGATTATATAATATTTGGTTTTCCAAGTAATTGTATAGAGGGTGTTCTAGTTGGAAGAATAGTTGAAAATAATAAAGAATACTTAAAGCAAATTAAAGATATATTTCCAAATTGTTATATATGTAATTTAGATGGAATAGTTGTTTATTAAAAAATGATTAAATTTTTAAATTGATATTGGAGAAAAATGGAAACGAATAGTTATTTTGTAAATATTTTAGAAAATTCAAAAGGGAAGTTTATTAGAAGAAAAAAAAGAAAAGGAATTAAACCATATGCTAGAACATTAAGTTTAAAGTTGATTAATAAAATATTAATGGATTCTAATATTCTTTATCCTAAAATGATAAAAAATCGTTTTAATTATATTGATGAAGAATATATAGTTTCAACTAATGATGTAAACAGTATTTCTAGAGATATAATATTTAATTACTTTATAGATACTATAAAGAAACTTAACTTTATAGATGTTAGTAAATATAAAAGAAAAATATCATGGAATAATAATAGTGAATTTATTATGTTCCAAATAAATAATTTTTTAAAAGCTCTTAAATTAAAGAAAATTAATAATTTGGAGAATGTAAAAGAAGAGTTGAATAAGATAGATACTAATATGGATGACAATAGAAAGTTATGTTTTATACATGGGGATTTACATTTGAATAATATATTAATAAATAATAAAGATTTCTATCTTATTGATTGGGAACTTGCAACTATTGGTGATTTAGCTTATGAATTGGCAATACATTTTATTCTAATGAATTATAGTGAGCAAGAAGAAACAATATTCATTGATAGATTATCCAATGATATAATATGCGACAAAAAGAAATTGATTCATGATATTAATGAATATAAAAAATATGAGTTAATAAGAAGAAAAACACTACATGGTGATGTTAAAAATCATTTTCATTAAATTTGGATGGGAATCACTTGATATAGGTGTAATATACATGATTGTATTCTTATCAGTATTATTTATATTTATAGGTAAAGTATTTTTAACAATAAGAAATAGAATAAATAAATGATTAAAATAGATTTAAGAAAAATATCTTTATGTGATATAATAATTAACAAGTTAATTTTTTAGGAGGGCTTTTAATGAATAAGAAATTTATATTTAGTTTATTAACCATTGTTATGTGTTTAATAATTGTTGGTTGTGGAAAGAAAGAAAATAATTTAAATAATTCTACAAATGTTAATTTAAATAGTAATTCTAACTCAACACAAGTCAATGAAAATACAAATACTAATGATAATACACCAACTAACGTAGTAGTGGATGATGAAATTATTGATGTTGATGAATCAGATAATGTCCCAATGGATAATACACCTGTTGTTGTTAGTGAAGTGATTAATTGTGATGGATGTGTTTTTGCATATTTTAGCGACGAAGGTGATAAAGCAAAAACTTTAGGTTCTACTGTATCTCTAAGTGAATATACAACTGATGTAAATAATTTAAAAACATCTGGCGGAAAACAAAGACATAATTTCTTTGGATTAGTACTTTCAGGGAATACTATATCAAGAGCATATGCATGTGTTTTAAAAGATGATAAAATATATTGTATTGAAGGATCAACTAATGGAGCTTATCACAGCAGTAATATAGGTATATTAAATCAATTTTTTTCTGGTAATCAATGTAAAACTTTATCTGATGGACATAATTATTGGTGTACAGATGGTTCTTATAATGGAAACTCTAAAACATCAGGATATACAAGCATGCATTATGAAACAAGTTGCACTATTTATGGATCTGATTCAAATACAGGTAAACTTATTTGCCATTAATATACTCTGGCAATTGTCAGAGTTTTTATTTGTGATATAATAAATATATATTTAGGAGGATTTATTAATGATTAAATTAGTATTAGTTAGACATGGTCAAAGTATGTGGAACTTAGAGAATAAGTTTACTGGATGGACAGATGTTGATTTATCTGAAAATGGAGTTAAAGAAGCTATTGAAGCTGGTAAAGTATTAAAAGAAAAAGGTTTCACTTTTGATGTTGCATATACTTCTGTATTAAAAAGAGCAAATAGAACATTAGATTTAATATTAGAAGAATTAGGTGAAAAAGATATTCCAATTTATAGAAGTTGGAGATTAAATGAAAGACATTATGGTGCTTTACAAGGATTAAACAAAAAAGAAACAGCTGATAAATATGGAGATGAACAAGTACATATATGGAGAAGAAGTTATGATGTTCAACCACCTGCTTTAACAGATGATGATGAAAGATATACTGAAATGAAAGGATTGTATAATGAATATATTCCTCATACAGAATGTTTAAAAGATACCGTAGAAAGAGTTATTCCTTATTGGGAAAGTGATATTCTTCCTAGTTTAAAAGAAGGTAAAAAAATCATAGTTGTAGCTCATGGTAATAGTTTAAGAGGTTTAATGAAATATTTAGATAATATGTCTGATGAAGATGTAGTTAGTTTAGAAATTGAAACGGGTAATCCAATATGTTATGAACTAGATGATGATTTTAAACCAATTAAACATTATTATTTAAAATAAACTCTAATTATTAGAGTTTTTTATTTGTGATATAATTATTTTGTGAGAGATTATGAAATTAATAAAATATGATAATAAATGTATAAAAATAATAGATATATTTGGTTGTGAATATGAAGGTAATTGTTCATATTGTAATAAAGAATATAATGAACATGAATATGGAAGAAATGAAGATAGTTTACAAATATTAAACTATATGTTTTATAAAGACACTATTAAAAAAATAATAGTTTTAAAAAATGGTTTTATAGATGATTATGGAACTATAGAAAAAGAAATTGTAAATGATGGAGTAGAAGATATTTTGGATGCATTTGATTATGAAGATAATGATCATATATGTAGAATAATTAGATGTATTAAAGATAACAATAATTTTAATAAAGAAGAATTAGATAGAATTAAAGATTATTTGAAAAACAATAAAGATGAAAAAGTTATAGAAGAATTAAAAAAACTAGAAATTTGATTTCTAGTTTGTTACCCTAGAATCATTTCCTGTTATTTGTGGGTAAATAATTATATGATTTGGGTGTGAAAGGAGATAGTTTATGAATCAAGAAAAGATTGGCAAATTTATTGCTAAGTGTCGTAAAGATAAAAAGATGACACAATCAGAATTAGCTGAGAGGTTAGGAGTAACAGATAAATCTATAGGTAACTGGGAGAATGGTAGAAATATGCCAGATTTATCATTATTTAAACCTTTATGTGATGAGCTTGATATAACTATTAATGATTTAATGAGTGGAGAAAAAATAAGTAAAGAAAAGTATCAAGAAAAGTTTGAGGAGAATATTGTTAATACTATAGATTATTCAACTAAAAAGATTAATAAATATAGTCATGTTATAGGATTAATCTTAGTAGTATTTGGTTTATTTATTTCTTTATCAGCTCTTATAATGTTTCCAAGTGAAAGTAGTTGGGGTTCTATATATTCAGTATTTGGAATCATGATATTTGTTATAGGAGTCTCTAAACTAACAAATAAGTTAAATATGTGGATAAGATTATTATTAGTTGCCACTATAATGTTTGGATCTTTAGGTATAATAATGTTTGCTGATTATATGAGTGTAAAAAGTTTTAATCAAGCACCAATGGTAAGAACAACATCTACATATTTAGGTGGAGATGAAGAATTATTATATTATGACACACCATTTTATGATGTAATTAAATGTAATGAAAAATTCAATATTGTTAAAAATAAAAATTATACTCACGAAGAATTATTTGAATATTGTTATGAAAACTCTAATTAATAGAGTTTTTTTATGTATAATTATTCTATTAATAGGAGAAATAAATTATGCTATATGTAGGTATTATGTTTATATTTAAAGATCCATTTACTCATAAATATGGTATTAAGGGACATCTTTGTCACCATCATCATAAACATTAATTTTTAGGACATTAAGTCCTTTTTATTGACTTTTATGTTATATATCTTTTATAATTTCTTTAGAAAGAAGGGTTATTATGAAAAAATTATTATCTGCATTTTTAGTTATTGGATGTCTATTATTAGTAGGTTGTGATAAGAATATATTTAAATCATTACCAATTGAGAAAGAAACTAATATAACTCCAGAAACAAAGAATGAAACAAAAGTAGAAGAGAAAAATACAAAACAAGTATTATCTTGCAATAAAGATACAGCTGGTACTGTTAACTTTAATACTGAAATGACTTATTATTATGAAAATGATGAACCAATTCAATTAGCAATTAAATACACTTATGATTTATCTTCATATACTGAAGAAAAAAGACAATCATTTGCAGCTGCTAAATTATGTGAAACAGATGCTATTAAGAATGATTTGGGTATGATAGCATGTAAAGAACAATTATCTGGAACAAATTATATAGTTGAAGGATATGCAGTTAAATTACTTGAAAAATCAAAAGGATCATTACGTGCAATGAAAGCATCCTTTGAAAATCAAGCTTGGACTTGTACTGTAAAATAATAATAAAATAAACTCTGAAATATTTCAGAGTTTTTATTTGTGCTATAATTGTTATTGGTGATGACAATGATAGATAGAATTAAACAGAATGAAGAAAGTTTTAATAGTGCAGTTAAGAGTGTTAATAAACTAAATGATGCATTAGATGAATTTATATCAAATAGAGAAAACATTAAAATAGTTAATAAGTATTATGGAAGTAAAGCATGGTTTAAAGATAAAGAAACTTTAGAAAGTGGAGAAATAAAAGTAAAAGCAGGAGTACTTAGTGAAGATGGAGTATGGGATATGCTTGATAATATAGATGAAGTTATTAAAAAGATGAAATCTATTTTAAAAAAATATGAATAATAAAAAGGATTAAGTTTAACTTAATCCTTTTTTATCCTGTTTTACTAGTTTTGTCTACAAATTAATGTAAATTATTTACAAGCCTTTAATATAACACCTCCTAGCTTTTATAGAAGTCTTATATATGAAAAAACAAGTATATATCCAAGTATTATTTAAATACTGTATTGATGGAATATAGATCATCTAATGATGAGAACTACTCCCTTAAAACGGCTTATGTTATAGTACAAAACAATCTATTTGTCAATTTTGTGTTATAATTACTATGTGATTAATATGAAAGAATATTTAAATAGAATTAGAATTATTGATAATGATTTAAGTATTAAAAGAATGATTATTAATTCTTTACTTATTTTTATATTTGGAATAGTATTAGGAATAGTATCTAAATATTTAGATAGTTTATCTTTTGATAATAGAATATTATCATATCTAGATTTAGGTAATTTCTTTTCTGATATTAGTATTTGGTTATTTATAGCTTTATGTATTTCTATATATAGTAAATCTCCTTTAAGAGCAAGCATTAATATTTTTTTATTTTTTATTGGTATGACTATAAGCTATCATTTATATACAATTATATTTAAGGGATTTAATCCAAGTGATTATATGATGATATGGTATATAGTAACTATTGTTTCACCATTACTAGCATATATATGTTGGTATTCTAAAAGTGATAATAAAATATCTATTGCTATAACAAGTATAATTCTATTTATAATGTTTTCATGTTGTTTTAGTATTGGTATGTTTTATTTTGATTTAAAAGGAGTTTTATATTTGTTAGTATTTATTAGTACATGTATAGTTTTATATAAGAATAAAACTAATATGATTATTAGTTTATTAGTTGGATTAGTTTTATCTTTCATAATTAAAATACCATTTATAAGTGGTTAATTATGTTATAATAAATTTGGAGGAAAAAATGAAAGAAGTTCAAGAATTTTTAAAAGAGTGTGGGGTATATTATTTAGCTACAGTTGAAAATGATCAACCTAGAGTAAGACCTTTTGGTACTGCTGAAATATTTGATAATCATTTATATATTCAAACAGGTAAAAAGAAAGATGTTTTTAAACAAATAGAAAATAATAATAAAGTAGAGATATGTGCTTTTAAAGATGGTAAATGGATAAGAATATCTGGGAAACTTATTTTAGATGATAGGATAGAGGCTAAAAAAGATATGTTAGATAAAAATCCTAATTTGAGAAATATGTATGATGAAAATGATGATAATACAGCTGTACTTTATTTTGAATCAGGAGTAGCTACTATATATTCTTTTGGTGGAGAACCTAAAGTAATAGAATTCTAATTAGAAATGAATTATTCATTTCTTTTTTTGTGAAATTAATGTATAATCTATTTGATATATTGAGGTGATAATATGTTAGATTGTTTAATAGATGGTTTAATTGATACTTTAAAAGTATTACCATTTTTATTTATTACTTTTATTTTACTTGAATATTTAGAACATAAATTAAGTAAAAAGAATGAAAAAGTATTAAGTAATAATAAAAAATATGGACCTTTATTAGGAGGTATACTCGGTGCTATACCACAATGTGGATTTAGTGCTATGGCTGCTAATTTGTTTAATAGTAGAGTTATAACAATAGGAACATTAATAGCAGTATTTTTATCAACTAGTGATGAAATGTTACCAATTATGATTAGTGAAAAAGTTGATCCATTATTAATATTAAAAATAATAATATTTAAAGTTATAGTTGGTATTATAGTTGGTTTAATAGTAGATTTATTATTAAGAAATAAAGAAAGTAAAATACATGATGGTATAAATGAGATGTGTGAACATGATCATTGTAGTTGTAAAGAAGATGGTATTTTATTATCTAGTATTAAACATACATTAAAAATATGTTTATTTATTTTAATCGCTAATATATTAATAAATATAATAATTTATAAAATAGGTGAAGATAGAGTATCAAATATATTAATGAATCAAAACATATTAAAATATTTTGCATCTAGTTTAATAGGATTAATACCTAATTGTGGAGCAAGTGTTATTATTACTAAAGTTTATTTAGTTAATATGATTAGTATAGGTACATTGTTATCCGGATTATTAACTGGTAGTGGAATTGGACTACTATTATTATTTAAAACAAATAAAGATATGAAAGAGAATTTCTTAATTCTTTCTATTATATATTTTGTAGGTGTTCTATTTGGAATAATTGTGGATTTAATTCTATAAAATATTATGATATAATTATAATGAAAGGAGCATTTATGAAAAAGAATTTAATTAAAATAGCTATTGCATTTGTTGTAACATTTATATTTATAACTAATGTAGGAGCTGTTAGTTTAGGGGAGTTTGGCGAAACAGTAGTTCAGGAAGGAGACTATAATTCAGTAAGATTTATTGCTGGTAATAATGTTACTAATAAAGCTGTTATTGATGGTATTTCTTTTGCAGCTGGTAATAATGTTGTTAGTGAAGCAACAGTTCCATATGGATTCTATGCAGGTAATATTGTTAATATAAGTGATAATATTGAAAAAGACTTATTTATAGCAGGTAATAGTGTTACTGTTGGACCAAATGCTGTTGTAGGAAGAGATTTATTTGTAGCAGCATCTAGTGTTGTTATTAAATCTAATGTTGGAAGAGATTTAAGAGCAGGTGGAGAAACAGTTACATTAAAAGGTATTACTATTAATGGAGATGCTTATGTTGATGCTGATAAAATTGTTTTAGATGAAGAAACAGTTATTACTGGTAAATTAAGATATCCAGATACAGCAGAAGTAGTTGATATTGATAAAGCAAGTATTGGTAATATTGAAACATATCATGTCACTGTAGAAACAGAAAAAGAAGAGGGATTCTTTGAATCATTTAAAGTTACATTATTTATTACTAGTTTAGTAGCTGGATTAATTACATTATTTATTATTTTAGGTTTATTACCTGATTTAAGACATAAGATTGAAAAAGTAGATTTAAATGCAGAAGAAATTTTAATTACAGCAGCTATTGGATTAGGTATATTAATATGCGTACCAATTGTATCTTTATTTACTATATTTACTGGTGTATTAACTCCAATAACTTTAATAGTATTAGCTATATATGTAATATGCATTTATTTATCTAGATTATTTGCAGCATATTTTGTTGGAAATATAGTAAGTAAGAAACTATTTGAGTCTAAAAAGAATAACTTATTTATAGCTAGTGTATTAATTGGCGTAATTCTAGTTGAACTAGTATGTTTAATACCATTTATTGGTGGTCTTGTTAAATTTGTATTACTAGTATATGGTTTAGGATTAATACTTAAGTTAATTAAAAGTAATATTAAGAAAAAATAACTTGATTTTTAGGTATTTTTATAGTAATATTAAGTAGAAGTTTTTTCCGGGTTTTAATATTCCTCGTATTATTACTCAGATTTAACGGATTATTATGAAGGAGGAAAATTATGGCTTTAAGTAAAGAAAAGAAAGATGCTATTGTATCAGAATTTGCTAGAAGTAAAGGAGATACTGGTAGTGTTGAAGTTCAAGTTGCATTATTAACTGAAAGAATTAATGCATTAACTGAACATATGACAAAGCATACTCATGATTTCCATACTAATCGTGGTTTACTACAATTAGTTGGTAAAAGAAAAAATCTTTTAGAATATCTTAAAAAAGAAGATATTCAAAGATATCGTGAGTTAATTAAAAAATTAGGTTTAAGAAAGTAGGCACTATTTTTTAGTGTCTCTTTTAATTTTAGAGAGGAGTGAGTTATGAAAAGAGTATTTGAATACGATTTTCAAGGTAGGAAATTAATTGTTGAACATGGAGAACTTGCTAAACAAGCTGGAGGGGCTGTATTGGTAAGATATGATGATACTGTAATATTATCTACTTGTGTTATGAGTAATAATGTATCTACAGCTGATTTTTTTCCATTAACAATACTTTATCAAGAGAAATTATATTCTGTTGGTAAAATTCCAGGTGGGTTTATAAAAAGGGAAGGTCGTCCTACAGATGCTGCTACATTAACAGCTAGAGTAATTGATAGACCAATTAGACCAATGTTTGATGAAAACTTTAGAAATGAAGTACAAGTTGTTAATACAGTATTATCTGTTGACCCAGATCGTACTCCAGAAATGACTGCATTATTTGGTACATCTTTATGTTTAGGAATTTCACCAATTCCATTTGAAGGTCCAGTAGCAGGAGTTATGGTTGGTAAAATTGATGGTGAATTAAAAATCAATCCAACTTGTGAAGAAATGGAAAGAAGTACTATCAGTTTAACAGTGGCTGGTACTATTGATGCTATTAATATGGTAGAAAGTGGTTCTAAACAAGTTAGTGAAGATGAAATGTTAGAAGCTTTAATGTTTGGACACGAAGCTATTAAAGAATTATGTGCTATACAACAAGATATTATTTCAGAAATAGGTGAAGATAAGATTGAAGTTGTACTTGCTAATATTCCTGATGAGTTAAGACAAGAAGTAGAAGATGATATTAAAGAAGATATGATTGCTGCTATTCAAATTAAAGATAAATTAGAAAAGTATGCTCGTATTGATGAAGTAAAAGAAGAAGCTATTACTAAATATACTGAAAGACATGATGGAGAAGAAGAACTAGAAGCTAATTTAGCATTAGTTAAGAAAATAGCAGATGAAATTGAAGGTCAAGAAGTAAGACGTTTAATTACTAATGAACATATTAGACCTGATGGTAGAGAAATGGATGAAATTAGACCATTATCTGCTGATATTGATTTACTTCCTAGAACACATGGTAGTGCATTATTTACAAGAGGACAAACTCAAGCTCTTGCAATTACTAC
>JAEEGL015726482.1_pt1 | contig 11765 bp, 9 predicted proteins | sample 9134231 | NCBI WGS metagenome assembly JAEEGL01 (sample SAMN16246548, study PRJNA631951) | gut metagenome | biome: gut microbiome; feature: rumen; material: fiber-attached | host: Bos | place: Iran: Karaj | collected 2018-10
AAAATATGATGCTTTGACATCTTGTCCAAGACCTCTTCATTTGGACAGTTACCTAGCAAATGAACACAAGATGACAAACCCTTATCATGAATCATCGCCTTAATTCCATCATAAAGTGGTCCTGAACCTATCATATTCAACTCAAAATCAAAACCTCTCTTATACAATCTCTCTGCGAGGAATATTGCCATTTCTGGATGTTTCCATCCTATAAAACGAGCACACCAGAGAAGCTTAATACATTCATTTCGGTAACGTTTTTCCAATATATCATCTATATTAAGGTCTGCTATATTAGGAAAATAGCCAAACTTGAAACATCTCCCTTTAAATGCATGTTGAAGATACATATCTTTTGCAGTGTAAGCACTCGCACATAATTTATAAAAGGGTTTATTATAAAAAAAAGTATGATAATATAACTGCATCTTAATATTTGTCGGAGAAAACAAATTAATCCAACCGCGCTTTAATGATCTCTCAGCATACTCAAATGTAAGTTTATTATTTAATAACCTGTCCTTCTCATAAGGAATGACAAACTTACCACCCCCAGCAATTAGCACATCAGCATTAGTACACAATTCTAAAGCTCGTTGTTTAGCCTCCTCACTTTCCCATGCTTTTACAATGTATGCTCTTCTTAAATCTGGATACCCGGCATTTCTGAATGGTAGCGGCATTTGTTCTGTTTCAACAAATAAGAAACTACCGCCTGTTGAATTATATAATGCATCACACAGTGAAACCTGATGATGATTCATAAAGTTTGATACAAAAACTACATCCATAAATAAATTATTACTCTTCCACACAAAGTGAATCGGAAACAGTCATTCTATAAACGATATATATATCAAAAAGAGTTGCCAAAGTATAAGCCAAGCTACTCATCAAATCGCCTCGGAGGAAAAAAAGCAAAGAACTTACAAGCAACAGATAATAAGGCGTAAACTGACTGTACCTATTTCTACCATTCCAATATTTGCTATCATAAAATGAGCAAAACCATGAAAGCAAAACAGTAAATAATAGAACTCCCAAATAACCAAAATTAATATATCCTTCTGCAAACCATGGCATTGAAATATTGGTAAAATCACAATATTGCTCGGCAACAAAAGCTCCACTGCCAATTGGTTTTGTTTCCCATAAAGAGCGTGGGAGCCAAAACAGAATAGCACCTAAAAGTTGTCTGCCCCACGTTACGATATCATTCTTCATGATGATCATAAAATTTTGCGAAGCATCGAAGTGCATTTCATTAAGAAAATCAAATGACAGCCCTATCGTAAATTCGCCACTCCAATAACGAAAGTTTTCTAATAGCGGGAAAATAACCAATAAGCCGAATAACATCGAAAGTACAAAAACATTCTCTCGCTTTATGAAATTAAACATAAGAAATGCCACAGGTAGCCAATACATCGCTGTAGCATTTCTAGCCAAAGCTATCGGAAAAAGAGTAATAAACATTATCAGAAGTAAGATCATACGCACTTTTTTTTGTACCCCATAATGTTTAGCAAGAATATAGCATGCGAAAGGCAGAGCACGTATCACCTTATCAAAAAGTAATAACCCTACGTTACCACCTCCCAAGTCAGCAAGTTCGCCTCCATCTTCAGAAGCAGCCAAACCACGAAAAAACATCAACAAAAACGCGTTTCTATAATAGAATACTGTACAGAAGAACGAAAAAAGAGAAATCAATATCAGTTTTTTACTATTCAAAAAAGGAGGCATCTCTCCCTCTTGCTGTTGGGCAGGTTCCCTGAATAGGGGATACAAAAAGTTGAATATCAATAAAATAAATAAAACTATAATCTGAAACTTTTCATAATCTACGGCAGTTTCTGCACTTATCGTCATCGGAAATGGAGTCACATTAGTCCGAGTTGAATATTGTATAGCATTAGCTATTACAAAAAAGAATAGGACAAACAAATTGGCCATTTTATGAAGACTAAAAGGCCTGTCTCTATAAGTAAATAAAAAGAATGTCGCTAAGCATGCATTCATTGTCGCCAATAGCTTATAAAGGAAGCTAACATTGGCTATTGACAAGACGATTGCTGCCACGACTATCACCGAAACAGAAATAATCCAGTATTGCCTTATATTTGACACTTCAAGCATAATGTAGTCGTAAAGAAAATTAGCCTCTTATGAACTTGTAATATAACTTAGGAAAATAAACATTTAAGAATCTTCCAAAAGCTACCATTGGATATCGCATAGGAGCATTACGACGGATAAAAAGTAAATAATCCTTGTTTGAATGTAAGGGATTGTCAAAGTAGCGAATCCTATCTTTCAGAGCCATGGCACAAATCTTTCGACCATTTTCTTCGAGTGTTCCATGATCGTCATTACACTTTCCACATACGTTCGCTGTAACAAACACAGGAATATTCTTTTTTCTAGCAGTAATTGAATAGTCATAATCTGCGACAGCATGCCTATAACCATCATACAATATTCCTATTTCATCTACGACCTCACGGGGAACTAACAAAATATTAGCATTTGCCACATCACATAACTGTGGATTACCACATGGCTCAAGCATTCTTAACTTTGCCAGCAACCTATTTGTCCAAATAGAGCCTCCATAAGAAATCTTATTCGGATCATCATTAAAACAAGTAATTCCACTATACACTCCTTTCCTATTACATTTTTTTAAAGAATAGTCATTAGCTTTAAATAATTCATCAAAGCAATTTTCAAAGATGATCGTATCATCATTTAGTAATAAGAAATAATCATAACCATGTCCATTCTTCAAAGCCTCTTTCCAAGCCTCACGCATACCTCCCGCCCAGAACAATTGACCATTTCCAGGAACAACAGTTAAACTTTTATCAAAGAACTTATCTTTAACAGTTTCTATAGTACCATCAGTACAACCATCATCTGTCAGGAAGACATCTAGCCCAATTAAACTATGGCTCTTCTTAATGTAGTCATCAAATACCAAGAAAAGATGTTCAAGGCAAGATACAGTTTTGTCTTTACGATTATGACACGTTAAAATTACTGCTACTTTAATCATCATTTATACTACTAATTCATATATTTTAGCAAGCTCTTGAGCAGACTTTTCCCAAGAGAAAAAGGCTAGACGCTTTCTTTGCTTTTTTAGAAGGTTCTCTCTTTCTATACTACTCATCTGAATAAAGTTTTCCATCACACTCTCTAAATCAGAATTCTCATTATCTAAGTGAAAATAAATGGCAGCATCTTGTGCTATTTCTGGGAAACAACTTGTCCGATTAAGTAATACTGGACAATTCGCATTATATGCTTCAAGAATAGGGATGCCGAACCCCTCATATAAAGAGGGGTAAATAAAACACAATGCATGAGAATAAAGATTCTGTAATTCAAAATCATTTGCATACACATGCATTACACGATCTGCTATATTGTTTTTCTTTAAATATGAGAGTTCCTGCTTTGTAAAGGCTGGTCCTGTACATACGATATTGACTTCCAGATGCTTTCTTAAGAAGGAAAGCAAATAACTTAACATCTGGACAAACCCCTTATATCGATCACGCTGTCCAACAAAAAGGATATAGTGACCATCTACTATTGGCTTTGAGCATTGATCAGACGATAGGTTTGGCGCACCATGATAAACTACAGAAACCTTGTTTTCCGGAACATGAAGTATATCTATTAGATCTTGTTTAGTCCTCTCTGAAACCGTTATCACATGAGCAGCTTTCTGACAAAGTAATGGCTTATTGACTACTTGTGGATCTTTTTTTGAAAAGAACAGTTCAGGAATCATATCATGCACAGTTAGAACATATGGCTTACCCTTAAGATATGAAAGGAAATATGGATCAAAAAAAGTCGGATGAAAGACATCAAAGTCCCCCTTTTCCAATTTTTCGATAGAATAGAGACAATTACGACCAAAAGAAGTCATCGAGGGAAATAGCTGACTGTACCAACCGTACAGAACCCCTTGACCAAAAAAATGCTTTTTAAGGATAAAATTCCTTGGAGAAAGACTCATTGGTTTTATATCCATAAGTCCACTATCTCTAAGATGAACATTATCACATTCTTTAAGTGATATCTCGTACTCTATTCCTTCTGGCAAATGAGATATAAGTTGAACAAAGCAGTTTGACACCCCACCATATTGCTGCATATCAAATGCTTGTTGATCATATAATATTTTCATACTGGATAATTCATATAAACATATTACTAAGAGAAAAACAATTCATCTATAATAAACGAAATCTTAGTTTTATATATCTAAGAATCAAGAACAGTAAAAATTTCTTTTGAGCCATATAACCAGAAGGGAGGCAATGAAGAAACATTTGTTTCTTAACTACGGGGTTATTGACATCAGCAACATCACTAAAATCACAGTCGAAAAACGAATCTTCCGAAATTGTTTGATGAGCCAAATCATCCACATCTGAGGTACCACAATGAATACCCGTACCATCATAACCAGTGTTTCTACTTAGAGAGAACGATGGTCTTAATTGATATGTTCCATTTACGATATTCAATACTGAGCGCTTTACATCACCCCAACTTTGCCTTTTTTTTACCATCTCTATAAGCATAGAAAGAATACCTGGGCAAACACTGAAAATCTTGTATGAAAGACGCGTTGAAAGAATTATCTTCTTAAAATCCTCATCTGAATATGAATCATAAATCTGTTCTTTTGATTTCCATAGTCCGATTCCCCAAGCATTATTATCATAACTAAACATTACTTTACAACCAATTTTTCCCATAAAATTTTGGCTCAAATAACCTGAAACGGAGGATATACGGGGATTCATTCCAAAATTATTAAGCGCCTTATTCATAAAATCCAAAAAGCATGGAGAAAATTCATTATCATCTTCGGTACAAATTACGGCATCATAATAATTGAACACATAGTCTTTCAAAGCAGTAAAATTATTCACTGGACCCAAATTTTTTTGCCGTTCAAAGACTGTTACTTTTTTAAAGCCAGTTATTGAAGAGATATATTCCTTAATTTTAAAATAACCTTCTTCATATTTCTTAGATGGAGGATAATCTAATCCAATAACCAACTCTGTTTTGTCAGCATGTGTATTTCTAGCCAGAGATTCCACACATCTTCTAAAATGGGTATACCTATTCAATGTTGGAATAAATACAGGATAATAATTCATCTTTTACTATTTGCAATTCTACTAATAACAATGCGTTTGAGCATATCCTTTTCAGAGGCTTTGAGCCCAGTATAATAAATCGCCATAAGCGTAACTAAAAAGCCAACTACCATTCCTACAATATGCCCCCCAACAAAGTTCAAATTTATCTTCATATAAATGAGAACAAATAATACTAATAAACACATGACACGGAAAGAAGGCACAAAGACATGCTTAGCATATTGTTTAATGTCAAAATGCAGAATTTTATTCATCAAATAAAAACTAAATGCAGAGCCAATTATTGTTGAACATATATAAAGGACAATTATCGAATAAGCTGGCAATCCGATTCTAAAAAGAATAAATCCAATAGGAATCACAGCTAATTGAATTATACTGCCTGATATTTGAAACCACTTATTCTTTCCGGATGCTTGAACTAATTTATCCATACCGCCAAAGGCTACACGAGCCAGTGTACTCAAAAGAGTTAAGTGGCATACTAACAAAGCTCCATCAGGTACATTCTTCAACCATATCTCCAAAATGAAGTCAAGTTCTATCGAAATTGGTACTACCACTATTAAAGTCAGAAAAATAGTTAACTTGTTAAGGACTTCAGTCAAAAAGACTGCTCGATTATTGTTATTCGAATAATTCTGCGTTATTTGTGGTGCGGCGGCAGAGCCTACATTCGAAATAAACATCATACAATAATTTTCTATGGTATATCCAATCGCAAAAGCAGCATTCACCAACGTCCCAAAAAAATAGTTGACTAACATATTCGATGCTTGTGTTCTACTCAGATAGGATGTTGCCCCCAATGCTACATAATTGTTAAAAACTAGAATCTCTTTATAAACCTTTTTATCACGATAAAATTTATATCTAATGACCTCCCTCCATTGTATTGCACATGCAACATTATAAAATAAAAGCGATAATACCGTTAGCATACTCATTCCAACAGCATATATCCGAAGTACATTTCCTTTTATAACGAAAAGAAAGACAATAAGCAATAGCTTTACAACACTGCTAACAATATCTATAAAAGCAATCTGAGCAAACTTCTCTTTAGCTTGAAGAAGCGCCTGATAAGGAACATTAATAATACCGACGACAGCCGCTATGGTAGATATATGAAAAATAAACAAAGCGTCGATAAACTTTTCTGGGACAACGTTCAGATAATTACAAATGTAATAGACTCCAACTATTTCTGCTATCAAGAAAAAAAACATCGCAAATCCTATATGCAACAAACGAGATATATTGAATATTTTATTCAAATTCCCTAAAGGATTTCCCATCTCAACATTAATATATCTCTGAGTTGTTGTATACATAGCAACACTCAATACATTCAACATTGAAATAATCCCTCCCACTACAGCATACAGACCATAGTCACTAGCACCTAGTGCTAACAAGACATAACGGGAAGCCAATAGACCAATAATCGTTGTAATTATCAGTCTAGCATATACTATGCCTGTATTAAATACAATTCTCTTATTACACTTATCCATTGTATAGCAGAATTCAAAAAGAGAATCCCCAAATATGGAGCGATGCCTCCTTCGCATTTTTTAAATCAAGCCCCACCATTATCAACAAATTTTACACATATCAAAAACAGTGTAATCAACAAGCCACAATTTGCACATACAACTCCTCGTCTGCAACTCCGTGCCTCAAATATGAAAATATCCGAATTTAGAAAAGACAACTATAACAACAATTACACCTCCATCCTCAGGTCTTTAAACCTATCAATTTTCATTTCTTCTTTGTAGTTTTCAAATAGAGCAACTACATCATACTTTGGCTTATAACCAAGTTCTTTCTTGGCATTATCAACATTCATCAAAAATCCGCCACCGCATGGTTTTTCTGGACAATATACAATTTTTGAAGGGTGGTCTTTTGGGGAAAAAACCTTAATTATAGCCTCTATCTGCTGCTTTAAAGTGACAGGAATACCTGTTCCCACATTATAGAAACCTGTATCACGATCAGCCTCAACTGCTTTACATATCATCTGTGCGCAATCATACACATGTACCATATCCTTAGAATAGTTCGGGTCCCCCCACAACTCAATAGGTTCACCCTTCATTGCCAAGTCAATCATACGATAAACAGGACGAAGAGTTTTCACGCCATTAGGATGATAGTAGTGATAGGGACTATAGTTGTAGATTGTCGGGAATCGGAAAATGAAATATTTCAGGCCATATTCTGCATGATAATGCTTAATCAATTCTATGGCTGTATTCTTACTAATAACATAAACGGCATGGTCACCTTTATAACTAAAATTAAGCGGGGTATCAGGCATTAGGACTTTGCCATCTGTTGCCGACAAAGATACATCAAAAACTGTTGTTGAAAACAAAATTCGGTCGGCATGAACCTCACGGCAATATTCTAACACATTATATGCTCCCATAATATTTGACTGGATGTACTTTTCCGGATGATATCCTTTCATATAAGAAGGTATCTGTGCTGCAAGATATATTACTGCATAAACATCCTCATTTGGGAGTTTTGAAAAGTCCTCTTTCTTGGAAAGATCAACTGAGAAATACCTAATTCCCATACTGTCGAAGAAATCAGTCTCTCTGCGTCCAGAAGCGATGACTTCATATCCTTCCTTATTGAAATACTCACTTGCATATTTCAACACATAAGATCCCACGTTTCCTGTGGCTCCGAAAATGATTATTTTTTTCATTATTTATATATTTACTGTTTCACTATTCTTATTATTCGTTCTATATCCTCTTCGGCATATCTTTGATCAATTGGCAAAGGCTGCATCTGAAATGCAAGGAGGTATTCAATATCTTTTTCAGTAGTCCAATCAAGCACATTGGGCCAATAGCGAGCTACAAAAACTTTATTTTTAATCAACTTTTCACGAAGCTCCTTAACGGGTGCGAGGAAAGGATAAACCATTGGAACGGCATCGTCTTCAAGCGGCAACACCAAATTATTCTTTTCTCCGAGCACTCCTTGAAGCATCAGGAAATTCTCTATACGTTTCTTTGCCGCAGCATCATAGTCTATAGACTGCATGATACGCTTTGTCAACTTAGACATCTTGCGGATTGGTTGGTTATCCAAGCCATCATCTACCTTACGAAAGTCAGCAAAACCTTGTTCTGCCGAGAGGTCAATGCGTTTCAGCAGGTGTGCCATTCTATCGTATGACTCATCTAGCTCGAATTCCTCATCCAACAATTTATCCGTGTAGAGATATGCACCATCTGCAACACCAAAGAACTTACGGCATGTATAAAATGTATCTATTCCGGCAATAGCCTTAGCATAGAACGCTTGCGTATTATCAACTATCAAACGCTCTCCAGTTTTCTCTGCTAAACGCTCAATATATTGTTGTTTCAATCCGAAATAGTTGGTATAGAGCAGTGCCTCATCAGCCTTTAGCGTAAAGCGTTCACGTATCTCGAAATGAATATCTATATGATAGAATTCATAAGGGATGCCCAACTTGTTGATAGGTTCCATCACTGCCTCACATGTATAATAAGGTACATATACCTTCTTATATCTTCGCGCACGCAGGATATATTCCAGACAATTACGTCCGGTATTCAGCCTGATAGCATTCTTATGGTATTCCTCTCTTAAGGGGAGTTCCAAGGAAAAGTAACCGCCTATTGCTTCCATTACTTCACAACAACTTTCAACCAGCTACGTTGATTGGTAATAGCCTTTTCAAGTTCCTCGGCTGTCTGGAACTTCAGCACCAAGGTACCAATGGCATTATTGGCTCCTTCAAAGCCTTCAACCTTATCTCCTTTCACCACCCAAAGATCTTCTTCCACAATCTCAGCAGGTTGCTCTTTGCTTATTTCTAGATGATCAAATACGCCATCATTATCAGAATGGAGAATAATCTCTGCCCAATGACCGTTGTAAGATTTCTGCTCAATAGGTTCCAAGATGGGGTCCCCTACCATAGCTCGAGTAATGGCAGTAATCATATCCACCCCCGTAGCATAGCGTAGCATCTCGCAAAGACGGTTGCCACCCCCACGAGGTGTAAGCTCCATGATATATGGTTTACCATTAGGTGCTACACGAACCTCTATGTTATACACACAGGTTTTCAGGTTCAACAACGTAATTAGTCGCTGAATCTCAGAGGTGAGATATTCTTCCTGTTTCTTGGTAAAAGTGGAAGGCCAAGAGTATGCTGCTGGTGTATATGGATTAGTGGCCTCTGCATCAAAGCGTTGGGCACAAAAACTTACAAACTTCAGCTTACCATCCTCTGAGAAACTATCTGTATCAGAAGAACAACCTTGTTTGTCAATATACTCTTCCACAATAATATGACCAGAGATGCTATGCTCCATGGCATATTCCAAAGCAGGCTTTAAATCCTCAGCTTTATCAACACGGGTCACACCTTTACTGCCAGCAGCATCAGTAGGCTTCACTATCACAGGCCAAGGATACCAATAGATTTCCTCCATGGCAGCCTCAACACTATCAAAGCCCTTGGCTTGTGGTACATTGAAGCCATTTTTAGACAAGAAAGCACGGAACTTATCCTTATTCTGGAGTATTTCAACAGATTCAAAGGGACCGAATGATGGTAAGCCCATCTTGTTCTGCACATAGCTGGCAGCTACGACACCTGGATCACATGCAAAAGACATAATACCATCAATCTGGAGGCGTTGTGCTTCACGAAGCACAGCCTCCTTGTCAATGATACTGACATTACAATACTCATCGCTCCACTTATGAGCGATATTATTGGGCAGATAGTCTGCCGTTATCACATAGTAGCCCTGCTTATGGGCTGCATCAATCACTGGTTTCAGGTAGCGCAAGCCACCAAGAAGCATCAATTTCTTTTGTTCCATTTACAATCTGATACAGTTTATGATTCTATCAATATCTATATCTGAAAGAGCATGATGCATTGGTAAACAAAGAACTTCATTTGCCATCTTGTTGCCAACCGGCAGATTCTCTTTATTAGCCGATTGCAATCCACGATAAGTTGGAAAGTTACTTATAAGAGGGTAGAAATATCTACGGCTCCAAACTCCTTGCTCCTTCATAATAAAAAAGAGTTCATCACGCGTTTTGCCATATTTCTCCGCATTGATAAAAATCGGGAAATAAGAATAGTTATGACGAACGCTCTGCATATCATTCCAGAAAGTTATACCTTCTACAGATTGTAATGCTTCGCGATATCTATTAGCAACTCTATGCCGAGCGTCAATAGCATTATCAACCTGTTTCAAATTAAGCAATCCATAAGCAGAACGCATCTCGTCCATTTTCCCATTTATACCAGGAGCAACAACTGTAACATCATCGGTAATACCAAAGTTTTTCAGATTATCGATACGCTTTTTTGTCTTTTCATCATGAACTACCAAGGCACCACCTTCGATAGTATTAAAGACCTTAGTAGCATGAAAGCTCAACGTACTCATATCACCGGCATTCATAATACCGGCAAGGCCCTTATCATCGTATGCCTCGAGGCCATACTGATCGGCAGGTACTTCGACTCCAAAGGCATGGGCCGCATCATAGATCACCTTCAAACCGTATTTATCGGCAATCTCTTGAATACGTTTGGTGTCACAAGGTTTGCCATAAACATGCACAGGCATGATACAAGTTGTTGCAGGTGTTATAGCAGCCTCAATCTTATCGGGATCCATATTTCCTGTATTTGGATCAATATCCACAAAAACAGGCTTGCAATTATTCCACCAAATAGAATGAGTAGTAGCTACAAAGCTATATGGCGTTGTAATAACCTCGCCAGTAATGCGCAATGCTTGTAGAGCAGTCATCAAAGGTAAAGTTCCATTGGTGAACAAACAGACATAAGGTACATGGAGATACTCTGCAAGCGCAGTTTCAAGCTGTTTATGAAACTGTCCCATATTGGTAATCCACTTACTATCCCATATCTGCTTGAGTAGTTCGTTAAACTCATCAAGATTTGGAAGTAGTGGCGAAGTTACAGTTATAATATCTTTGTTCATAATCTAATTGTTTTGTATTTAAAAGGGCTATCAAAGTCCATCAATAAAGGGTGCTTAGTATCTTTTTCGCTAAGGATTGCTTTATCCGTTGGGATACGCCAATCAATATTCAAACTTTCGTCCAAGATGCTAATACCACCATCAGCTTCGGGATGATAGAATTCATCGCACTTGTATTGGAAAACAGCAGTCTCACTCAATACAGCAAAACCATGGGCAAAACCCTTTGGGATGTAGAACTGGCGATGGTTATCCTCTGTGAGTTCGACAGTAACATGCCGACCATAAGTGGGTGATCCCTTACGGATATCTACTACAACATCAAGAACAGCGCCTTTGACACAACGAACCAACTTACTCTGAGTAAAGGGAGGACGTTGAAAATGAAGTCCACGCATAACGCCATAGCTTGACTTGGATTCATTGTCCTGAACGAAATTGATGGGGCCGATTTTTTCTTCGAACTCTCTTTGAGAGAAGGATTCGAAGAAATAGCCACGGCTATCCTCGAAAATGCGGGGTTCAA
>JAEEGL016602618.1_pt1 | contig 11765 bp, 8 predicted proteins | sample 9134231 | NCBI WGS metagenome assembly JAEEGL01 (sample SAMN16246548, study PRJNA631951) | gut metagenome | biome: gut microbiome; feature: rumen; material: fiber-attached | host: Bos | place: Iran: Karaj | collected 2018-10
GATATTGCCCTGTTCAAAGGCCACCAGCACCTGATCCCCGATCTCCGGCAGGAAGTAGAAGCCCCACTTGCTTCCGGAATAAGGCATCGCCACTCTGGCCCATTTCAGAACATTCTTTTCCTCGTCTCTGGTGATGATCTTTACGCAGATACGACCCGCCATCTTGGAGGAATCCTGGGTGTTGAAATGGTTGACCACTTCGCCCACCACAACGCCGAAGATCCGGTTGTCACCGGTCTCGGTCTTTAAGATCTGCCGTTCCGCGATATCATCCAAAACATCATATAAAGCCATGTGTCTTTCCTTTCCCCTGCCTAGGAGGTAATGGTTGCCGTAATTCCGGTAAGCGTTGACTTAAAATCACCGTTTGTCGACATATGATGACGGACATTCGTGATATAATACTGGTTCGACACGCCGGCGCCCAAATCCTTGATCTTGTAGAACTTCCCGGGGATCAGTTCGGGGATCCCGAGCATGTCCGCTTTGATGTTTCCGAAATGGTAGCTGTAATTTTCCAACAGATACTTGGCCCGGTATCCGGCGTCATCACTCGATCCGGCCGTGGGGTCGATATAGACATGGGACATGCCCTTGTACAAAGTCTTGGAAACGATCGGCGTTACCGTATTGGAAAAACTGGTCTTGGACTGGATAAGGGAGCCTTTTCCGGGGTCAACATTTCTCACCTCCAGATTTTCCACAAGTCCCGTAATGTCATACTGCACATCGATCTGGATCAGACCGTCCGCGGGTCCGATCTCCATATACACCTCCGAATCGCTCTTCGCGGGACGAAAGATCACCTGTCCGTCAAGGACATAAAAATCAAAGTTGAACTTTTTCGCGGTTTTGACGACGAATTCATAATCCGATTCACCGACCATCTCGATCGTCTTGTCCGTGGCTTCCTGCTGTCCGCCTCCGCCTGCACCACCGGCACCGCCCGCGCCGCCTGCACCACCGGCTCCGCCTGCACCGCCGCCCGGCGCGTCAGGCGTATCTACGATGGTGATATCCTTGATGATCCCGGTGTCCTTATCCTTGATCGAAGTGTAATAGGACTGGTTAAAGATCTCATCCACCGCCTTGCTCCAGCAGGTGGCAGTCAGCTGCTTCGAATAGCTGTTGGCCATCATCATTCCCTTGACATCCATGCAGGTCAGGAGAACGGCCGGCATATCGTCCCTCTCGTATATAAAGTTCACCTTGGCGATAAAGCCGCGGAAAACCTCCATGACCTGAGTCCCGTAACCAAGCTGGATCTTGACCGTGCTCCCGAGCTGGCTGTAATTCTTGAGATCGTTCATCAAAAACTTGCCGCGGATCATATCAAATACTTTATTGATCCGCACCGTGGCTATGGATGCTTCAAAGCCGCTGCTAAGCTCCACATCGATCTCGGAGATACCGAAGCCCTGCTTGCTTTCCGCTATGTCTTTTTCCCCTACATAGACCCGGGCAAAAGGAAACGCAAAATTTTCATAATCCTTTACCAGATCCGAATAATTAATCGCTGCCATATTGATCCCTATTCGATATTCAAAGTCTTCATGATCCGGGTGCCCATATTTGAAAGCTCCAGATTACGGTTGGCCGGATCGAACATCTTCTTGTACGCCTTGCCCCAGTATCCCTGATCCGTACGCGTGATATGCGGGTCGATGAGGAAGATGGACAGGTTCACCACTGCGCGGACCGGACAGCCGCTCATATCGAACATCGTGTATTTCGCGTTTACGTTCCTTAAGATCCCGGAGTATTCCATCTGCCCCCAGGCGAACTGGATCTTCTTCGTCCGGGTCGTATTGCAGGCCGCAAGAAAACCCTCCACCTCCGTCTGCACGGAATTCGTCCGCTTATAAGCGGTCTTTGAGATCAGCGTCGACACTCCGCTTTTCAGAAGACTGGAAGGAGAGATATTTATAAGATCTTCCCCGAAAGACATCCGCGGAGACACCTGGTCGAAGATGAGCTGTACCGACATATGCAGCTGCAGTGACATTCCCGTGGATTTCAGTTCATCGCCGTCCTTGGAGGAGAAGTCCATGTTCAGCGTTTCACTTTCCACAAACCCGCTTAAGCTGAGCGTACTGGGATTGAACTGTACCTTGAACTCCTTATCGTAGTTCGCGTTCGATTCCAGCCCCTGCGCTATCTCGGAAAACGCCGCGCCGGCATCTCCGGGAACATTGGAAAGCGCCTGCGCCTGCTGGAGATTTGCCGCAACATCCATATTGGAATCAAAGCCGAACGAAGGAGTCGGCCCCTCGCGCAGTTTGATCTCTTTATCCTTCGGACGTTCATCCGCGATCCGGATGATGGCCTTTTCTGTTGTTCCAAGCAGACCCTGCCCAAGACTGGAGCCGGCATCTTTTAAACTGTCTAAAATACCCATAAGCTACTCCTGTATCAGAAGAATGTACTCGTTCCTGTTACGGTACCGGTGGAGTTCATCTGTGCCACTCCCTTCTCGCCCCAGGCTTTGGTGAAAGCGGCATCCCAATATTCATTGTCACACGGGAAGGCATTCGCGCTGTCGGACTGTTTGATCATAAGATCAACCGTCGCGCGGATCGGTTTCCCTTTCTTGTTGAACATCGTATAGCTTGCCTCCACGCCCTGCAGTTCTCCGTGAAAAAGCATCTTGGACCAGATGAAGATCACCTGTCTTGTGTTCTCCATCGTAAGAAGGGAGATCAGGCCCTCTACCTGCGGCTGCACCGTATAATCACGAACGACACTGGTCACCGCGGACGCGGCGGTTCCGAAGGAGAAGCCCTGGTTATAGATACTGAAGGCGTTGAGCTGGTTGATCTTGTCAAAAATGAGCTGCACCTTCATCGTGATCGAACTCGGGCGGTTCACGTTGACCGTCTGCCGCACGCCCGCATCCGCAGGGCCTGTAAAGTTGGTGTAATCACCGGCGGCAACCGCATTGAGCTGGATCGTGGAAGGATTGTACTGCACAGTCATGCCGACGAAGCTGGTCATGGCTCTCTGAATCCCGATCATGTCCATCTCCTCTTTCGCGTTCTGCATCTTTAGCGTCATGGCATCCATCGCTTTCTTGCTGTTCCCCGCCGTGGCTGCGCTGGTGCCGGCCGTTTTGATCATCTTCCGAAGAGCCGTGATCGATGATGACAGATCCGAATTTGTTATCGCGTTCGCGCCTTCGTTATTATAATCCTCTTCCGTCATGGGCTTTCTTACCATCAGGATCGCTTTCGGAACATGGTCAGACCCGATCCCCATCGCGGCAACCGCGCCGAGAACGGCCGCACCGCCCGCCGCAAAACCACTGCCGCTGACTTCCGATTTGTAATTATCCTCAAATGTAAATCTTGGCATTCTGTTTCCCTCTCACTATTTTAGAAGCCCCGGCGGATCTTCTCGTTGCTGAGCCGCCGTTCCAGTTTATTATAGACTTTTTCGGAGATCGTATCCACCTGCGCTTTGATCCCCTGATCGATCATTCTCGAAATGTTCTCCGGCTTCGGCGCTTCCTGTACCACCTGATCGTTCACCGTGTTCACGATCTTCATGGAATGCGTTTCCTCATTCTTCACCGTCTGTTCGATCCTGCGGTTCGTCTCCTCCAGAAGATGCCTCTGTTCCAGCAGCTCTTCGGCCAGATCCTCATCGATGGTATTGCTGACGTCCCGATGTACGAGATGCGTACGCCGGATGCTTTCGTTTTCTGCCGTGACTTCGGGGCCCCGCTGCGCCGCGGCGTTTACGATCCGTTCCGTCACCTTTTCCGCAACCCGGTCCGTGACCCTCTCTTCCGTTGTTTTGTCCGTGATCCGTTCGGTCCGGTCCCGTTCTATATCGAAGACCTCGCTCATGAGCTGGGTCTCGCTGGTGTGCTCGAGAAGATGCAGTAACTCCACCCGTTCCGGGTTCTCTAAAAACTGCTGAATGAGATTGAGCCCCTGTGCCCGGTCTCTCGGAAGGATCCTAGCCGCCGCTTCACGGATGGCCTCTTCCCTCTGTCTCTCCGCCGCGGCCTCCTCCTGAAATCTCTCCATAAATTCCTTCGGATTTGTAAGGGCGTTTAAGCTCTGCTCGATCGTCTTTTTCTTCCCGCCCACGGGCCGGAGTTTGACCTTTTCCTCTTCCACGAACCGTTCGACGCTTGCGAGGTATTCCTCTCTGCGCATCAGATTCTGCTGATAGATCCGGTCTATGTTCTGGGCGATATTCTCGTAGTTTTCTTCTATCAGGTTTTTCTCTTCAAAGGTCCTTGGCTCCACGCGGATGTTTGTCTCCGCCTGTTCAAAGGTATCCCCTTCGTGAATGACCTGATCCCCTTCCTGTCGGAATTCCTGGTGAAGAACGGTTTCTTCCCTCGAACGATCAACCTGTTCGGTTCGATCCTGCCGGATCAACTTATGCTCGTCAATGAATTGCTGCAGGATCTGTCTGTTCTGTGTTGTGGTGTCGCCTTCGGTCTTCCGCGAAACAAAGGTGTCACCTTCTTGAACGACCTGATCCCCTTCCTGCCGGAACTCCTGCCGAAGAACCGTCTCTTCCCTTGAAAGATCGACCTGTTCGGTTCGATCCTGCCGGATCTGCTGATGCTCGTCAACGAATTGCTGCAGGATCTGTCTGGTCTGCGTGGTGGTATCTCCTTCGATCTCCTGCACGAGATTGTTCTGCTGCAGGTAGTGAAGGAATTCTTCGTTTCTGGTCTCCGAGGAAACCAGATTTTCAATGTTCCCGGCGTTGATGATCTCTTCGAATTCATCGCCCTCATACCGCCGGTTTTCAAGGAGCTGTAGCACCAGGTTCGTTTCCTGTTCCCGCTGCTCGGTAACGCTGATCTCCTGCCTGCTCGTCTCATGCAGATACTGGAGGAGCGCCGTGTTGTTCATGATCCTCTGGATCGTATTGTCGGAGCTTCCGTAGAAGGTATCCTCAAAACTGTACCAGTTTTTAACGTTATGGTTTGTGCTCTCGTACCGCGCGTTGTAAAGGTTATCGATCAGGTTCAGGAGCACGGCCGAGGTCAACTGCGTGTTTACGGTCGATTCGGTGACTTCGGTTTCTTCGACCTGATCCCCTTCGTAGATATTTTCATGCCGGTACACAAGAGGCGTGTTCTCAAACCTGGCGATGTTTTCCAGCCGCTGCAGCAGCATATTCTGCGCGATGCGGCCCTGTTCGATGACCTGATATTCATTATTGGTCACGGTCCGGACGCCGGCTTCGTTGCGATGGTAGTTCTGCATGATCTGATAGATCGCGCCGGTCTGGAGCCGGTTATAGATCTCCTGGTAGAGCTGCAGCCGGTTTTCCTCTGTCGTCTCCTCGATGTTCTTTTGCGTTTCAAACGTCTCGCTGCGGTACTCCTGCACCATCTCCCGGATCTCATTCATGTTGTTCCAGTAGAGGTTGACCAGATTCACCGTATTCTCAGTCTCTTCCTGCAGGCGGAAGACCTCCTGCATAAAGGTCTTGTCGTCATGGATCCCGAGCTGGTGCAGGACGGAGGTGATGTACACCCGGTCCTGATAGGTCAGGTTCGCGTCTGCGCTCACCATGATCCGGTTCATGAAGTTGTTGATGATATCCACCTTCCGGATCTGGTTGTTCTCCACGTTCATCTGGCTGACCAGATTGGTCACGCCGCCTTCCCCCAGGAAAAGCTGGGGAGGCGTGGTCGCCACATGGAGAAGATCCTCCGCCATGATGCCGGAATGCAGGATCCCGTAATTCATCCGGATCCGTTCGTTGAAGTTATCCTGATCCGAAAGAAAATCTTCCCGGCAGATCAGCGAGATGGGCGCCTTGATCTTGAGCATATTTTTTTATCCTTTTGTTTTGGCTTCCCCGGTTGGTTTGCCCGGAGAAGCCGGATTTTAACTGTTAAGACAGGATGTCCGTAATATATACGGCGCTCTTCTTCTCAGGCCACCGCCTAGGTTCTTCGTTCCTTCCCTTGGTGTAGTACACCGCCGATTTCACCTGCGGATACAGTCTCGGCTGGGGATCCTGGCCCTTCTTCTGATATTTTGCGGAACTCTGCTTCGGCCACAAGCGTTCTTCTGCCTTCTTGCCATCGGTCTTGTACACAGCGGATTTCTGCTTCGGCCAAAGTCGCTCTTCTGCCTTCTGTCCGCCTTCTTTATATACAGCGGACTTCTGTTTCGGCCACAAGCGTTCTTCCGGATTCTGTCCGCCTTCTTTATATACAGCGGACTTCTGCTTCGGCCACAGTCTTGCTTCCGGGTCCTTGCCGTCCGTCTTATACACCGCAGACTTCTGCTTCGGCCAAAGCCGCTCTTCCGGATCCTTTCCGCCTTCTCTATACACAGCGGATTTCTGCTGCGGCCACAAGCGCTCTTCCGGTTTCTGTCCGCCTTCCCGTTTTACTGCAGAAGACTGGTCCGGCCACAGCCTTGCTTCCGGATCCTGTCCGCCTTCCCGTTTTGCTGCAGAGGACTGATCCGGCCACAGCCTTGCTTCCGGATCCTGTCCGCCTTCTTTATACACAGCGGACTTCTTCGCCGGCCAAAGCGCTGCCTTACCTGCAAAATCTTCCTTCGACTTGGTATTGGCGGTCGGCGGTGACTGAGAAACGTGGAGCGTTCCATTCCCGTTCTTGGCCTTATCCTGGAACTCCCAGAGAGAACTCTTTCCTTCGAAATCTGCCTGCAGCTTCTTGTTCGCGTCCGGAATATTTGTCGATACATGCTGCTTGTCATTCCCCTTCTTCGCGTCGGGGCTGCTCAGTCCGGCCTTGCTGTTGGCGTTTTCATTGAAGTCCCACATACTGGCCTTGCCTGCCATGGTCTCTTTGCTTTTCTTGTTCGCCTCCGGCTCATCCGTGGGAAGGTGGCGCGTACCTGCTCCCGCCGCCGCCTTGCCGGAAAACTTCCAGAGATTTTCATCTGCTTTCTTCTGGAAATCATCCTGAGGCACCTTGTTCGCATCCGGCTCATCCTGCGGACGATGGAATTTCTCATTCCCTTTCTTTGCGTCCGCGCTGCTCAGACCGGCCAGACGTCCTTTTGCCCCGGGTTTTTTGATGCTTTCATTGAACTTCCACTGGGAAGCCTTTCCTGCCATGGTCTCCTGCGTATCTTCCGTATATTCATAACCGAAACCGACGGACTTTCCGTCTTCCGATGTGGCGGTAAAGGAATGCTGTGCGCTCGTCGTGCCACCGCCTTTCTTGGCAGATTCTGAGGATAACCCGGCCTTGCTGTCGGCATCCTTCGCAAATTTCCAAAGCTTTGACTTCCCTTCATAATCTGAACGGGTCAGTTCGGCATCATTTTCTCCCTTTCCGGGAGCAGCCACCGCGCTGGCATTTCCGCCGCCCTTCTTGGCATCCGGTACGGAGATGCCGGCCTTATTGGTCGCATCCTTATTGAATTTCCAGAGGTGGTTCTTTTCCGCCCTGCCCGACCAGACACCCTGCAGTTCTTCCACATCACCTTTTGCCTTGCCGATAGCCTTTACCGCGCTTGACGTGCCATCGCCCTTCTTGGCATCTTCGGTAGACAACCCGGCCTTGCTGTTCACACCTGACTTAAACGCCCAGAGTTTTGCCTTATCCTTCATAGCGTCTCTGGTAAGCTCGGTGAAGTCCTGTCCGGAACCGTAGGTGATCTCCTGTTTGCCATCTTTACCCGTTGTTGTCTTGGTTCCGTTATGCGCATAGGTATGCTGCGCACTCTGGGTTCCCTTGCCCTTCTTTGCATCCGCCGTGGTCGCGGTGGCCTGGTTTTTCGCCTCTGTATTAAAGGTCCAGAGATGCGCTCTGGATTCCAGATGCGATCTGGTGGCTTCCGTATATTCCGGTCCGAACCCATAGGTCTCCGGCTCGTCCGGCTTTCCTCCGGTTTTGGTAAGAATACCCACCGGCTGAACGGCGCTCTGGGTGCCCGTACCTTTCTTCGCATCCGGCACCGATTTCATGGCCTTGCTTTCCGCCTTCTGATTGAATGCCCAGAGCTTGGCTTTTTCTACAAAATCCGACTGCTTCTCTTCCTGGAAACCGAGACCGGCGCCATAGGATTTCTGGTCCTTTCCGTCCTTGTCTTTTTCCGTCGAAGTACCTGTATTGTAAATCTTATACTGGGCGCTCTGTTTTCCCGAACCTTTCTTCGCCGCCTCCGAGGAATTGCCGGCCTTGCTGCTGTCGGCTGCCGATGTATTGAACTTCCATTTCTTGGCTCTTTTTTCAAAATCTTCTCTGGTAAGCTCTGAATAATCTTTGCCGTAGCCATAGGTATATACCGTATTTCCTTCGGCATCCGTGCTTGCCTTCGCTCCCGCCGACTTCCTGGCATGCTGATTCTTTCCTTTCTTGGCCGCTTCAGTAGAAACACCGGCACGGTTTGTTGCATTTTTATCAAACTCCCACTCCGTGCCCATCTGCACGCCGTTTTCCAGCTCATCGCCGTCAGTGTTGATGAAGTTCTGGTTCATCGCGAAGAGCTCTTTATAGGCGATCGTAATGGTCTCGGTATGCAGGCCGCTCTTTTCGGAATCCAGAGTGCTGTATTCCTTCTCAATGACCGTCGCTCCCATAAAGATATAGAAACGGGAGGAGTTGGCTTCCGAGGGCTTCTGCCAGCGGCTGACGCACAGGATCAGCGGAAGGATAAAATCCGTTCCGAGGGACATGATATCGAATTTATCGGTCCCGAGATACCGCTCCACCTGGAACTGGAAGGGCTTGCTGATCGGCTTTCTGCGCATGTGGACATAGTCGTTCACGCCCCCCTCCTGAATGAGCTCAAACTCGTTCTCTTTCTTGAAGGCGCGCACGCTTTTACAGGGAATATCAAAGATCCCCTCCACGACCAGAACGAAGTTATAACTCTGTAACGGAGTACCGGAGTTATTATAATCGCCCAGATCAAAATCGCTGCCAAATAAACTTGTTATCGCCATGTTTCTCTCCTGTTCAAGAAAACCTTATCTGAAGCTTGTCGGCTTCATGTCCAGAATGCTCTTTTCCTTACTGCTTTCCGAGGGGTTCAAGCTCATGTTGATCGAGCTGATCTCGCTGCACCATCGTCTCCGGCGCACATGCTCGATGCTCATTACCTCCTCTTCTCCCCAGTGGAAATAGTAGGAGATAAATGCCATTTCCCGATAAAGCTCATCTTCCGGATACAGCTTTAGCCCTCTCTCGTAAAATTTAGCGGCACCTCATGCACCTCGCCGCAGTTGGGGCAGGTGACCTTCATGACCGGCGGCTCAATATCGTTGATCCTCTGATACATATCCTGCAGATACGCGAGATCCGCCGTGAAAAGACGCTCGATGTGGGTCGGGGAGATGGTCTGTAAGCCTTCGATCTCCGTCACCACCTTGGAGAGTACCACGATCGTCAGATACGAGGGATTGCTTAAGACCCTCGGGTCTCTCGTCGCGCTGATCTCGTCTCCGGCCGTCGCAAGCCTCATCTTTCCGTTTCTGTGAATGTCTCCGTTGGCGTCCACATAGCCCTTCGGAAGTGTGAATTCATAAACTGTTTCCATGAAAGTCTCCTTCTTTGTATTAATACGATGATTTTGCGAATATGTGCTTTTATAAGCATTGCAGAAATTCAATTCTTATAAAAGCACATATTCCCACGACGGTTTTTGAGCCGCCGTGGGGTATGTGTTTGATTCGCTTTGTGTATTTCGCTGCCCGGATTTAGTTCGGGATGACCAGCTCTTCGTACGCAAGCTCGACAGACTCGATGGCAACATCGGAGGTCTTCGCGTCAAGTTCGGGTGCGGTGTACTTGGTAACCCAGGCGTTTGTAAGCAGCCATACACGGGTTCCGGTGATCTCATTCGAGGTCTGGTTCGGAGCGCCGCCGTTGATGTCCACAAGTTCGATCTGAACATTGTTTCTCGGCATCTCACCACGGACCTCGGACACGCACTCAATGAGCCATGTCTTGAATGCGGAGTCGAGTGTGTAGCCAAACCGGAGTGTCACGTTACCGTGCTTCACGAGGCCCGGGATCTTGACCGGAGCCAGGGAAGAAGCATTCCCCTGACGGAATTCGATGACATCCACAGTAGCGTCCAGGCCGGTGACCTGAGAGAAAGCTGCGGCACCTTCCACGGAGTCGACACTCACGCGGAAGTTCATCTTAGTCAATGGATATGCTAAATCTTTGTCGTTACTATAAGGACCCTTTGCCATTTGCTAATTTCTCCTTTCTGATTTATCCTCAAGATCACTCTTCTCCGCCGCCGCCGGCTTCTGCCGTATGCTGCGTGACGCGGAAGATCACGAACTCTGCCGGACGGCTCGGGGCGATACCGATGTTGCAGATCAATCTGCCGTTCATGATATCGTCTCTGCTCATGGTGGCGGGCCCGATCTCTACGAAGTAAGCTTCCTGCGGTGAGGATCCGGAAAGCATACCAGTTCTCCACATGCTGTCCAGGAAGGAGCTGATCGTAAGCGATACTCTCTGCCAAAGGACTGCATCGTTGGGCTCGAATACGACCCAGTTGGTGCTTGCCTTGATGCTCTCTTCCACATAGATGAAGAGACGCCGTACGTTGACATACTTGAATGCGGTGTTGCTGGAAGCGGTTCTTGCGCCCCAGATGCGGATGCCCTGGCCGGGAAGTGCACGGATCAGGTTGACGCCTTCCGGATTCAGGATGTCCTGCTCATCCTTGGTGTAGTTGGTGGACAGGCCGGAGCAGAAGATCACTTCGTTAGCCGGTGCCTTATGTACACCACGGTTGATATCGGTTCTGGCGTATACACCCATGACTGCGCCCGACGGCGGAATGTATGCTGCCTTGTTGGAGCCGCGGTCAAAGACCTGGATCCACGGATGATACATGGCTGCGTAGGTGGAGTCGACCATGGAGCGATACTGGATCAGATCGTTCGGTTTGGTCTTTTCCATCGGCATGTCGATGACGGCAAAGCGGCTGCGAAGTGTCTCGCAATGGCCGACCAGTGCTGCCACGACTTCCGGAATGGTCACGCCCGGTACTGCGAGCATGGCGACGGTTTCATTCTCAAGGAAGCTCTGAAGACCGGTTCTTCCGTCCGGGCCTTCGTCCTTGCCGATGAATGTGCCGGCATTGACTTTGCCGATGGAGCCGTCGCTGCCGCCTTCCAGGACGAACATGCCGCTCTCAAGATCGTCGCCGAGGATCTCCGCTACCGGATTTCCTACTGCCGTGCTGGGCTTTACTTCCGCCTTGACCAGTTCGCTCTGCGCAAGTCTTGCGCCGATGAAGGTCGGTGCGGTGCTGTTCAGGGTCACGTCTGCGTAGTTTTCTACGTCGTCGTTGAACCGAACCTGCATATCAAAGGTAACGAGCTGTACAACCTTCTGCGGGATCACACCCTCGTCTACCACATCCTTCGTAAAGGCATTCTCAAACGATACGGTCTCGTCATAGATGGTAGCGATCTTGTTGTACTCGCCGTCGAAAAGAACGATGTCGCCTTCGCGGAAGCCATCCACGCTCTTGGCAACATAGCTGTTGTCGCCGCTCTTGGCGATCAGCTGCATTTTCTTTCTGGTAGCTGTGTTGAAGGAAACCTGGATGCGGTTGCCCCACTTTCCTTCATTGGCTGCGGTGAGCTTTAATACGCCCTTGTCCGCCTTCGCTGCCTTTGCATCCGGCGGAATAACACGGGAGATGTAGCAACGGGTGCCGCCATTTGCGAAATACTGTTCTACAGCATTTGCAAGGAAGCGATATTCGCCGTGTGTATATTCGGATAAGAATCCGCCGAACTGTCTTGAAAAGCTGCGGAAATTCGTAACA
>JAEEGL010088087.1_pt1 | contig 11764 bp, 11 predicted proteins | sample 9134231 | NCBI WGS metagenome assembly JAEEGL01 (sample SAMN16246548, study PRJNA631951) | gut metagenome | biome: gut microbiome; feature: rumen; material: fiber-attached | host: Bos | place: Iran: Karaj | collected 2018-10
AATGCCTCAGATGGGAATGCCCATGATGCAGCCGCAGCCGCAACCGCAGTACAATGTTCAGCAGGCGCAGTTCACACAGTTTGCAGGGGGTTACGTTCCGCAGTATTCGCAGGAAAATATCGACCTCATCATGGATGTTCCCCTCGAGGTTACGGTCGAATTAGGGCGCACGCATAAATCAATTCATGATATACTTGATTTTGCACCCGGAACCATTATAGAATTAAACAAGATTGCCGGTGAACCGATCGATGTTCTGGTTAATGGCAAATTTGTTGCAAAAGGCGAGGTAGTCGTCATAGAAGAGGCCTTTGGTATCCGTATTACGGAGATCATGAAATAACTAAAAGGAGAAGAAAGATGGCAAAAAACATTCTGATTTGTGATGATGCAGCATTCATGAGAATGATGATCAAGGACATTCTCACGAAGAACGGCTACAATGTTGTAGGCGAAGCTGAGAACGGCGTAAAGGCTGTTGAGGCTTATTCGGAATGCAATCCTGATCTCGTGCTCATGGATATCACCATGCCCGAGATGGACGGTATCGGTGCTCTGAAGGGTATCCGTGCCAAGGACCCCAATGCTAGCGTTATCATGTGCTCTGCAATGGGTCAGCAGGCAATGGTTATCGAAGCGATCCAGTCAGGTGCTAAGGACTTTATCGTTAAGCCTTTCCAGGCTGAGCGTTTATTAGAGGCTGTAAAGAAAGTCATAGGGTAGGCTATGGGGCTTACTTCCACAGGGGAGAGCTTCTTTCAGCTGATAGTTGTTCTGATCATTTTCGTCGGGGTTTTAGTGCTGACCTATTATACGACGAAATGGATCGCAAACTACCAAAAGGGCAGGACTCGCGGCAGGAATCTCGAGATAGTCGAGACTCTGCCTATTTCGACGAGTAAGTATATCCAGCTCGTAAAGGTAGGTAAATCCTCATATTTTTTGATTGGTGTGGGCAAGGACGAGATCACAAGTCTCGGACGAGTAGAGGAGGATGATCTGGATACGACGGTGCTGTCGCAGGATGCGTCAACGGGACAGACCGCGGATCCGCGCTTTCGGAAGTTGCTGGATTCTTTTCGCAAGCAGCTCCCCAGGTAAGATAAGTGAAGCGTTTTCGAAAGCTTTTTTGTAAATTTAGTCTGTTCACAGGATGTGCATTATTTGTTGTGACGATGTTTCTCTTGGTGAAGCTGCAGGCTACGGCGGCAGCTGTCAGTACCGAGGTACCCGGGACCCCTGACGAGCAGGGGACGGATGTGGATGTATCACTTGACATTCCCGAGGAGAGCAGTTACGGAGCGACAGAGAATGCGCCTAATGCATCAGATGAGCGTACCGCTACGGGAACCGGTTTTTCCCTGACATTTGACGGGGATACCGGCAGTCTTTCATCGACGGTCAGGATACTGCTGGTACTGACAGTACTGTCACTTGCACCGTATATCATAGTGATGATGACATCCTTTACGCGGATAATCGTGGCACTGCACTTTGTTCGTATTGCAGTCGGTACGCAGACTTCTCCGCCGAATCAGGTTATCATTGGTTTGGCACTTTTTTTGACCTTATTTATCATGTGGCCGACCTTCCAGCAGATCAATGAGAACGCCATCAAGCCTCTGGATGAGGGTACTATCACCCAGGAGGAGGCTCTTCACGAGATCGAGATCCCGATGCGTAATTTCATGTATGGACAGACTCAGACGAAGGATCTGAACCTGTTCTGTGAGATCGCGGATGTCACCTACGAAGACTACGATGATGTGCCTTTCTATATCATCGTGCCCAGCTTTATACTAAGCGAGCTTCGCACGGCGTTTGAGATCGGCTTTTTGATATATATTCCGTTTATCGTCATAGATATGGTCGTTGCGTCGGTACTTATGTCGATGGGTATGATGATGCTACCGCCGACCACGATATCTATGCCGTTTAAGGTGCTGTTGTTTGTGCTGGCGGACGGATGGAACCTGCTGATCGGCAGTCTGGTCCGGACCTTTTATTGATGAGGAGAGACAGTAATGACTGAAGGATTAGTACTGGATATTCTCAGAAACTGCTTTTATTACATAATCATCGATGCAGCGCCCATGCTTCTGATATCAATGATCGTGGGTCTGATCATATCGATATTCCAGACGGTCACCTCGATACAGGAGCAGACCCTCACCTTCGTGCCGAAGCTGATATCGATATTTATCGCGCTCATCATATTCGGGCCTTTTATCGGAAATAATATCGTGACTTTTATCACGGATCTATGGACTGATTTTTCGATATATATCAGGTAGCAGAGAATGGCGGAGTTTACTTTTTCGCTTTTGGGCTTTGAAAAGTTTTTGCTGATCTTCGTCAGGATAGTGACATTTATGTTCATCGCTCCGTTTTTTTCGGACAACGGCCTGCCGAATATCACAAAGATCGGACTGGCCGGAGTCATATCCGTGATGGTTTTCTACGCCGTTCCGCTTACCGAGACGCCCTATGAGACAGTCTGGGGATTTGCGGTCCTCGTGCTGAAGGAGGCCACCTGCGGGCTTTTGATCGGATATGCTGCTGCAATGTGCAATACGATCATCATCTTTGCGGGCAATATCATCGACATGGACATAGGTCTTTCGATGGTCCAGGAGTTTGATCCGTCGATGAACGTTCAGATGACGGTAACAGCGCAGATATATTACTATGCGATGCTGCTGATGATGCTGGTCACGAACTTCCATCAGTATGTGCTGAAGGCCGTGACGGATTCGTTTCTGCTGATACCGCTGGGCGGGGCAGAGTTTGAATATGACTATCTGCTGACGGCTTTTATCGAGTTCATTACAAATGTATTTATAATAGGCTTTCGAATCATGCTGCCGGTATTTGCCACGATACTCGTGGTCAACTGCGTGCTTGGCATTATGGCGAAGGTAGCTCCGCAGATGAACATGTTCTCTGTGGGTATCCAGATCAAGCTGCTTGCGGGACTGGGTGTACTGCTGGTGCTGGTCTTCCTTTTCCCGGAGGTCGTCACGTACATTACGGACCAGACGAAGGTCATGATCAGGGAGATGGTAGAAGGGATGTATTAGTATGTCCGAGGTGACCCGCACATACAGACTCATAGAATATAACCTGCAGTTCTTCGGCGATGACAAGACCGAGGAGCCTACCAGTAAAAAGCTGTCCGACACCCGAAAAAAAGGACAGGTCGCCAAGAGTCAGGAGCTGGCTCATGCGATCCAGCTGGTCGGGATGTTCGTCATGATAAGGGCTTTTTCGGCGGCTATGGGAGGACGTTTTATAAATGTTTTCTCATGGATATACGGAAGCGTGATGGACGACCTTATGGCCACGGAAAAGGGTGGCTTCAGAGTCGAGACTATAGGGATTTTGCTGACAAACGTCTATTTTCAGATGTTTATGCTGGTGGTACCGTTTGTAGTCGGAGGATTCGTGGTAGCCGCGTTGTCCACCGGATTGCAGTTCAAATTCCAGATAACGACAGACCCGCTGAAGCCTAAGCTGTCCAAGTTCAATCCGGTAAACGGAGTAAAGAGGATATTTTCGGTCAGGTCGCTGTGTAACCTGTTCTTGTCCATAGTCAAGATAACGCTGATAGGCATTATCGCATACACCGCCGTAGTCGGACATCTGAATGAGCTCTTCCTGCTGTATGAGCTCTCGTTGAACCAGGCGGTAGCGCTGATAGGAGATCTGGTGGTCTCCACGGGGCTTAGGATAAGCCTGGTATATCTCGTGGTAGGCATAGCGGATCTGCTTTTCCAGAGATGGAAGTTCAAGAGCGAGATCAAGATGACCAAGCAGGAGGTCAAGGACGAGTACAAAAACGCAGAGGGAGATCCTCAGATCAAGGGCAAGCAGCGCCAGAGAATGCGTGAAGTGTCCATGAGGAGGATGATGCAGTCGGTACCTACGGCCGACGTGGTCATCACAAACCCCGAGCATCTGGCTGTAGCCATCAAGTATGATCCGGAGGTCGCTGATGCGCCGGTCGTATTGGCAAAGGGAGCAGATTACCTGGCACAGAAGATAAAGGAAGCGGCTAAGGAAAACAAAGTCGATATCGTAGAAAACAAGCCCCTTGCCAGGGCGATATATACCACAGTCGAGGTGGGACAGGAGATCCCTCCGGAGCTGTACGAGGCTGTTGCAGTCATCCTTGCGAATATCCTTAATGCAAAGAATCGCGCGGCCGCCAGATAATAAAAGAAAGGAGCGCCATATATGGAAGGCGGACTGAAAAGAACAGACGTCATCGTAGCAGGATATATACTTGCTGCCATCGTATTTCTGATAGTTCCAATGACATCGACTATCCTCGATGTCCTTTTGGCGTTCAATATTTCCATAGCTCTGGTCATCATGATCAGATGCCTTTTTACCAAGGAAGTCCTTGATATGTCGAACTTCCCGACCATCCTGCTTTTTACGACAGTATTCCGTATTTCGCTGAACGTATCATCGACCAGACTCATTCTTACGACCGGAAGCCCCGGAAACGTAGTTGAGACCTTTGGTCAGTTCGTTGGCGGAGGTGACCTGATCATCGGAGCGGTCATCTTCATAATCCTGATCATCGTACAGTTCGTGGTCATCAACAAGGGTTCCGAGCGTGTAGCTGAGGTTACGGCGAGATTTACGCTGGACGCTATGCCCGGTAAACAGATGGCGATCGATGCCGATCTGAATACAGGAGCCATTTCTGATGAGGAAGCAAAGGCAAAGAGACAGAAGCTGCAGGATGAGTCAAACTTCTTCGGTAACATGGACGGTGCTACGAAGTACGTAAAAGGAGATGCTACCGCAGGACTTATCATTACCGGCGTAAATATCGCAGGCGGTACCATAATGGGTGTAGTCAGAGGCGGAATGGCCGCAGGAGATGCTCTCCAGCAGTACGGCCTGCTGACCATAGGTGACGGTCTTTGCTCACAGATCCCGTCGCTTCTGATTTCCCTGGCAACAGGTATCCTGGTTACCAAGGGCTCAAAGGAGATGGATTTCTCGGGACTGCTCATCAAGGAGATGTTCGGTGTGCCGAAGGTTCTCTACCTTGTAGGCGGAGCCTTGGGACTGCTCGGTATCGTAACTCCTTTGAATACCATCCTTTTCCTGGGCTTTGCAGCGGCATTCATCATAAGCGGTCTGTCCATGCAGCGCACCATCGGAGAGGAGAGCATAGAGCAGGAGGTTGCCGAGGAGGAGAACGAAGCAGAGGAGATCAGACGACCGGAAAATGTCGTTTCGCTGCTGTCGGTCGATCCCATCGAGCTCGAGTTCGGTTACGGTATCATCCCGCTTGCTGATGTCAATCAGGGCGGAGACCTGCTGGATCGTGTCGTTATGATCAGGCGGCAGATAGCTTTGGAGCTGGGTACGGTCGTACCTATCATACGACTCAGGGATAACATCCAGCTCAACCCGAACCAGTATATCATCAAGATCAAGGGCATTAAGGTCGCCGAGGGTGACATAATGTTTGATCACTATATGGCGATGAATCCCGGATATGTAGAGGAGGAGATAGTCGGAATAGCTACCAGAGAGCCTTCCTTCAACCTGCCTGCTATCTGGATCACCGAATCACAGAGAGAACGCGCGGAGAGCCTGGGCTACACCGTAGTAGATCCGCCTTCGATCATCGCGACTCACCTTACCGAGGTCATCAGGTCGCATATCGCCGAGCTTCTGACTCGCCAGGATGTACAGAACCTGGTCGACAACCTCAAGGAGACCAACCCCGTGCTGGTGGACGAGCTTATACCTACGCTCCTCAACCTGGGTGATGTACAGAAGGTACTGCAGAATCTCCTGCGTGAGGGCATATCCATCAGAGATCTGCTCTCCATATTTGAGATCCTGGCCGATCACGCTACGGCCGCAAGGGATACCGATGTGCTCACCGAGTATGTCAGACAGGGATTAAAGCGAGCGATCTCAGGCAAGTTTTTTGAGGGCGGCGAGGAGAATAATGTCATTACCGTCGATCCGAAGATCGAGCAGGAGATAATGGCATCCATCAAGCAGACCGAGCAGGGAGCGTTCATATCGCTTGATCCCGAGAGGACAAGGGCTATAATGGAATCGACCAAGGAGCAGATCGCAAAGCTTGAAGAGATGGGCAAGCCTCCGATCGTACTTTGTTCACCCATAGTCCGTATGTACTTTAAGAAGCTTTCGGAAGGCTATTTTGACGACCTGATCGTTATATCGTATAACGAGGTTGAGCCTGATATAAATCTAAAATCTTCTGGAATGGTGGCAGCATAAATGACTATCCGTAAATATACCGGGAAAACAAAAGATGAGGCCATAGCTGCCGCACGCGCGGAGCTGGGCGAGCAGGTTGTGATACTGAATGCCAAAGAGGTCCCTGCAGGGGGCATTTTTGGTGTGTTCAAAAAAGCTACTTACGAAGTCACAGCCGCGATAGAGGAAGAGGCAGTCGCGCTCAGGGGGACAACGCCACCCGCCAGGACATCCGTGATACAGGAGAGCGCTCCGGTCAAGGTAAAGATTCCTGCAGCGGTTCAGCAGCCCGCAACGCCGCATCAGCCGGTAACGCCTAAGCAGCCGGCATCAAACGGTACCTCTACCTTTTCAGCCGTTGCGGATGAGCCCATAGATCTGTTCGGAAATGGGAAAAAGACTGATCCCGCGGATCTGAGGAGCGCTTTTCAGGAGATAGGCGAGCTGATAAAGAATACCGAGAATGTGCCTCAAAGCACCTACACTCGTCCCGAAAAGAAGACAAATGTCATAAAAAGTGATCAGATCGAGTCCATAGACGAGGCGGAAAGCCATCTGATCTCGCTTGCCACAACAAGACCCAGCACGCCTCAAAAAGAGGAAGAACCCGAGGATCAGGTCACGGATCCCTCGCTCAAGGAGCATGCAAAGACTCTTTCGGGAGCCGGCGCAAATATGTCCTTTGTCAAGGTTTTATATAACACTTTGTTGGATCATGAGGTCGAGGAGATCTATATCAATCAGTTGCTCGAGGATATGGGAAAGATCCTTTCCTCCGGTAATTCCATCGATTACCTGCTGTCCTCCGTATATCAGAAGATGGTCCTGAAACTGGGACAGCCTCATGTGATCACGCTTTCTGAGGAGCGCAGGCCCAAGGTAGTCTTCTTTATCGGACCCACAGGTGTGGGAAAGACCACTACGATCGCAAAGCTGGCTTCAAAGTACAAGGTGGAAAGAGGGAAAAAGGTTGCCCTGCTTACGGCTGATACCTACAGGATAGCGGCGGCAGAGCAGCTCAATGTATATGCCAAGATCTTAGAGACGCCTTTTACCATCTGCTATTCGCCCGATGATATCAATACCTGTGTATCGGAAAATGCGGATGCCGACCTGATCCTTGTGGATACGGTGGGATTTTCTCACAAGAATGAGAAGCAGAAGGCCGATCTGGAGAAGATGATAAACAGCCTGGATGATAAGTATGATAAGGATATCTATCTGGTGCTGTCGGCGACCACGAAGTTCAAGGATCTGAGGGATATCGTGGATACCTACAGATCATTTACGGATTTCAGGCTTCTGTTCACAAAGCTCGATGAAACGCTTGCATACGGCAATATCCTGAATATGAGGATGTATTCCGGTGCGGAGCTTTCCTATGTTACCGACGGACAGAACGTGCCGGATGATATCAAAGTGCTGGATGCACAGGCCTGTGTCTTTGGCCTTTTGGGAGGACAATGATTTGATGGATCAGGCCGAGAATCTGCGAAATGTCATAAAGGCTCAGAATCAGCGAAATATCCCCACGGCCCGCGTCATTACCATCACAAGCGGTAAGGGTGGAGTGGGAAAGTCCAGCCTGGCGGTCAATCTGGCTGTAAATTTCACTCGTATGGGAAAACGGGTGATCATTTTTGATGCGGATTTTGGCCTGGCAAATGTGGGAGTCATGCTCGGGACTATCTCGCAGTACACCTTAAAGGATGTGATCTACGGACATCGCAGCGTCAGGGACATCATCACAAGCGGGCCGCACAATATAGGCTTCGTGTCCGGAGGCTCCGGGGTGGTGGAGCTGAATAACCTCGATAAGGTTCAGTTAAAAGAAGTTGTAAGAAGTCTGTCCGAATTAAATGAATTATGTGATATACTGATAATCGATACAGGCGCGGGAGTCAGTGACACGGTGCTCGATTTTGTCGTCACTTCACCTGAAGTGATACTGGTATCGACGCCGGAACCCAGCTCCATAACCGATTCATACTCGCTCATAAAGGCTCTGTATCTGCATCCTTTATTTGTGAGCGGTACGCTTGATATCAGACTTGTTGCAAATAAGGTCTCGGGAAGCGCGGAGGCGGATGCCATATTTGATAAGCTTCACTCCGTAGTGACGAGATTTTTGGGTGGAGATATGTCATATCTGGGATATATCCCTTCTGATGCCACGCTTGAAAAATGCGTCAGGAATCAGCAGGTGGTATCCGTAGAGGCGCCTTCGGCAAAGGCCGCAAGAGCCATGGAGGATATAGCACGCACTCTTCTAGGAAATGAGGGCACATCGGTAAACCGTTGGGGGATCGCTCATATTTTCGGCGGTTTCGGGAGAAAAAATACTCAGGGGTAACAAATGACGATCGAAGAAATTGGATTAGGCTGCAAAGTAGAGATCCGTATCCTTCAGGAGGCGATCAGAGCCAGACAGACGGGAGAAGAGATCAATACCTATATCAGCAGCATATATGATATACTTGAGGACGGGACATTTGAGCTCGATATGCCTTCGCGCGCAGGCAAGGTCATATTGCTCCCCATGAATCTCAGATATGAGCTGATATTCGTATCCGAAAAAGGCATGTGGATGGCGCAGGCTCAGATCGATGAGCGCTACAAAAAAGGCTCATTTTATCTGCTTCGTGCCAAGCTTGTCGGTCAGATAGAAAAGTTCCAGCGCAGGGAATATTTCCGCCTTGATTGCATGATCACGACGAAGTTCCTGGCGATCGATCTCGATGAGCAGACCATACTCAAGATATCGGACATCAGCAAGCTTTTATCCGTAAATGAAGAGCTTCGGAATTCCATGGGACTTGGTACCATCATGGATCTGAGCGGTGGCGGCGCAAGAGTCACGACCACGAAGGATGTGGGAGATGTGTCCTACATGCTCCTTCAGTTCACTATAGACGGAACCGAAAAAAAAGATATCGAGGTATTCGCCAGAATACTTGAAAAAAGAAAGATACCGGGATCGCAGAATCTGTTCTATCGTTTGAAGTTCCTGTTCAGGGATAAGTCCTGGCAGGAGTACATCATCAAGTACATTTTCGAAGAACAGAGAAAGATGAGACGGGGAAAATAAAAGGGGATTTATGTATAATATTCTCGTTGTAGATGACTCTGCACTCATGAGAAAACTTATGTGTGATATAATCAACAGCAACCAAGGTTTTTCAGCCAAGGATGTCTGTACTGACGGTGATGCGGCCTTATCCAAGATGAGGTCCTCAAAGTACGATGCTGTAACACTCAATATGTTCCTTCCGCGGATGAATGGTATAGAGTTTTTACAGCGGATGCGTGCTGAGGGATTAAATGTCCCTATCATCGCCATCTCTACCTCGGTCAAGGAGGACAGAGAGCTTACAGTCACTGCGCTTGAAAACGGTGCTGCTGAGGTAGTGCTGAGACCTTACAGGTTGATAGGCCCCGATAGGGAGACTTTTTCGCGAAGCCTTTCAACTGCGCTGAAGGCCGCTGTTGCCCAAGGTGCAAGAACTGTCAGGACTCCGATCACTCCGACGCCTGTGCCTGCGCCTACGCCGATCAATTCTGAAAAGTTCAGGGAATTGGCCAGCAGCGCTCCTTCCAAGAGAGGGAATGTAAAGTACGGGCTTGTCGCGATCGCTTCCTCCACAGGAGGTCCTCAGGCATTGCATACGATGATCCCCATGTTACCGGCGCATCTCGGTGTTCCGGTCGTGCTGGTCCAGCATATGCCAATGGGTTTCACCGCATCGCTTGCAGAGCGTATCGATTCAAAAGCAAAGGTACACGTCAAGGAAGCAGAGGACGGTGAGGAGCTTAGGCCCGACACCGTATACATCGCTCCCGGCGGCAGACATCTCGAGATACTGGAGAGCCATGGTAGGTTAACTGCAAGGGTCTTTGATGATCCTCCGGTATTTAACCTGCGCCCATGTGCCGATGTTACATTCAGATCTCTGAAGAACATCTCCATACAAAACATTTTGTGCGTGGTAATGACCGGAATGGGGGCTGATGGCACCGAGGGACTGAAGTTTCTCAAGATGTACAAGCACCTATATGTGATCACCCAGTCAGAAGACACCTGCGTGGTCTACGGGATGCCGAAGGCGGCAGATAATGCCAAGCTGTCTAATGAGTCAGTCCCGCTGACCGGTATCGCAAATGCAATAGCAAAAGAATTAGGGGGATAAGATTATGGATGTTAGTCAGTATCTCGATATTTTTATCGACGAAACAAGCGAGCATATCCAAAGCCTTTCTGACAGCATAATGGTGCTCGAAAAGGAACCGGAAAATGCAGATACGATTAACGAGATCTTCCGTGCTGCACACTCTCTTAAGGGAATGGCAGGTACGATGGGCTTCAAGCGTATGCAGCATTTGACGCATGATATGGAAAATGTCTTCCAGGAGGTCCGTAATGACACCATCAAGGTTAACGGAAACCTGATAGACATTCTTTTTGATTGTCTGGATGCGATCGAGGGATATCTCGAGACCATCAAGTCAACATCCGATGAGGGCACAGAGGATAATGAGGTTCTGATCAAGAAGCTCAATGATTTCCTTGCCAGCGGCGGAGAAGGCGGCGCATCGGACGACGGCGCAGAGGCTTCGGCACCGGCCGAGGCAGAGGCTGCAGCAGAGGCAGGCGCTTCTTCGGATGCATCTTCGGATGATGCCGCATACAAGCATATCAAGCTTGAGGAAGAGGATATAGACAAGCTTTCCAAGTCTGTTGAGAGCGGAATGAACCTCTATGGCTTCACCGTTCATATCCAAAAGGATTGCCTGCTCAAGGCGGCTCGTGCATTCCTTGTATTTAAGGCTATAGAGGATTTCGGCGAGATCCTTTTCTATGATCCCTCATCTCAGGATATCGAGGATGAGAAGTTTGATCTGACCTTCAGCTTCATAGTTGCTTCCTCCAGCGAGGATCTGGCAGCCATGAATGAAGCAGTGGGAGCTGTTTCTGAGGTTGAGAAGGTAGTTTCATCAAAGGTTACTCCCGATACATATAAGCAGGCAGCTCCGGCAGAAGCATCTGCAGCTGATACAGCAGAGCCCGAGCCTGCAGCAGCTGCAGCACTCGCACCCGCGACGCCCGCAGCACCTGCAGCATCAGCTTCCGCTGAAAAGAAGCCGGCAGCTAACAATAAGGCAGCTAATAAGCCTGTTACCAGCCGTACAGTCAGGGTGGATATAGAGAAGCTTGACGATCTGATGAATCAGGTTTCCGAGCTGATCATAGCAAAGAACTCCATCGTTTCACTGTCAGCTACCGAGAATAACAATAACGCAGCTTTCGGTAATCAGACCTTCCATGAACAGGTTGAGTATCTGGAGCGTATCACCACCAGCCTTCACGAATCTGTTATGAAGGTCAGGATGGTACCTATCGAGAGCACAGTCAACAAGTTCCCTCGTATGATCAGAGACCTTTCCAGAAAGCTCGGAAAGCCCATGGATCTGACTATGACTGGTGAGGAGACAGAGCTTGACCGTA
>JAEEGL010913332.1_pt1 | contig 11764 bp, 11 predicted proteins | sample 9134231 | NCBI WGS metagenome assembly JAEEGL01 (sample SAMN16246548, study PRJNA631951) | gut metagenome | biome: gut microbiome; feature: rumen; material: fiber-attached | host: Bos | place: Iran: Karaj | collected 2018-10
ATCCATAACAGCACACCTCCTTTATGGTAATTTGATTATATCAGAGGTTCATATGACTGTCAACACTTTTTTTATAAAAAATGCATCCATATATATGAATGCATATTTATGATTTAAATTCAGTCAATTTCATCAGTTATTTATAATGACTTTATTCCCTCTGAAATCTGCTTGAAGACAAGTTCGAAGTTATCCGTATACCACGGATCTTCTATATCATACGGACACAGCATGCGGATCTTATGCTCCGGGTCAGAAACGATCCTGAGAATATTCCTCATATTGTAACTGTCCATGACATATATCTCATCAAATCTGTCGTAATCTCTTTTTTCAATCCTTCTTGCACGATGCCTTGTATAGGGAATGCGATGTGTGTCAAGGCATCTCTTTGCCGCCGGATAGATGTCGTGGCCTTCCTCTTCATACGAAACAGCAGCCGATTCACAATAGATATCAGGCCGTATTTCCTTACATATGTATTCTGCCATCACACTTCGGCAGATATTGCCATGGCATATAAATAAGACTTTTCTCATTGGTTTTCTTTCGCTTTCAAGCGGCTTAATAACTCCTTTAAGCCTTATACCGCATTATATCACCTTGTTTAATAATCCGTCTTAAACCGTATAGAGAAGACTTTTTATTACGTTTTTCAGTACTATTCGCTTTGTTAGCACAAAGAAAATTATTAATCGAAAAAATAACGATGCAATAAAAAGGAGTTTCCATTAAAGGAAACTCCTTTTTATTTATTCGCTGATATGGCCACTGTTCATGCCGCTCTTTGATTCCTCAAGCGGAAGCCAGTCGATCACGTGTTTGACGTAACGGTTCCAGAAGTCCCATTCATGAGCTCCCGGTCCCGTTTCGAAGGTTACATCATAATTATTCTCTTTCAGTTGTCTGGCGATATGTTTCGAATGATTCAGGATCGGATCCGACTCACCGCAGGCGATATAGAGCTTCTGATCGTTCTTTTTTTCTTTCGCATTCTCTTTTATGAGCCAGTCGATCGACACATCGCTCTTTCTTGCCTTTTTGAGGTCTCCGAAGATTGCTTCGAGATACCCGTCCTGCATGAAAGAAAGCGTGCCATCAGTAATATCTACCATGCTGGCGGCGGAAAGCGCTGCGACATATCCAAATGTATCGCTGTATTTCAAACCATTGCGTAAAGCGCCATAGCCGCCCATTGAAAGACCGCAGATGAACGTATCTTCTTTTCTGCTGGACAGCGGGAACATCGCCCTGGTCACATTCACCAGCTCCTCGCCGATGAAACGGCCGTAATAGTCGTGCGTGACCGGTTGATCGACATAGAAACGGTTTTCTCCCGCCGGCATGACGACTGCGAGGTTCTTCTCTTCAGCCCATCTCTGCAGGTTGGTACCGTTGATCCAGTCTACCTGAGAACCGAAGATACCATGGAGAAGATAGAGCGTCTTGAACTCTTTTACCTTCTCGATCTTCTGGTCCTTCTGATCCGGCATTGCGATCTTGTCCGCCGGAAGTATCACGTTGACGTTGACTGTCCGGTACAAAGACTCGGACATCATATTAACCTGTATAAATGCCATACATTAAACCTTTCTAATTCTCAAGGATGCTGCTGAGCATGATGTTCATACTTCCTCTCTTCAGCATCTCGGATAGTTCTCTGCTTTCTCTTCGAATATCAATTTCGATTTCCTGAAGATACTTATTCTCTCTAATGACGGACTTTATCATATTCAGGAAGCGGTCGGAAGCATATGAGAATACGCCCTGAATGACAAACAGATCAGGGTCCACCGCAAGGCACACATTTCTGAAAGCGAGTCCGATATATCTCGCCATGTTTAAGCAAAGCTCTTCTGCCTTCCTGTTATCCTTCTTTTCTTCTTCCAGCAGATATCTGCGGATATCCTGCTTATCGTCATAGCCTTTCAGGAGGTCTTCTCTCTCTTTCTTCGGCATGCCGTCGATCATCTTTCTGATCCGCTTCTGCGAGATCAGAACTTCGAAACAGCCTCTGGAACCGCAGACGCAGACTTCGTCATCATTCGGATCCAGACACATGTGGCCCAGTTCTCCGTTGACGTCATTGGTCGATTCCATCGTCTTGCCATCTTCCAGCAGTGTGATCGAAACACCATAGTCTGCATACATGACGGCGGCTCTTTTGCCCTGGACTCCGGGATTGAAACGAAGAATACCTGAACAGACCTTGGAAACATTCTCAATTTCGATGTGTGTATCAAAGCCAAGTTTCTTTGAAAGATCGGAAGAAGCATGAAGATCGTTTTCCCACTGAGGGATACTGGAGGTACGGAAAACACCTGCCTTCCGGTCGATGATGCCGCCGGTGCACAGGATGATACCGTAAAGATCTTCTTGTGCGATTGCATTCTTCTTCATCAGTTTCTTCACACTTTCAGCGCTTTTTTCGATGAATGCCTCATATGTCAGAGCCGCGGGGAACACGAAGGTCTCCATATCCAGCTCTTCGCCAGCGAAAGACATCAGACAGACCTGGGTCTCACCTCCTGAAGGAGCGATCGATATTCCATAACGGCCGTCGTTTAGAGAGTATTCCCTGGGTTTCTTTCCGCCCAGACTCGTGGAGCTGCCTTTCCCGCAGGCGACGACGATGCCCTTCTCCATGAAACGTTCCAGCGCCCGCGTGATCGTCAGCCGACTGATCCTTGTCTGGTCGGCAATGCTCTGCACGGTGAAAACGCGCTGATCAGCGATCGATCTGAGTATTTCCGCATCATTTTTCTGTTTGATGTCCTTTGGAAGCGCACCTATTCTATCCATAATGTCTGTCTGTTATATTACTATGTTACCTTACCTGTGTATAATTATATGCCACATTGCCGAATTTTCCATCAGTTCTTTCAGCACCACCCTTGCTCGCCCACTTGACGGGTATGCCGGCGACCATTGGATTGGGATGAACGAACTCTTCCTTGTCGTCCGTTCCCTCCAGGATCCTGCGGCAGCAGTCCATGACGTTGTCGATGCATTCGTTGGAGACGATGTCGTAGTCGTGACAGATGACCAGACCATTCATCTTCGGCACCCACTCTTCTCTGATTCTTTCCAGAGATTCCAGATAATGAGAGATTGGCGTCGAATCTTCCATGAACAGCCAGGTCGAGTTATTGCAGCAGTCGCCTGCAAAAAGCAGTTTCGACCTGTCGTCGTAAAATGCAAGAGATCCCTTTGTATGACCGGAGAAGTCGACCGCCGTCAGCGTTCTTCCGCCCAGATCGTTGACTTCGCCATCCAGGATGTCTATGATCTCAACATCTCTGACATCGCAGACGTCATCCTGCGTCCATTCCGTCTTGCCGGCAAACGTCTTCAGCATATCCATATACTGCAGTCTGTCCGCCTTGCTGTTGGATTTCAGCATGCCCAGATCCTTGTGCGACATGTGCACCTGATCAAAGCGATACATGCCTCCGGCATGATCGAGATGGCCATGGGTCAGATAGACCTCGATTGGTTTATCCGTCAATGTCTCGACGAACGCTCTGATATCGTGGGTCCCCAGACCCGTATCCAGCAGGACAGCCTTCTTCTCGCCGATGACCAGATACATGCCCACGGCACCCTGACCCTCGATGCGGATGATGTCGTTGCCGAGATCCTTAGTCGTAAAGGCGCTCATGATTTTGCGCTCTTTCTGACGACCTGTCTCCTATTGAGGTTGTAGACGTCGATGCCGATCGCCATCAGCATGATGATGCCCTTGGCAATGAACTGATAGTATGTATCCAGACCCGCCAGCTGCATGCCGTTGGTCAGAATCGAAATGATCAATACACCTGCAAAGACGCTTGTCATTCTGCCTTCACCACCTCGTACGGAAATGCCGCCCAGCAGGATGCCGGTGATGGCCGTAAACTCCGTGCCCGGACCGGTGTTGGAGTGTGCAGAACCCAGTCTCGCCGTCAGGATGATCGCACTGATCGCAATCAGCGCGCCTGCCAGGGCGGAGATGATGTAGCGCATCTTCTTGACGTTGATGCCTGCAAGGTTGGCTGCTTCACTGTTGCCGCCCAAAGCATAGACATACTGTCCGAAATAGGTCATGGACATCAGCACAGAACAGACGATCAGCAGGAAGAACATGATGAACACCGGAAGAGGGACCTTGCCGATGTTGGCCTGGCCGATTGCCTTGAATCCGTCAGAGAAGCCTCTGATTGAAACGGACTTTGAAATGACATAAGACAGACCCTGAAATACCGACATCGTCGCAACTGTAATCATGAAGCGGTTGATCTTCAATAGTTCCGACAGGAAGTTGTTTAACATGCTCAGAAGCATGCCGACGACGATCGTGATCAGGATCGTCGGAACGGCAGGAACGCCCAGCTGGACATTCAGGATACCTGCGATGACAGAGCACAGAGACATGATGTAGCCGACGGAAAGGTCAATCTCACCTGCCATCATCAGGAAGGCTACGCCCAGCGAACAGATGATCGCGTAGGAGTTCTGCGAAAGAATGTTTATGATGTTCGCAAAGGACAGGAAGTTCTTTGTGAATGAGAAAAGAAACAACACGACAAGCAGGATGATCCATGCCATGTACTTTTTGAATACTTCATCAAAATTTATTTTTTTCATTGTTATATCCGTCCCTTCTTAAGCCGCTTCGCGGATGCCCGATGCGAGCGCCATGATATGATTCTGTTCAAAATTATCTCTGTCGACGAATCCGGTGACTTCACCTTCGTAGAACACCATGATCCGATCGGACATGCCCATCAGCTCTTCCATCTCGGAAGAGATCATCAGGACCGACTTGCCCTGACCGACGAGTTCGTTGATCAGGTTGTAGATCTCCTGCTTGGCACCGACGTCAATTCCTCTTGTCGGTTCATCCATGATCAGGATATCCGCTTCCGTCGCCAGTGTCTTGGCAACGACGACCTTCTGCTGATTGCCGCCCGACAGGTTGCGTACCAGCTGTTGAGCAGATGGAGTTGCGATCGAGAGCTCCTTGATGTATCTGTCGACGATCTGCGCCGTCTTCTTTCTGTCGACGAAGAGACCGTTGGAAGCCTTTTTGATCATCATGATCGGAATGTTCCAGTCGATGGCGTATTCAAGGAATGCACCTTCTCTTTTTCTGTCCTCGGGAATGAGGCCGATTCCGTTGGCAATCGCCTCTGAAGGAATGCGTATGTCCTTCTTCTCTCCGTGAACATAGATGTCGCCCTTGTCTTTCTTCAGATAACCATAGACCATCTTGGCCATTTCCGTCCTTCCGGCGCCGACCAGACCGGCAACACCGAGGACTTCGCCCTTGTGCAGCTGGAAGCTGACATCTTCATCTCCTTGACCGCAGAGTCCCTTGACTTCCAGGACGACCTCTTTTTCAGGCTTCGTCTCTCTCTTGGGATATTCGTCGCCGATATCCCTGCCGACCATCAGTTTGATCAGTTCCCGGCGGCTGGTTTCCTTTGTGTTGACTGTCTTGATGTAATGTCCATCTCTCATGATCGAGATCCTGTCGGAGATCTGGAATACCTCTTCCAGTCTGTGCGAGATATACAGGATCGTGACGCCCTTCGCTTTGAGCGTTCCGACCATCTTCAGCAGATTTTCCGTTTCAGCAGAAGACAGCGAGGCAGTCGGTTCGTCCATGATCAGAACCTTGCAGTTCTTGATCATTGACTTGGCAATCTCCACCATCTGCTGCTGTCCGGTTGAAAGCGAGGAGACCATTGTGTTCGGATCGATCTCCATGCCCAGCTCTTCCAGGACCTTGGAAGTCTCCGCGTTCATCTGCTTCTTATCCTTGTAGAATTTGTGCCCAAGCTTGTTGCCTAGACAGACATTCTCGGAAACGGAAAGCGAAGGAACCAGATTGAATTCCTGATAAATGACGCCGATGCCGTTTTCCGAAGAAAGCGTAGGTGTCAGGTGATCGAAACTCTTTCCGTTGATCGTGATCGTACCCTCGTTGGGCCTGATGGCTCCGCCGACCGTCTTGATCAGCGTTGATTTGCCGGCACCGTTTTCGCCCATGATCGCATGGACTTCTCCTTCCTCGAAAGAAAGAGAAACGTCATCCAGCGCGGTCACGCCCGGATAAAGCTTCGTAATGTTGTCTAATTGTAAGATCGTACCCATCGTATCTCCCTTCCGGTTTTTCTTTTAAAGAAATCTCCTGCCTTTTTGGGCAGGAGATTCAATTCTCTGTATTCTTCAGATCTTATTCAGCGGAATGCATTGCATATGCTTCCTGGATGTTTTCTGCAGTGATCGTGTACAGAGGCATGATAGCCTGCATCTTTTCGTTGACTTCGAGTTCGCCTACACCAGCCTGCAGGAATGCAAGCGTGAAGTCTCCGGACTCGATGAATGAACGGAATGCGCTCTTGCCTTCAGTGCTCTGCTCAACAGCGTTGGCAGCAGCTTCCAGCCAGTCACAGGCGAAGATACCGATGCCCGTCGGATCGACACCTGCAGTTCTCATGATAACCTCGTCGATTGCGTTGCCATAGTCAGCAGAATGAACGATGATCGCCTTGACATCAGGATGCTTCAGAAGCAGCTGGTCAGTGTATTCCTGACACATTGCCTTGGGGTTGGCCTGTCCGACCAGGTCATAAGTTTCAACGACCTTTGCCTTGGACGTGAACTTTTCGACATCATGCAGACCATCAGCTCTGGCGATGAACGCATCCTGAGAGCCTTCCTGGAAGACTGCAACTTCGATGGAACCATCGGCTGCATCCGGATAAGTCTTGTCGATCCACTCAGCAGCGGCACGTGCAGCTCTGGAACCGAATTCTCTCTGGTCGACATTCAGGCAGATTGCGAAGGGTTCTTCACCTTCAAACGGATCGCCGATATAGACGCAGGTAACTCCCTGATCGTGAGCCTTTTTCATGACATCATGCAGTGCTTCCAGGTCCAGCGGAGTGATCAGAATGACATCACAGCCCTGAGTGATCATGTTTTCGATCTGGTTGACCTGAGTTGCGGCAACACCCTCAGCAGAAGCCTTCGTATATTCGTATCCTCTATCCTTGCAATAAGCTTCCAGACCGTCGGATGTTGTGACCATCCAGTTGTCGGAGAACGTCATTGCCGAGAAACCGATAAAATGTTCAGCAGTTTTCGTCTCTGCGCTGCTTTCGTCGTTGTCAGCAGGCTCAGCCTTTTCTGATGAACAGCCGGTCAGCATCGCAAGAACCAATACCAGTAACAAGAATAATTTCGTAACCTTTTTCATCTTTTCCTCCTGTTTTGTAACATTGTTGCATAACTTTATTACAATTCCATATTAGCCTTATATGAAAGCGCTGTCAACACTTTTCGGTAAAAATCGTTCTTTTTATTTATAAAACGTTCCATTTTTCCATAAAAACGATCTTTTTTCTTTGAAAACAATAAAAAACAGCTTTTCAGCTGTTCTTTCATATTGCCTTCCCTTCTTTTTATACCTTTTTATAAGAAAAAAATAAGTCCCTTATCAAATGCTGACGGTCAGATCGCCGCTTTATTCTTTGATGCTCAATATGTTGATGATCGTCTCTTTGGTCAAGACATCCGGCGAAAGATCGAAGTCGGCTTCCTTTCGAAATGACCGATCAACGCCCGAAACTCCGCATTCTTTCAGAAGCTGATCCAGAGCCAGCGATGTCTTCTGATATTCCTGCATGTAGCTGAAGGTATTGCGGAATACCGGATCGTCGTTATGCGAGACGATCAGCCTGCCGCTGCTGAAGCTGTCAAATACCACTCTTATCGAATCCTCGCTGAAATAGACGAAACCCATCCTCATCATATTCTGGCCGGCATCCATCTCCATCGGGAATCTGATGATCATATCGTTGGGATCGATCATATAATTTTCGTTCATTTTGTCTTCGGTAATTGTGCTTTCAGCCTTCGCCAGAACGGTTTCAAAAGGTATTTTTACCCGGTTGTCCGTGTAATTGTTTACGGTAAACATGAATGCGCCGTCATTGTTTCTTCCTATATAAAACAATTCACTCGCACCTTTGGGAGCGGGAGCGTCCGTCATGTCGCCGGAATAATAGACGTTGGTTTCCGTATTCCGATATGCGCTGTTCCAGCCGTAAGATTGCTTCAGGCTCTGCATGTGCAGGTCGAGATCCACCCTGATATCGCCGATCCGGTCGTTTTCCTCTTCGGCTTTGAGATTGGTCCAATGAATGCCGAATATCACGTCGGATTCGTTCTGTGACGTGAACGAAGAACCGCAGGGATAGTTTCCGACAAACTGCTTTTCCGAGGACGGAACCTTATAGACGAAATCATTCGGAAGATATGCACTCTTGCCTTCAAGATGCGGCCTGAGTCTGCTGATCAGATGTTCTCTGACGATCTGGCAGCGTTTCAAAATGAGACTGTATCCCTCTTCATCCAGTCTCTTTCTTTCCGTTGCGAAGGAGCGGCCGTTGCGGATCCTGTAGACGATCGATTCATTCCTGCTCAGGGCATATAATAGACCGTTGATGATCCGTATTTCCCGAAAGACGGTGATCTTATCCAAAGACTCTTTCAGTTCTGCTTCACTGATCTGCGTAGACGGCGCGGTCAGACGATCCAGTTTATTCACTGCCAGCGGGCGATGGCATTGTTTGGCGAGTTTGGAGATCCTGTTAATCAGGTGATTGACTCTTTTCACCTCGTCTTCCTGATCCCTGAAATAAGAATCAAATAGACTGACTGACTTCAAAGAATCGCAAGACGTACTTGTCAGCGGAGTCTTCATCGCCAGAAACAGTCTCTTGTTTCTCAGAAAGACGGAAGCCAGCCTTCTCATCACCGCATCCTGATCATTCGCGAGATAACGGTCAAAGAGCTCAAGTAGTTCTTTTCTGGAAAAGATCCTGAGGCTGTCGATCGTGGCTTTGTCCTGTATCTTCAATGTACTGCCCGAAGCATGATAGATGACGTATCTGAGAAATTCATCCGGGTCATCCGGCGCCAGTCCCCGTGCAGAATATAGAACGATTCTCGCTTCCCGGTTTTGAATTTCCTCAAGCCGGCCGATATCGACGAGCTCTGCCAGATCTGCTATGCAGTCGATCGTATTACCGGATAAGGCGATGCCGCTTGTCAGCAGGATCATCAGTTTTTCGGACACCTCTTCTAGCGAATAAGGACGGATGCAGATGAGTTCGATGTCTTCTTCCAGTTCCGGGATCTCAAGCCTTTCGTGCGGGATATAGACTCTCTCGTGAGAGAAGATATCGAATTCTTCAAAGCCGTAGGTCGTCATATAATGGATGAGCTGTTCATAAAGCAGCTGCTCGATCGGTGCATCCGCAAGCTTCTTCCAGGACTTATGGAATGTCTGATTCCATTTTTCACCGTCCTTGCCATAGAGCTCAACAGCCTGTACAAAAACATCCTTTGGAGCACTTGCCGGGATCAGCAGGCCGTATTTCAGGCCTTCCTCACTGACAGGACCCGTGTTTTCGCCTATATAGCCCTTGAAAAGTTTCAATAGCGATAGATGATTCATAAAATTGACCCTTTTCCAGATAAGAAAACGGGCGGGAAGTATACTGTCCAAAGAGAAAAGGAACTTCCTGTGCCCGTAATCATTGTAGCACATTCCAGGTTAAACAAAAATCAGATCGGAACATCATAAAATAACGGATTTTCTCTCCTGCCGAATACACCGGCCGAGAGGTATGTTTCCTTGTCCGGCATTTTCAGAAATGGTATAATTCAGCTGACGAATTTCATGAAAATGAAGGAGAAAACAATTGCCAGAAAGACAACGCAGACCGTGGTGATCAGCTGCGTTCTGGTCGGTCTCATTTCTCTGGTCACAGGTATCGGAATCTACAGCACGCAGCTGCTTCAGCAGTATGTTCGCCGCGCTTTTGATACGGCATATCATGCCTATATGTCCATAACGCACGGAGCGGATCCCGAACCGATTGCAAAAGAAATCATGCGGATCTATAACGGCCTCACCGCTGAAGAGAAGGAAATGACCGGAACAGAGGAATATCGGCAGTTTTTTTCCAGCATTGATACAAGTACGCCGGATGAGCAAGGCGGCGAATGGAACCGCCTTAACAACATGCTGAGAAACTTCATCATGGACGCGGATGACATCTATTTCGCGATGTTCGACGAAGAGAACGATGCGCTGGTTTACTTTATCGACTCCGTCGAAACTGATTACTTTTATCCGGGAGACTGGGAAACGGTATCCCCGGAGAGGATCCGGAACTGCCTTGACTGGGACGGAGAAGGCATGTTGTATGATTTCGTTCAGTCAGATACACACGGAATGTACTGCGCTGCCGCCTACCCCGTCAGAAATGACGCCGGCGAGCTATATGGCTTTGTCTTTGTTGAACTGAAAGCGAACAGTCTGTTTCGTGCCGTTGCCCGCTACATCCTTTATGTTTCGCTGGGCATAGCACTGTTAACCGCCCTTATCGCCTGGCTTGCAAGAATGCAGATCAAAAATACCGTCGTTGATCCCATTGAGTCAATCACAAATGCAGCCAAAGAGTACGTAAAGAAGAGCGGGGCTGATCATGAAAAGAGTTTTTTCGGCGATCTGCACATCGAAACGGATGATGAGCTGGAAAGCCTGAGTCATATCATGGCGGAGATGGAGAAAACGATCGCCAGACACGAGAAGCAGATTCGAAAGATCGTTTCAAAGGAAGAACGCTTGAACGCGGAACTGGATATGGCAAAACAGATCCAGCAGGGTATGCTTCCGCAGGAATTCCCTCCCTTCCCTGACAGAAAAGAATTCGATGTTCATGCGGCGATAGAACCAGCCAGAGTGGTCGGCGGCGATTTCTACGATTTCTTTCTGATCGACGACGATCATCTGTACCTGGCAATCGCGGACGTCAGCGGCAAGAGTATCCCGGCGGCCCTGTTCATGATGATGTCTCAGGTGATCATCAAGAGCTATGCGCTGTATGACATCAGCCCGGCGGAGATTCTCGAGAAAGCCAATGAAGCGCTGTGCTCCAATAACAAGATGCAGATGTTCGTCACTGTCTGGATCGGCATTCTGGAAATCTCCACAGGAAAGATCATCGCAGCAAATGCGGGACATGAGTATCCTGTCTTATACAACGGTTCAACCGGCAAGTTCAAGCTGGTTACAGATCCCCACGACTTCGTCGTCGGCGGACTGGAAGATTCGCAATACCATGAGTACGAGCTCATGATGAAACCCGGCGACAAGCTCTTCCTGTATACGGACGGCGTTCCGGAAGCTGCCAACAAGGATGGAGAGTTCTTTGGCGTAAAGAGACTGGTCAATGCTCTGAACGAAAACCCCGACGGAGGTCCGGTAGAGATCCTGTCAGAGGTACAGGACGCATTGGATCAGTTTGTAGACGACGCAGAACAGTTTGACGATATAACCATGATGTGTCTGAAATACAACGGATGACATCCTGAATCTGATGATATGATTATAAACCACGCAGATGTGACATGTTCCCTGCGTGGTTTTTTATGTATCTGCCAGCAGAGAGAAAACCGCAGTTCTTTTCACCGTATCTCCTTTTTCCGATCTCTCTTAAGTTATAATTGATTTATGAATGCATACCAAACATATTATCCAAGACCTCTGTTGAAGAGAGACTCCTTCTTTTCTCTGTGCGGAACGTGGAAGCTGAACGATAAGGACATCGAGATCCCCTTCCCGCCGGAATCCGATCTGTCCGGATATGAAGGAGAGACAGACAGGCTGGAATACCTGACGCATTTCACCCTGCCGGAAAGC
>JAEEGL012765843.1_pt1 | contig 11764 bp, 7 predicted proteins | sample 9134231 | NCBI WGS metagenome assembly JAEEGL01 (sample SAMN16246548, study PRJNA631951) | gut metagenome | biome: gut microbiome; feature: rumen; material: fiber-attached | host: Bos | place: Iran: Karaj | collected 2018-10
GGAGTAAAGAAGGTTGTTACAGACTCTTTAGGAAATGTATCTAGTGAGCAAATTATTACTGAGGCTTCTTCAGGTAAAGATGTAACTTTAACTATAGATTATAGAATTCAAAATGTAGTTGAAAATGCTCTTAAAAATACTTTATGGAATCTTCAAACAGGAGGATATGGTAAAGAACCAATTTATGAAGCACAATCTGGAAGTTGTGTTGTTTTAGATGTTGAAACTGGAGAAGTCCTAGCTATAGCTTCTTATCCAGAATATAATATCAATAGTTTTGTAGATGGAATTTCATCTTCCGAATGGAATTCATTAATATCTGATGCACAAAAGCCAATGTTTAATAGAGCAATTTCTGGTACGTATTCACCAGGTTCTACATATAAGATGTTAATGGGAATTGCTGGACTTGAATCTGGTGGAATATATGTGGATGAGTATTATACTGATCCTGGAGAATACCCTTATGCGTATAAGCCAAAATGTTGGATTTATACAGCACATCAAATTACACATGGTTCGATTAATCTTGCGGGTGCATTAAAAGGCTCTTGTAACTGCTATTTTTATGAGGTTGGAAGAAGAATTGGTATTGCTAACATTGTTCAATGGGCTAAAAACTTTGGACTTGGATCTAAAACAGGAATAGAACTATCAGGAGAGGCAAAGGGAAATATAGCAGGCGATGGTGTTAATGAATGGTCACTTGGTGACACGCTTTCAGCATCAATTGGACAAAATACAAATCTATTTACTCCTATACAACTTGCAAATTATATTTCTACTATTGCAAATGGTGGTACGTTAAATAAAGTATCTTTAATTAAAAATGTTGGAGATGATATTAATTCTGTGCCATTAAGTGAACTGGCAAATTATACAAAAGAATTTACAGGTGTAGATTTTCAGCCTAGAGATTTAGAAATTGATCCATCATATATTAATGCTGTTAAAGAAGGAATGTATGCTGTTACTACAGAAAATGGTGGTACAGCTGCAGATATTTTTGCAGATAGTAGAGTTGAAGTGGCCGGAAAAACTGGTACTGCTCAAGTAGCAAGTGGAGCAAACAATGCAATATTTGTAGGCTTTGCACCATATAACAACCCTAAAATTGCCGTTGTTGCAATTGTTGAACATGGTGGAGAAGGGTACTATCTTGCAAACATGGTAAAAGAGATAACAAATGAATATTTTGATATTTATAATTTTGATGGAGAAAAACAAAAGATACAAGAAGTTGTAAATGTTCATGTGGATTTTTAAGCAATAGATTTTTTCTATTGCTTTTTTTATCACAAAAGATTCACAATAGGTATCTTTACTAATTATAATTTGTTGTGATATAATCTTGTCGAGGTGAAATTTTATGAGCAAATATAATATTTACAAAAATATCAGCCCTAATATATTTAGAGGATATGATATTAGAGCAGTTTATGGACAGGACTTAAATGAAGATATCGCTTACACAATAGGCCTTGGTTTTGGTTCATATATTCAAGAGAAAGGATATACAAAATGTTTAGTTGGACATGATAACAGAACTTCTAGTGAACCACTATCTGATGCACTTATTGAAGGTATTACTTCTACTGGTGTTGATGTAGTATTCTTAGGTCTTTGTACAACACCAATGTATTACTATGGACAAAAATTCTTAGGAATAGATCCTGGTGTTATGATTACAGCATCTCATAATCCAAAAGAATATAATGGCTTTAAGATTGCTTTTGATGATTTTGGAAATGCTTGTGGACAAATGATTCAAGATTTTAGAGTATTTATTGAAGAAGGAAAATTTAAAAATGGAGAAGGTTCAGTTTCAACTTATGATATTAAAAATGAATACTTAAAAGCAATTAAAGAGTCAATTAGTTTAGGAGATAGAAAGATTAAAGTTGTAGTAGATACTGCAAATGGTACAGCATCAATCGTTGCTAAAGAAGTTTATGGAATGTTTGATAATGTTGAACTTGTACCACTTTATATAGATTCAAATCCAGAATTTCCTAACCATCATCCAGATCCATCAGTTGAAGCAAATAATGCTGATCTTAAGGCTAAAGTGCTTGAAACTGGTGCAGATTTAGGTATAGGAATTGATGGAGATGGTGATAGAGTAGGAGTAATTGATGAAAATGGTAATATGATTTTCATAGATTTTTATGCTATCATTATTTGGAGAGACATTATGTCTAAAGTACAAAACAAACATGCTTTGTTTGATGTTAAATGTTCTAAATCTTTAGCAGACGAAGTTGAAAGACTTGGTGGAATTCCAGTATGCTATAGAACAGGTAACTCATATATGAAAGCTAAAATGAGAGAAGGAGACTTTGCATTTGGTAGTGAACTTTCAGGACATGTATTTTTCAGAGATAAATGGGATAATATAGATGATGGACTTTATGCAGGTTTAAGACTTGTAGAAATACTTTCAAAAACAGATAAATCTTTATCTCATCTTCTTGATGGTGTTAAACGTTATTATGCTTCTCCAGAACTAATAATTAAATCTACTGATGACGAAAAGTTTAAAGTGATTGAAAAAGTTAAAGAATATTGTAGACAAAAAGGCTATCAAGTAAATGATATAGATGGAGTTAGAGCAGAATTTGATAACGGTTGGGCTTTAGTTCGTGCTTCAAATACAGGACCAAATATTACAGCAAGATTTGAAGGAGTAACAGAAGAAGATAGAGACAAAATTCAAGAAGAATTTATGGCTTTAATTTAACTTTTTGTATAATAGAGAACATGCAAATGCATGTTCTTTTTTATGTAAATAAACATCTTTTATGTAATGTATTACAAGTGAATTCTATGAAGCGACTTAAAATGTTTTGTGAACGATTTGTGATAGCTTTTTGATAGCTTTCAAAAACTTTCAATTTTACTCTAGTTTTGGGGCTGTTTTTTGTCTAAAATGCTTTTAAATTTATATTTGATATGATATAATTTGGATGTAATGTCTAAGCAAAATATAATAATTTTATGATTATAACAAAAGAAGATTTAAGAAAGGGAGTATAGTATGAAAATTATTGATAAATTTAAAGAGATTTTTAAATATAGACATATGTTAATAACTCTAGTAAAGCAAGACATAAATGGTAGATATAAAGGCTCAATTTTTGGATTTTTATGGACATTACTTAATCCATTATTTATGCTAGTTATCTATTCTGTTGTTTTTCAGTTTGTATTTAAAAATAACATTGCACACTATCCTATATATTTATTCATAATGTTAATGCCATGGAATGCATTTAATAGTATGTTAATGGTAGGAACAACTTGCGTATCAAATAATGCAAGTATAATTAAGAAGGTTTATTTCCCAAGGGAAGTATTACCTCTTTCGGTAGTTATTAGTTACACAATACAATATTGCTTTTCACTTATTGTAACAATAATAGCAATTTTAGTATCTGGTGTAGGACTTTCATGGTATGCATTAATGCTACCACTTGTAATGCTTGTACAAGTTGTATTTGCTTTTGCATTGATACTTATATTAGGAGCAATAAATGTATATGTAAGAGATGTTCAATATATGATGACACCAATTCTTATGATATGGATGTATGCATCTCCAATATTGTATGATATTTCTATGGTGCCTGAAAAATGGCAAAGTTTATATAGATTAAACCCAATGGTAACAATACTTACAGGATATAAAGATTTATTATATAATAAACAATTACCAGATTTCCAAAATTTAGGAATTGTATTTGGAGCATCTGTAGTTTTTTGTATAGTTGGCTGGTTAATATTTAACAGATTACAAAGACGTTTTGCAGAGGAGGTTTAATATGGCTAAGAAAAATAATGACATAGCAATATCTGTAAAAAACGTTACTAAAGAATTTACAGTATATGAAGATAAATCATATTTCCTAAAAGAAAAAATAGGACATTTAGGAAGAAATAAAAAAAGAAAACACGTAGTTTTACATGACATTAACTTAGATATTAAAAGAGGACAATCTGTTGCTTTAATAGGAGTTAATGGTTGTGGAAAATCTACATTATTAAAACTTTTAAATCAAATTATATATCCTGAAAAAGGAAAAATAGAAATAAATGGTAAAGTATCTTCTATGATTGAGCTTGGCGCTGGATTTAATACTGACTTTACAGGAAGAGAAAATATTTATTTTAACGCATCAATGTATGGACTTGGAAAAAAAGATGTTGATCCTATCATTGATCAAATAATCGAGTTTAGTGAGCTGGGAGAATTTATAGAAACTCCAGTTAGAACTTATTCATCTGGTATGTATATGAGACTTGCATTTTCTATTGCCGTTAATGTGCAAGCAGAAATATTATTAATAGATGAAATTTTAGCTGTTGGGGATGCACATTTCCAACAAAAATGTTTAGAAAAGATGAAAGAGCTAAAAGCACAAGGAAAAACTATGGTGTTTGTATCACACAATATTCAACAAGTTAAAAGCTTTTGTGATAGAGCTGTTTGGATTAAAGAAGGCCATATGATTATGGATGGAACTGTTGATGATGTAACAGACGCTTACCTTAAAGAACAAGGAATTATATAGTCCTTAACAAGAGGTGTTATATATATGAAATTAGAAAAAGTATTAATATGTTTAGAAAAGATGGGAATTGGTGGTGTTGAAACTGCGGTTTTAAACCAAGTCGCTGCTTTGACTAAACAAGGAGTGGAGTGTGTTGTTCTTGCAGAAGAAGGAATATACTCTAATAAAGTAGTGGAAATTGGAGCAAAATTTATAGATTTTAAATTTCCCCTAAGAAATTGTATTGATGGTGGTATAGTTAAAGAATTAATTAATATTATTAATGAAGAACAAATTACTCAAGTACATATTAATCAATTTCCATGTATGCAATATATGTTGTATGCATGCACATATACAAACGTACCTTATGTTGCATATTTACATACAGGTTATGATTTAATAATACGAGAAGATGAATTAAATATATTTAATTGGTATTGTAAACAATATCCTATATTTAATGAATTATTCCCATTGTATTTTAAAAATGCATCAAAAATTGTTGCTATTACTCAAGTTGCTAAAGATTATTGTGCAAAAAGATACAATTTAGATATGGATAAAATTATTGTTTGCCCTAATAGCATTGACTTTTCTTTGTTTGAAGAAGAGAAAATTGTAGATAGTAACGAAAAAATATTTTTATCTATTGGAAGACTTGCTAAGGAAAAAGAAGAATCTCTTTTCCATACAATAGATTTCTATAAAAAGCTTAAAGAAAAAAATAATGCATTTAAATTGCAAATTGCTGGAGACGGCGATAGCAGGGAGGTAATAGAAAAGTACATTGAAGATAATAATATTAAAGATTGTACTTTTTTAGGGCAAATTAGCAATGTCCCTGAAGTAATGCATAAATCTTTTATAGTTGCAGGAGTTGGAAGATGTATAATTGATGCTATTGCATCTAAAACATTAGCTTTAATTGTTTCTAAAGATTCAGTAAGAGATTTTGTTACTCCGAAAAATTTAGGAAAATGTATAGAAGGGAATTTTTCGACTAGTGCAATTGATGCAAGAGACGAAGAAGAAATAATTGAAGACATATTGAATGTAACTTCAGAAAGAGAACTTGAAATAATAAATGCTAATTACAAATTAGCAAAAGAAAAATTAGATATAAACAATAATATATTTATACTTGACTCTAAAAAAGTAGTATATGATGTTCAAGAAGTATTAACTAGTTTCTTAAATGTAAATCATTATGTAGCAGAAAAGATAGATGAGTATGAAAAAACAATTGAATACTTTAAAGAGGAAAATAGTAAGATACCAAGTTATCTTGAAAAAATAGATGATTTAAATGAAAAACTTCAAGCAATTTATGGAAGCAGAACATATAAAATTTCAAAGAAAGTATCAAACATAATAAATAGAAAAAATAAGTAAAGGAGTATGATAATATGAATGAATTAAAATTTTTTGATTTCTCAAAAGAACCAGGAAAAGTACTAGAAAGAGATATAAATGTAAAAATAGAAAAACCTCTAATTAGTATTATTACGTCATACTATAATGCAAAAGATTATATAATGCAAACTGCAAATTGTGTTTTTAATCAAACATTTCCATATTGGGAATGGATTATAGTTGATGATTGTAGTTCTAAAGAGGATCAAGAAATACTTGAAAAGCTAAAGAACATGGATCAAAGAATAGTATTATATAGAAATGAAGAGAATCTTAATGCTATTAAAACTAGAGATTTTGCAATTAAAAAAGCTAGTGCAGAGTTTATTTATATTTTGGATTCAGATGATTTAATAGATAATACTGCACTTGAAACATCTTATGTGGCTATGATGACTCATCCAAAAGCCACTTGGGTGTATAGTAATTCTGTTGGATTTGGTTCACAAGAGTATTTATGGTGCCCTCCTTTTGATACAGATAAAGAGAAAAAAGAAAATTTATTATGTTGTACTGCTTTAATTAGAAAGCAAGCTGTACTAGATGTAGGATATATTTCTCCAGAAAAAGGATATGAAGACTGGTCTTTATGGTTAAGACTACTTGCTAATGGTGCAACACCACTTAGAATGTCATATTATTCTTTCTGGTATAGAAGGCACAATAAAGGAATACTAAGTAGCATTAACTCTAATAATTCTGCTATGAAAAAAGCATTTAAACAAATTAGAAAACTTGCTAAAAATGTTAAAGAAAAAGCAAATGCTATTCAATTTCCAAAAACTGATGATTATATTAGTTATGGTGCGCATCCTAAAGATTTTGACTTCGAAATGCCATTTATTCCAGTTGAAAAAAATCAAAAGAGAATATTATGTATTTTCCCTTGGTTAACACTTGGTGGAGCAGATAAATATAATTTACATCTTTTAGAAAAACTACATGAAGAAGGTTATGAGGTAACAATTGTTACAACTATTCCATGTGAATATGTTTGGAGACAAAAATTTGAAGATTATGCAAAAGAAATTTTTGACCTTACTACTTTCTTAGACAAAAATGATTGGCCAGCTTTTATTAGCTATCTAATTAAATCTAGAAATTATGATTTATTATTCCAAAGCAATAGTATTCAAGGATATTATATGTTACCATGGATAAAATGTATGTATCCAGAATTACCAATAATAGATTATGTACATATGGAGGAATGGCACTGGAGAGATGGAGGATATCCAAGAGATTCTGTTGCCGTTGAAAAATATTTAGATCACACATATACATGTTCAGCATATTTAATAGATATTATGAAAAAAGATATGCATAAACAGAAAGACAATATTGATGTTGTTTATATTGGAACAGAACATGATAAGTTTGATCCAGAAATAACTGAATTACCTAAAGATGAAGAATTAAAGAAACTTGAAGGTAAGAAAAAAGTTTTGTTCACATGTAGAATTGCAGAACAAAAGAGACCAATGCTTATGGTTGAAATTTTGAAGTACTTATGTAAGAGAAGAAATGATATTGGTTTTGTTGTAGTAGGTGATGGAGACATGCTACCTGCTGTTAAAGAAAAAGCTCAAGCTTATGGAATTGCAGATAATATCGCTTGCCTTGGAGTAAAAAATGACGTTAGACCTTACTACAAATTATGTGATCTTACATTAATTTGTTCAATGATTGAAGGCTTAGCTTTAACTACATATGAATCATTATCTATGGGGGTTCCTGTAGTTACTGCAGATGTAGGTGGACAAAAAGAATTAGTAGATTCAAACGTTGGAAAAATAGTAAAATTATATCAAAATCCAAATGTAGATATTAATAACTATAATTATTCTGAAGAAGAAATAAATGCTTATGTTGATGCAATTATAGAAGTACTAGACAAAGGCGATGAACTTAAGAAAAATTGTAGAACAAAAATATTAAATGGATTTACTGTAGAAAATATGAAAACAAATATGTTAAATATAATAAAGGAGAAAATCCAAAGTGGTACTAATATAAATCCAGATGATATCAAAGGTGACTTAAATCTTGCAGAAAGAATTAATGTTTTATTCTTTGAATCAGATAGGGATGAATATATAAATCCGGATGCTCCTAAACTTCCACTTAAAAATGTTATTGGAAATAAGATGTGGAAGTATAAATTCTATAGAGATATAATGAACTCTAGAAACAAATAATGAAGTGGTGAATATGATTAAAATAACTTTTTTTAATAATGATGATGTTTTTGTTAATAAATTTAAAGCTTTAGATGATGTAGAAATTGAATATGCAGATATTCGTGAAATGGAATCTAAAGCTAAAATAGGAAAAGATAATTCTCTTTATGAGGATTATCTTAGACTATTATATGCACGTGAACATGAAGGATTAAATATTTTTTCAAAATGTGAGCTCGTAGGTGAAATGAGACAAGTATTAACTAATAATTTTTTTATGGGTTTTGATACTGAAAATACAATTTCATCTTCACTTATATATGTAAAAGAAAAAGATAATGTGTATATTAACAAAGCAATAGAAATTATAGAAAATGAAAATGTAGATAATATAACTGAGGTTGTGTCTAAAGCGGTTGGAGTGAATTTGTCTAAAATATATACAAGTCTAGTTAAGCTGGACAATAATTCATTTATATATCCTTATGACTATTTCTTTCCACTAGATTATGAAAAACATGGAAAAAGATTTTCAGAAAATACTAAACTTGTAATGTATAAAGATGAACCTATGTCTAAAAAGGTTAAAAGAAAACTTAATTCTTTTAAAAAATATGGTGGAGCAGCCACTGTATATTTTAACTCTTTAATAGATACTTGGAGAGTTAATATAGGAAGAAAAAAGTATAATTTTATGCTTAAAGCTGGTATTGCTACAGATAAAAAAGCTGCTAAAGATCAAATTGAAGAAACAATAAATGTGTTGAGTAAATATGAAAAAAATATAGATTATATAATTATTCATAATCCAAATTGGATGGGTGTAACTTCTGCAACAAAAGAATTATTTACAAACCTTGTACCATTACAAGAATTAAATTCAAATTCTGAAGTTGAAAAAGTTTGTTCAAAAATATTGGAGTTAAACCCTAAACAAGTTATTTTTAGCGCATTTGTAGATGGATGGGAAAAACTAGCTAGAGAGCTTAGAAAGAGAAATCCACAAATTAAGCTGAAAAGCTTTTGGCATGGATCTCATTCTCAAGTTGTAGATGAAATAAACTGGAGAACAAATACTCATGTGATTGAACTTCACAAAGAAGGCGTAATTGATGTTATGGGTACTTGTAAAGAAAGTTTACTTAATTTCTATTTATCTCAAGGGTATAAAGCTGCGTTTTTGAAAAATACAGTAAGACTAGATGATGAATTATTAAAAGAAGTTGAAGAATCTAAAAAATTAAACAAGAGTAAAAACATTAAAATAGGATTATATGCAGCAGGATTAGACTGGAGAAAAAACATGTATACTCAAATGGCTGCAGCGTCTTTATATGATAATGCAATTATAGATTCACTACCTTTAAGTTATGAATCTGAAGTATTTATGTCTAAATTTAAAATAGGTTTAGACGGAAAAACTAAAGGTGTTCCTAGAAACGAACTTCTAAAGAGAATGGCACAAAATGATGTTAATTTATATGTAACATTTTCCGAGTGTGCTCCAATGCTTCCAATAGAATCAATGGAAGTTGGAACTCTTTGTGTTAGTGGTAATAATCATCATTATTTTAAGAATACTCCTTTGGAAGAGTATTTAATTGTAAATAGAGAAGATGATGTTATTGCAATTAAAGAAAAAGTAGACTATGCACTTAAAAATAAAGATAAAATCTTTGAATTATATAAAGCTTGGAAAGAAGATTATGATAAATCTTCTGCTGAAAGTATCGAAGAATTTTTGAAAATGTAAAGTGAGGAATAGTATATGTCTAGACATGTTGAAAAAATAAAAAGAATAATACTAAAAGGTGGACAAGATAAAGAAGATAAAAAATACATTTTAGATACTATATCTTCTTTTAAAGATAAAGATATTTTAGCTATATACAATCCTGAAAGTATTGGAATAATGAATTCAACACGTGATATGTTTGAAAACACAATAGGTATTAAGGAAATATATAGTGTTTCACTTGCTAAAGAAATAGCTCAAGCTATCGTGCAAGCAAATATAAAACAAGTTGTTTTTAGTTCTATTGCTTTTGGTTGGAAAACTTTAGCTGAACAAATTAGCATTTTGAATTCAGAAATTAAAATTAAATTTTTCTGGCATGGTGCACAAGCTATGCTTGTCCAAAGAGATGAACCATACTTTTTCTATTCAATTATTGAATTATTAGATAGAGGTATTGCTCATTCTATTGGTTTTGCAAAAGAAAGTATGGCTGAGTTTTATAAACTAAAAGGATATAATTCATATTTTGTTCCTAATAACGTAAAAGGACTTAAAGCAAATACTAAATATGAGAAAAAAGAGGGAGTAAATAGAATTGGACTTTATTCTGCTGGAAGCAGATGGGAAAAAAATACATATAATCAATTAAGTGCAACATCTTTAATAGATAATGCTATTGTAGATTTAAGTCCATCAACTGAACTATCTAATAGTTTTTGTGATCTTATGAATATAAATCTTGTTGATAGGAACTTAAAATATATGAAAAGACAAGATTTACTAGATAGAATGGCACAAAACGATATTAATTTATATGTAACATTTACTGAATGTTCACCAGTTCTTCCTCTTGAAAGTTTAGAACTAGGTGTTCCATGTTTGACAGGAGATAATCATCATTATTTTAGAGGTTCTAAATTATATGATTATCTAGTAGTTCATAGTGAAGATGATATAAATGAGATTGCAAGTAAAATTAAAATTGCAATTGAAAATAGAGATGAAATTATAAGATTGTATAGAGAATGGAAAGAAGACTATGATAAATTTGTAGAAGAAAAATTTGAAGAGTTTATTATGAGTTAGGAGTAAATATGAGTGATATAAGTTTATCTATTATTGTACCTGTATATAATACAGAAAAATATTTAAAAAAATGTATAGACTCTATTATTAAAGCTGTTGAGGTGTCAAATAAAAGAGCGGAAATAATTGTAATTAATGATGGATCTAAAGGGAATACGAATGAAATAATGCAATTATATAAAGATGTTTCTTTTATTAGATATATTAAACAAGAAAATAGAGGAAGAGGAGCAACAAGAAATCTTGGAATAAGAGAAGCAAAAGGAAAATATATTACTTTTGTTGATTCTGATGACTATATCAATGAAAATATGTATTATGATATGTTTTTAGAAATTAATGCAAACGATAGAGATCTTGTTATTTGTGATGTAGAATCTGTTGATGAGAACGAAAATAATCTTTTGCTTATACCTGGAAGAAATAATTCAATAGATAATTTAAGACTATCTTGCTTTGATGTTATGATGGTAGCTTCATCTGTTAATAAGATATTTAAGAAAGATTTATTTGATGGTGTTAAATTCCCAGAAGATATTAACTATGAAGATTTAGCAACTATTCCTGTTGTTTGTTTGAAAGCTCAAAATATTGGTTATATTAATAAAGCATATTATTATTATTTACAAAATAGTAATTCTATAATGAATCAAGAATATAGCATTGAAAAATTAAATATCATTAAAGCTTTGCAAATAGCTTTTGAAAATATAGATAAACTTAATTTATTACAAGAAGAAAAAGAAAAAGCTAAATATATGTTATTTACAAGAAGATATTATGAAGAGATATTA
>JAEEGL013110464.1_pt1 | contig 11764 bp, 12 predicted proteins | sample 9134231 | NCBI WGS metagenome assembly JAEEGL01 (sample SAMN16246548, study PRJNA631951) | gut metagenome | biome: gut microbiome; feature: rumen; material: fiber-attached | host: Bos | place: Iran: Karaj | collected 2018-10
AGGCTAGGACAAAGGCTGTAAACAATCAGAATCTGAAGGACGATTGGGGTGCCGCGAATAAAAGATACGAAGAGGCGGCATAAGATATCTAAAACGCGAATCTTGTGGATGCGGCAGAGGGCAATCAAAATGGCTGGGACCACCGCAAGCAAAAGAGAAACAATTGTAATTTCCAGAGTGACGGGAATTGCGCGCACACATAAAAGGAAGGTACGGGCAAGGTAAGACCAATTAAACTGCATGTGCCCCTCCAAAGTGCCTCTCCAGCACGCGGAAGCTCTGTTCAATAACAAAGGTCAGCACCCAGTAAATAATTGCCAGCGCAATATAAGTTTCCAGAGAATAAGCGCCGTAGTTTCTTGAGATAATCAGGTTACCGGCGCCCATCATGTCTATAAGGCCAATTGTAAAGGCAAGGCTTCCTTCCTTAAAAAGCGCAATCAGCGAATTGCCTAAGTTTGGCAGGGCAATCACCAGGCCCTGGGGCACCATTATGCGCATAATTGCCTGACGCGGAGAATGCCCCACGCTCAAAGCTGCCTCGTACTGCTGGCGTCCCATTGCAAGCCATACCGAGCGCATTATTTCTGTAAGAGAGGCAGCGTAAATCAGGGAAAGTGAAATAATCACATAAATTATTTTAGAAGTAAAGTTTAAGTCCAGATTAAAAAGGGCAAGAAAAAGTTTTGGGATTCCGTAATAAACAATAAAAAGAAGAACAATAGAAGGTGTACATCTTATGATGTTGATGTAGGCATCTGAAAGCAGGTTAAGGGCACGGCGATGACTCAGCTTCCAGACAAAAAGAAGTGTTGCAAGGGCAAGAGCCACCACGATGGTTCCAAGCACCACCCCAAAGGTGACTCCAATGTAGGGAATGATTGTCAAAAAACTATTCCAGATTTGAATACCCGAAAACGGTCTAGTCATTCCCTACCTCACAAAGTTTATTTAGTCACGAAGGTAAATACGTCCTCTCCAAAATACTTCTGTGACAACTTAGATATAGTACCATTTTCGCGCAATTGTTGCACGGCTTTATCGTAATCTGCGGCAAGCTGAACCTCTTTTTTATTAAAAAGTGGCCATGTTGGAATTCCCTTGTAAGGCACATAAGCAAGCTTATCTGCAAACTGATGGTAAGGTCCCTTTTCATTCAAAACGTTCTTTTCAAAAGAAAGTTTAAGAACAAAGTAAGCGTCGTAGCGGCCTTCCAAAACCCAAAGGTATGAATCGGCAATATCAAAAACATCTGATGGTACCAGTTTAATTTGATTGTCAGGGTGCTTTTCATTAAAGTCCTGAATTACAGAGAACTGTGCACTCTGTGGAGAAATTGGAATAAGCTTTCCAGAATAGCTGGCAAAGCTTTCCAGGTCTGTAATCTGATCTTTATTTTCTGCGCGGTATGCAATTCCAATTACGCTGGCAGCAAGAGGTTCATTTGGAATAGTAAACTTCTTGGCACGTTCTTCAGTCATCCAAGCACCCTTTGTACCAACCTGATACTTACCAGATTCAGTTCCAATCAAAAGTTCTTCATCAGAAACTCCGTGGAAAACAAACTGATACTGTGGAAGAAGGTCATCTACTGCACGCAAAACAGCAATTTCAAATCCGTCTGCCTTTCCCTTTTCATCAAGGTAGTCGTAAGGCACATTTGTAATTGTGTGTGCAACATGAATTTTTCTTGTCTTTGCAAAGACAGGAGAAACCGAAATCAGCACTAAAAGTGCGGCCAATAATTTTGAAGTATTTTTTCTCATAAAAACCCCCATGCTTTTTTTTGAAATATTATGAGAACAATACTTTTAATTACCTACTATGTCAATAGGTTTGTAATAATAATATGTTATTACTTATTCAGGGCAGCCTTAAATTCTTCTATGAGTTCTTCACCATAGATTGCAGAGAAGGTATCTATTACACCAGAAGTTGCTTCTTCGAATGGTCGCAAATCAGGATTAATAACTGTCATTCCCTTGTCTTTAAGTTTTTCTACAAAAGATTCGGTCTGCTCTTTTACCAGGCGGCGGTTTTCATCCTGGGCTTTTTTAGCAGCCGCAAGCATAATATCCTTGTCTTCTTTAGAAAGAATGTCCCACAAAGACTTTCTTATAACAAGAGGCATTGCATCATAACTATGATTTGTAATTGAAAGATATTTCTGTTCTTCATAAAGGGCGCTGTTGTAAATTACAGGAATCGGGTTTTCCTGAGAATCAAACAAACCTGTACGAAGAGCTTCTTTTAATTCACTAAAAGCGTAAGGCTTAGGATTTGCACCAAGAACAGACATAGTTTCCATTACAATCTGGTTTGGTGGGGTTCTCATATTTAAGCCGGCCATATCTGCAACAGACTTTACAGGGCGTGACGTTGTTGTAACACAACGGAAGCCGTTATCAAAATGGCAGAGAACTACCATGTTGTAATCTTCCAGAGTTTTATTTACCTTAGCAATAATTGGAGAATCCATAAACTTCCATGCAGATTCAAAATCAGAAAAAAGGAAAGGCATGGCAGAAATACCAAGTTTTGTTGCATATACGCCAAAGTTTCCTGCACTGGAAACAGTCATATCCAGAGAATCGTTCAGAACACTTTCTATCAGTTCTGAATCTGAACCAAGTTCGCTGTTTGGATGAATAGAAACCAGAATGCGGCCTTTTGTATTTGTTTCTACTTCATTCTTAAACAAAAGGCTTGCACGACCACGAGGATCTTCCATATTTGTAGAAAAGCCGATGTGAATCTCCAGAGGTCCTGCAGAATCTTTTACAGGTTCTGAAATTCTTTCCTGGACAATACTATTGTTCTCTTTCTTTGAACAACCAGAAAAAGCACACAGTGCAATCACACTAAGAAAAAACAATACAGTCTTTTTAAGCTCCATAAATTGATTCTCCTGCCTTCTTCATTATTTTTTCATCGAACAGTTCATAACCGTCTTTTCCGTTTTCTTTTACATAATAGAGGGCGCTATCGGCACATTCAAAGAGGCTCTTGTAGGTCTTACCATCCTGAGGATACAAAGAAATTCCTATACTTGCTGTTACATGTACCTTAACATCTTCTGAAGTATAATCATCCAGCAGCATGCTTCCCAAAATCTTGGCTTTTTCATTAATAAGTTCATCTGCCCGTTCTGGAGTAATATCAGACTTGAGACACATAAATACACAGAACTCGTCTCCTCCAAGTCGGCTGATATAATCCTTTTCAGAGAAAACAAGTTTAAGCTTCATGGCAGCATCGCAAATGGCCTTATCACCGGCACTGTGACCAATTCTATCATTTACCTGCTTAAAGTTATCCAGGTCTATCATGTACATGGCACCAAGGCAGTCATTATTAGCAATATGTTCGCTAACATACTTTTCCATAAAGGTCTTGTTCAAAAGGCCGGAAAGCAAATCTGTTTCTGCCATTTCCTGCAATTCGCGTTCATGAACAACCTGGTCGTTTACGTTTACAGCGTTTCCAATAAATTTAACAGGACGCTTTTCGTTATTCAAAATTACAGAACCGGTAATTCTAAACCAGATGTATTTTCCGCCTTCTCCACGAACACGGAATTCCGAAGAATAAGAACTTTCACCAGAATAAATAAAATCTTTTATACGGTTGATCATGCCACGTTCAGATTCATGGACATGTCTTTCAAACTCATCAAAATCTTCAATTGGAAGGCTCTTTACCTTACGGCCAAAGAAGAATACGGTATTTCCGGTAAATTCAATAACCTTACGTTCAAAGTCGTATTCAAAAATAATAGTCTGCATGCTTTCTGTAGAGGCTGCATAACGAACATTATCTCTTTCAATCTGCTGTGAGTGTTGAATCAGATTTGTAATAATCAGAATAAAACCAATGATTGCCCCACCAAGCACAATAAAGAAGATTCCGGTAATTCGAACAATACCAGACTGCTGGCGATCAATATACTCAGATGGAACAACAGAAAGAACGTACCAGTCATTCAGGAATACCGGCGTATAAATCATTACACGGCCCTTGCCAAAAACCTCATAGGTAAGGAACTCGGTCCTATCAGTTGCAATATGATTTTTAATATAAGTTAACTGCTCATTAGTAATGGCATTGTTATGAACAAGGAAGTCCAGCCAGTTTTCTTCATAGCAAAGCCTCTTAGAACTTTTACTGCCTACAAGAATTAAACCAGCTTTATCTACAAGGAAGGAATATCCGCTACCACGGAAGGTATCTACAGAAAAGATATTATCCAAAACAGAATAAGAGAAGGTTCCGACAATTACACCAACAACCTGCTTTTTCTGAAAAATTGGAACAGCAAGGGAAAGAACTTTTTCTCCGTCTTCGTCCACAGAAATGGTAGAAGAAACCTGAGCCCTACCCTTCATGGCCTTTTTGAAGTAATCGTTCATTATGATGTTTCCAGATGATTTACCATCATAATTTACGGTCATACCACTAGAGTTTGCAACGGCAATGCGTTTAAATTCACCAACACCCTTTGTCATCATAATTGTTTTTTTAAGGGTATTGTAATCATCCATATCAATGTCAGAAAAGTAACGAGCCTGAGATTCAAGCATCTGCAGCTGGTCATTAATTTTTACTTTAAAAGTACCAGCGTAAAGAAGAGCGGCGTCTTCCAGGTATTCCTTTGAGCTTTGATATACATTCTTTCGTATAATGCTTTGAAAAAGAACCGAGGCAAATACACATGCGAGAATAAGTAAAGATAAGAAAAATACTCTTTTTTTCACTTAGCTCTCCAAAATCAAAAAGATTTATACGGCAGTAAGTGTCTCCGAAATGTTAAAACAATTATCACCGATATGTTCTATTGTACGCACAATATCGATATAAAGCAACTCTGATTTTACATCTGCACCACCTTCAAGGCGTTTTCGAGCTACTTTTTTCAAATCTTTTCTGAAGGCGTCAATTCCGTCTTCAAGTTCTGCGGCAAGTTCCAGTTTTTCTGGAGTAAGAGTCTTGTTTATATTAATTCTGATGAACTGCAGGAACTGGCGGGCCAGTTCAATGTAAGGAAGAAGGCGTTCCATATCTTCTGTCTGGAACTTCATCTTCTTTTCTATACTTCTGATAATCAACATGATTGTTGCATAACAACTATCACTCATGTTTTCCAGTTCATCAACAATCTGTATCATATTAGAAATGTGATTAAGCTGCTTTTCTGTTACCTGCAAAGCTTCGCACTTAATAAGATAGTGGGTAATCTGTTCGTGCATCTGGTCTACATAGTCTTCTGCAAGCACACTTTCTTCACGGTATTTTTCTATAAACTCGTTATTGCGTTTTGTAACACCAATCTGAATCTTATCAAACATGTCTGTTACAACATCTGTCATATCTGCAATAGCTTTTTCTACCTGAATAATGTGAGTTGCAACACTGTCTTTTGCAATAAGGCCGGTAAATTCCAGCTTGTAAACATTTGCAGTGTTTTTATCATCATCTTTAATAAGGATTTTTGTAAGTTTAACGATAGGATTCTGCATTGGCAGAAGAATTACAGTAGAAAGGGTCTTGAAAACGGTGTGGAGCATTGAAATGCGAATTGCGATGTTTGAATTGTGTCCACCCGGTGTAACAAGCATTACAAGATTCAAGAAAGGATGGAAGAAACAAAGCGCAATTATTGTACCCAGCACGTTGAACAGAACGTGAATTACTGCTGAACGGCGGGCATCTGCATTTGTTCCCATAGCAGCAAGCACGGCATCTATTGTAGAACCAATGTTACTACCAAGAGTCATGGCAGCTGCCATTTCCCAGTTTACAAGTCCGTTGTAGGCCATTGTAATTACAATTGCAGAAAAGGCAGAAGAAGAATGCAGAAGGGCGGTAATTACTATACCGATAAAGAAGCCCAGCATTATTCCAAGAACTCCGTCTCCCTGAATCTTAAAGAGCCAGCCAAGCTGGTCTGGGGTAAATACATCTGAAAGGCCGGAAAGTCCAAGGAAGAGCATTCCAAAACCCATTATAGCCTGTGCCCAGTTTTTATAAGCACCTTTTCTGATAATTGAAAGGAAGTAGCCTGCACCAAAAAGTGGAATTGCAAAGGCAGAAATCTTGAAATTGAAACCGAAAATTGCAACTATCCAGGCTGTGATTGTTGTACCGATATTGGCACCAAAGATAACACCTACAGACTGGGTAAGTGTCATAAGACCGGCATTTACGAAGGTTACGACCATAACTGTAGTTGCACCAGATGACTGAATAATCATGGTAACTACAAGACCAGTCAGAAGAGAAATAAAACGGTTCCCAGTGAGAACGCTCAAAGCACGCTGAAGTGACTCTCCGGCACTTTTTTGCACACCGTCACTCATCAGTTTCATACCATAAAGCAGAAAGCCAAGGCTACCGATGAGCTCTAAAATGGGCTGCACGATATTCATGTAACCATCATAGCAAAAAATGGTTGTCTTTTCAAGAATTAGTAAATATTGTAGACTAACCACAGGGAGTGGAAATGAAGAAAATACAAGTAATTACAATCACGTCTATTCTTATCTCCGCCATTATTTTTTCTGGCTGTCACAAAGAAAAAGAAGAAATACTGGACAATCCTGTTAATAACATTGAACTTTCAGACGGAAACCAGGAAGATTTAGTAAAAGCACCTCAGCGCTGGCACATTACAAACAAACGCCTTTTTGTTTTATTCGGTTACGATTTTAATACACCTCAGGTTTATGAACCGCTTCTGGAAATGTTAAAAGAGCGCTACGGTTTAGATGACGACGGTGGTTTAATCCTCCCTTTTGTTTATCCTTCAGATTTTAAGCACGGAGCCAGAGCCTATTCATCAGACTTTTTCAATGTGCTTTCAGATTCTATGTTTGATTTTTGCGGTGTGCTTATGATTGGCGCCCCAGAAAATTCTCACCTGGCAATTGCACGCAACCAGGATGCATGGGAAGATATTCCATACCCGGTGATTGCCCTCTTCCCCCAGGACGATATATTGGGTCTTGAAGCAACATGCGACATAGTCTTAGACAAGGGATTTACAGCTGGCCTTAAGGGAGAAGCTGTAGAGGACGAAACAATTACACAGGCTTTTCCAGAAGCGCCGGAAATTATTACCCAGACAATTGATTACATGCTTGCTTTAAGCGGGCCGCTTGAAAAAGATGCTACAATTCAGAATCACATTCTTCAAATGTATAAAGATAAAAAGATTCACCACTATACCGACCCAGAAACTGGACTTCAGGCTATAAATCATTTTGTGCTAAATTAATCTGCTTAATCTGCAGCGTTGGAGATTCTTTATGAAGTTTAAGCAAAACAAGAAACTGCTGATTGGTTCTAAAAAGGCTATTGCGGCCCTTGAAAAAAAGGATTATGCCAGACTCCTTGTAATTTCTGATTCTCACGGTAATTTTGAACGCTTTTATTCTATTATGGAACGTTATGGCAGCAATTGTGATGCCCTTATTTTTTGCGGCGACGGCTTTTCTGACCTTGTAACCCTTTTTAGTATGGCTAAGAAAAATGCTCCTGCAGAAAAATACATTCCGCCGGTAATTGCTTTTGTGCGCGGAAATTGTGATCCTCAGAGACTGCTACTTGGGGACAAGGAAATTACTGCACCTGTAGAGCAGTCACTTGTAGTAAACGGTCATAAAATTCTGGTGGTGCATGGGCACGCCCACGGCGTTGATTTTGGCATGGATAAGCTTGGCCTGCAGATGAAACTGGATTCCTATGACACTGTTTTTTATGGGCACACTCATATTGCATCGCAGCAGCTGGCCGGTGACTTTCGTTTTATAAACCCGGGGTCTTGTGCCCGTCCAAGGGGCGGCCAGGTTCCAAGCCTTGCAATTGCAACTGTAGGAAAAGACTTTATAGATATGTCATTTATTAATGCGTCTACCTTTGAAAACTGGACGCCGCTTGCATAAACTGCAGGCAAATATTACATAGAAAAACCAAAAGAGTCGTGACCAGGGTAAACCTTTGTTCCGGCAGGAATTGTCTTTCTTAACAGCTCCAGACTATGCATAATTTCTGCTTCATCACCACCATACATGTCTGTACGGCCGTATCCACCGTAATCAAAAATGGTATCACCAGTAATAAGAAGTGCTTCCTGTTGATTGTAAAGGCAGATTGAACCAGGGGGATGGCCAGGTGTGTGAATAACCTTCCAACCAAAGAAATTTTCTCCGTTTTTCAGGGCTTTATCTGCGGGCGGCTGCTGGGAAACTACATCTAAGAGTTCCAGTGCGCCAAAGAATCGAATTACCGCCTGATTCATTGGTCCAGGCGGAGTCTGCATTTCTGTATATTCAGCTTCATGTATTGCAATCTGGGCAGAAGGAAAAGCTTCTTTCAATGGGGCAATCCCCGTAATATGATCAAAGTGTGAATGGGTCAGCACAATTGCCTGGCATTCAAGCTTTTTTGAGCGAAGAAAATCTACAATCTTGTTTTCATCGCGGCTTAAAGCACAGGCGGCGGGATCCACCACAAAGCATTTTCCATCTTCCAGAGGCACAACAAGTGTGTTTACACCAAACACACCTGTTCGCAGTACATAAAGCTGTTTCATAGGCTAAAGCAAATTAAAGACCAAATGGTTCTTTATCTGCTGCAGCCTTTTCTGCTGCTGCGTAAGCTGCTGCATCTTCTGCTGCCATTTCTTCTTCTGAAACAGAAGAATCTGCAAATGATGAAGGAATGTCTGATGGTACTTCAGAAGTTGTTTCTGTTGTTTCTTCACTTCCCTTCTGCTTTGAATAGCTTACAGCAAGCTTTCTTCCGCGGTATTCGTAACCATTGAGCTTATCAATAGCAATCTGAACATCTTCGCTGTAAAGCTGAACAAAAGAGTACTGAGCCAAAACTTTGATGTCTCCAATGCGGTCACGATCAATTCCTGCTACAGCAATAAGAATACCAACAAGGTCGCGTGGGTAAACACGGCGGTTCTTACCAATGTTGATAAAGATTGAACTTGCCTGATCTTCTGGAATTTCTACGCGTGGATGGCGTGGGCGTTCTTCTGTTGTTGCCTCTGCAGCTGGTGCAGAACGTTCTTCTGTATGATTATTTCTGAATTCCTGACGATTTCTGTTTGAGCGATCCTGGCGATCGTTGCGTTCATTTCTTTCTGAATGACGGTGATTAGAAAAATGATAGTGCTTCAATGACTCTTTAAGCATATAAGCAATAACATACTTTCTTACTGTAAGTGGAACATTCTTTTTGAAAAGCTTGTTCAAATCACTCAAAATATCTACATTTTCTGTTGTTCTAACTCTCTCAGTTGCGTTTGCAAGATAATCTGCAATCTGAGCTTCATTAATTTCAAATTCACGGTTGAAAGCCATTTTTTTTAATCTCCTGTATTAATTCTGTTTTAAATAGTCAGAAGATATCCTCCGAGTTTTTTGACAAAGCCTGTACGTAGTAATAACGGCTCTATAATCTCTGGGACAAATTCTTCCGGCATAAAAATAAATTTTTTTCCGCGTTTTCTGCAGTCATTTATCATCATAGCGATTAGTTCTGCTGCAATTCCTAGTCCGCGATATTGTTCTGTAACAAAAAGACAAGTGATAAACATCACTTTTTCCTGATTGTCAGAAAAGGATGATGCTGTAATACAGCCTGCAAAATCATCAGAAAGAGAGCGGCATACAAAGCCTGTCTGCCCTGCCGAATCTGCGGCTTTAAATCTACCAAGCCATAAATCATAAACTAAGTTCTGTACTTCTGCCGGTAAATCTTCATCATCTTTTATATGTATTGAAATATTTAAAAGGATTTCGTCCAAATCAGCAGAGGAATCATACTCACTGAATGAAAAATCATCATGCACCAAAGATTCATCTGATTCTGAAAAGTGGTCTAGTTTTTCTAATCCCCATATTTCACATAAAGAATCGTACCATTCATTGATACGTGCTGACATAGTATTGTGCTTAAAAATATGCCATCGTTTATCAACTTCCGGATAGTTTTTTATTACGTTTCTGAAATTTCTAAATACCCCCCTTCCCGAATGAAGCACCTGCTGAAGCTGGTCCTTTGCAAGCGGCGAATTAAGCTGTGCAACAAAGGCTTCCCGCATCGCAAAACCGTCTGCAGCTGTCCAATCTGGTAATTCATAAAAATTTATATCATCAGCTTTCTGATTAGCTTCCAGCAGGCAACCATGTTCGGCATCAACAAGAAAATCACACTCCTGATTTTCCATTGCCGAGATTATACTGCTGGTAAGTTCATCAGTTAAAGCAAATGTCATATTTATTTAGGCAAGTCTGCTCTGTGTTCAACAATCTTGCTGATAAGTCCGTACTTTACAGCTTCGTCTGCATCAAGCCAGTAGTCGCGGTCTGTATCTTTTGTAACCTGGTCTAAAGAAGTGCCTGTTGCATCTGCAATAAGTTTATTCAACTTAGCACGGATTTTTTCCATATCTCTTGCGTAGATTTCAATATCTGTAGCAACACCGCGCATCTGGCCAAGTGGCTGATGAATAAGGTAGCGGCTGTTTGGAAGACCAATTCTGCGCTCTTTTGGTACGGAAATCAAAATAAGAGTTGCGGCAGAAGCGATGAGCCCCATTCCAATCAAATAAACAGGAGCCTTTACAAAACGAATTACATCATAAATTGCAAAGCCCGCATCAACATCACCACCAGGAGAGTCAATGTACATATAAATTGGAGCTTTATCATCTTCTGAATCAAGAATAAGCAGCTGTCTGGAAATGGAATCTGCAAGTTCCTTGTTAATTTCACCTGTTAAGATAATCTGTCTTGTCTTCAGAAATCTGTCAGAAAATGGATCAGGTGCCTTCTGTTTTTTTTCTTCATCCTCATCATCAAAACGAGGAGATGTGTAAAGTGATTTTGTATTCATACTATATACTATAGTGAAATTAGAGCGGATTTTCAATTAAAAAAGTTAGAGCAGAGACATTTATAAGAGAAGTCTGAAAATGATTGCCCCATTTATTTTTTCCTTGATAAACTGGGATTTTTTTCATAAAATATATCTACTATGAATGTACACAACTTGATGGAAGACGTTGTTATCCACACTGTAAACGAACTCTATGATGTTATCAAAGGTCAGGATACAAACTGGCTTACATGTGACTGCGAAAACTGCCGTCTTGATACAACCAGTTATGTTTTAAACAGAGTACCCGCAAAATATATTGTTTCTGGTCGCGGTATTACTCACGCTTCTGACCTGATGGACAATCTGCAGATTAAAGCAGACGTTGAAGCACTGGCACTTGAAGGAATGCGCATTGTAAGTGATTCAAAACGTCCTTTCCACCTGGCAGGAAAACCTGCCCCTGCAGAAGTTCAGCCTATTCCAAGCTTTAACTTTCCTACATTTACAGGAACTGTAATTGACGGTGGTTCCTTTGAGCCTGTTCCTGGTGCTGAACTTCTTCTTAAATATGAAGGCGAACCTGCAGAGATGGTAGATAAATCATGGTCTAACCCGGTTACAACTGTAAAGAGCACACGCGGTGCTTATTCTTTCTGGGTAAAGCCAATTCCTGCAGAAAAAGCTGGTATTACTAAAAAGTTTAATTTTGCAATTGAAGTTACTGCTGATGGCTACGAGCCACGCACCTACCACTTTGTTTTCCCTATGGTCAGCGAAGAGTCTACACGCTCTGAGGTTGATTCTACAATTTCTTTTAAGCTCAAGGATTTGGTTATCTTTAAAGACTTCATGATTAACCCAATGGAATGAT
>JAEEGL013215122.1_pt1 | contig 11764 bp, 9 predicted proteins | sample 9134231 | NCBI WGS metagenome assembly JAEEGL01 (sample SAMN16246548, study PRJNA631951) | gut metagenome | biome: gut microbiome; feature: rumen; material: fiber-attached | host: Bos | place: Iran: Karaj | collected 2018-10
AAATAGCCGTAGTAGCCCCCGTATTCATTGTCCCGAAGCCTTTTCCAAAAGGGGATTATATGCCCCGTAAGCTCTTTACGGACCTCTTCAGCAAGCATTTTCATTTACGAAAGACCTCCTTTTTCATGAGCAGAACGCTGCCGTTCACAGCCGGCGGGCTGCGAACGGCAACAACAAACCTCTATACAGGCCGTTTTGTCAGACAATACCCTTTCGCTGTTTTGCCTTCTCTATCAGCTCCTTAGCCTCCTCAAAAGCGCCGGGCAGATAGGCCTTTTCCAGGGACTTGTCCTTTTCCTCATTATTCTTTACGTTTTCCCAGGTACCGAGGGCCTCCCCGGCATTCCGGGCCTTTACCTCCCCGAATACATGAGGATGTCTTCTGAGAAGCTTATCGCAGAGGCCGTTTAAGACCTCGTCCATGGTAAATATCCCTTCCTCCTCTGCGATGCAGACATTCATAACCACCTGAAGCAGCAGATCGCCAAGCTCCTCCACAAGATTTGAACTCTTCCCCGTGGCATTCAGGATATTCACCCCGCAGACCACCTCGGCAGCCTCTTCAACGCAGCATCTCTTAAGACTCTCATGAGTCTGCTCCCTGTCCCAGGGACAGCCCCCCTCACCTCTTAAGCGCTTTACGATCTCCTCAAGCCTCTGATAAGCCTGTAAGCCTTCCTTCCGAAGCGCCAGCTCCTCATCAGTCATATTTCTCTCCATCAGCCCAAAACAACCTCTACCTTATATTCCTTTACACCCTCCTCAAAGGGAATGACACAACCCTCTGTCTTCTTCCCATTTACGGTCAGGCTCTTAACGCCCTTTTCCACCTTATCGGGATTGGAGACAGTGATATCATACTTCGCGCCCCTGAACATTCTAGTGAGGCTGAAATCACCGAAGTCCTTCGGAACACAGGGGTTTATTGACAGGCCCTTGTGGGTCGGATACAGTCCCAGTATATACTGGGAGATATTGACAAAGGTCCAGGCTGCGGTACCCGTGAGCCAGGAATTCTTTCCCTCGCCGTGGAACTTCGCATCCCTTCCCGCTACCATCTGACAGTAGATATAGGGCTCTGTTCTGTGGATCTCGCTTATGTCCTCGGTATAGGCCGGACAGGTCTTCTTATATACCTCAAAGGCGCGGTCTCCCCGACCGATGACCGTTTCCGCAATGCTTATCCAGGGATTGTTGTGACAGAATATACCCGCGTTTTCCTTATATCCGGGCGGATAGGAGGAAACCTCGCCAAGCTCCTCATGGTACCTGGTATAGGCAGGCTGCAGTATCATCACGCCGTATTTTGTATCGAGCCTTTCTTTGACCGAATCCAGGGCCTTTTGGGCCTGTCCGGTTTCCGCTCCGACACCTGCCAGCACACAGAAGCCCTGGGGCTCAATGTATATCTGTCCCTCCTCACACTCGCTGCTTCCCACCTTATCACCGTTGGAATCATAGGCTCTTATGAACCATTCGCCATCCCAGCCTGCGTCGGAAAGAAGGAGCCCGCTCATTTTATCCGCCTCGTTCCGTGCCCTTTCAGCCTCGCTGTCATCGCCGAGGAGCTCGCACAGATCAGCGTATTCCTTTCCGTATTTAACAAACATTCCGCCGATAAATACCGATTCGGCAACGTCTCCCTCCGAGGTTCCGTAGGTCTGGAAGGACTCTCCGGGATGGAGAGAATGGCAGTTTAAGTTGAGACAGTCATTCCAGTCGGCCCTGCCGATAAGAGGCAGGCCGTGGGGACCTCTGTGGGTAGCGGTATAATCGAAGGATCTCTTCAGATGCTCGATAAGAGGCTTCGCTTTGGAGGCATCATTCTCAAAGGGAACCTGTTCCTTAAGTATGGAAATGTCTCCCGTCTCCCTGACATAGGCCGAGGTACCGGCTATCAGCCAGAGCGGGTCGTCGTTGAAGCCGCTTCCTATATCGGAATTTCCCATCTTTGTAAGCGGCTGGTACTGATGATAGGCCGAGCCGTTCTCGAACTGAGTGGAAGCAATGTCTATTATCCTCTCCCTGGCCCTGTCCGGGATCAGATGCACAAAGCCCAGAAGATCCTGACAGGAATCCCTGAAGCCCATTCCCCTTCCTATACCCGACTCGTAATAGGATGCGGAACGCGACATATTAAAGGTGACCATGCACTGATACTGGTTCCAGATATTGACCATTCTGTCCACCTTTTCGTTGGAGGACTTTACGGTATACCTTGAAAGAAGCTCCTTCCAGTATGCATTAAGCTCCGAGAAAGCTTTATCCACATCCTCATCGGTCTTATACCGTCCGAGCATCTCCCAGGCTTTTTTCTTATTTATCACCCCGTAACTTTCCCACTTGTCGTCCTCAGCATTCTCTATATAGCCAAGCACGAACACAAGGGACTTGGACTCGCCGGGCATAAGCTTAAGGTTAAGCTGATGAGCCGCAATGGGCTGCCAGCCGCTTGCCATGGAGCCGGTGCAGCTGCCCTTCTCTACCGCCTCAGGCTCTCCCGCGCCTCTGTAGGCACCGAGAAAGGCCTCCCTGATGGTATCGAAGCCGTCTATCTTTTCATTGACCGCATAGATCGCGTAATGGTTCCTTCTTTCACGGTATTCTGTCTTATGGAAAATGACCGAATCAACTACCTCTACCTCACCCGTTGAGAAGTTACGCTGGAAATTCCTGCTGTCATCGTCGGCATTCCACAGACACCACTCAACATATGAAAAGAGGGATATATCCTTTTCCGAAGAGGTATTATTGGTAAGCTCAAGCCTTGTCACCTCGCATGCATCGTTCATGGGAACAAAGGTCAGAATAGAGGCCGCTACACCGTTCTTTTCTGAGTTGAAGCGGCTGTAGCCTATGCCGTGGCGGCATTCATAGGAATCCAGCTCGGTCTTTACCGGCTGCCATCCCGGGTTCCATATGGTATCACCGTCTTTTATATAGAAGTATTTCCCGTTAATGTCCATGGGAACATCATTGTAGCGGTACCGGGTAAGCCTTAGGAGCTTAGCGTCCTTGTAAAAGGTATACCCGCCACAGGTATTGGACAGCAGGGTGAAAAAATCCCTGCATCCCAGGTAGTTGATCCACGGAAGCGGTGTTTTCGGGGTCGTAATGACATATTCCCGGTTTTCATCATCAAAATATCCAAACTTCATACTCTTCTCCATTCTGCGATATTCGCGTTTTTCATTTCCGCCGAAGCGGCTCGTAATTCCCCTGCAAAACCCGCTTAAGGCCATGGTCCCCGGGCTGTGATCGCAGATCAGGCGCGCGATCCGGCAATGGACGGCAACGGATTTTGCCTCAACCGCAAATATTATATCAAAAGATAAAAGCCTTCTCAACCTTACGGACCATGAAAACAGGGGTACAGCTTATAAAACCTTTCAGGGATATGGGCGCTTTATTTGAGCAATTTGCACAAATCATTGCAAAATCAGCCGCAATGATATATAATATTTACGAAAACGTTTAAGTAGCCGGGATAAAGGTGTTTTTTGCAATCAGCCCGGGTTCCCGTGCCGGAAGGGAGAAGAGCATGGTCTCCATAAAAGATATCGCCGGGCATTGCGGTGTTTCGGTTGCGACCGTGAGCAAGGCGCTGAACGGGCATACCGATATAAGCCAGAAAACCAGGGAGCTGGTACAACAGGCAGCAGAGGATATGGGCTACCATCCGAATTCCTCGGCGAGGGCTTTGAAGACCAACAGAACCTATAATATCGGCGTTCTCTTTGTGGATGAATCCTTAAACGGCCTTACCCACGACTATTTTTCTCATGTGCTTGACGGATTCAGGGTATGCGCGGAGAAGCACGGCTATGACATCACCTTTATCAACAGCAGCCCCGGAAGCATGTCCTATCTCAAGCATTCCCTTTACAGAGGCTTTGACGGAGTCGTGATGGCCTGTATTAATTTCTATGATCCGGATGTGATAGAGTTAGCTGATTCGGAAATCCCCATAGTGACCATCGATCACCCATACGAACACAGGATTTCCGTGCTTTCGGACAATGAAGGCGGAATAAGTGAGCTTGTAAAATATATAATTTCAATGGGACATAAAAAGATCGCCTATATCCACGGCAATGACACGACAGTTACGCGAATGAGGCTTAAGGGCTTCTACGATACCATGAAGATGTGCGGCGAAGACGTAAGAAAGGAATATGTGCTGGCTTCCAGTTACAGAAATCCCGACAATGCCTTCAAGCTTACAAAAGAGCTTCTGGCACTTCGGGATCGTCCTACGTGTATTCTGTATTCAGATGACTATTCCTGTATCGGCGGGATCAATGCCCTAAACGAGGCTGGGCTCAGCATTCCCGGTGACATCTCAATAGCGGGCTTTGACGGGATCTATCTCTCGCAGATCCTTTCTCCCCGGCTCACTACCTACAGACAGGACAGCGACAGGATCGGAAGGATCGCCGCGGAAAAGCTTATGCAGCTTATAGAAAGCTATAAGGCCCCGCAGGTGGAATGTATAACGGTATCGGGAAATGTGTTAAAGGGTGAATCCGTATCCGCTCCCCCGGTTTCCTGAACCAGCGGCATAAGAGACCGCAGGGGGTCATCTTGTTATTATTCACGGCCGAACCGCAAAGCAAGCGCGCGATTCGGCCGTGAATGGTAACCTCATCTTATCTTTTTCCTGAGATAAAGGATATTTTGCCCATCCTTATACTCGTAATCCATCTCGTCCACATTCTTTTTAACCATGAATATGCCCAGACCGCCTATCTTTCTTTCCTCCAGGGAAAGGGTAACATCGGGGTCCTCCTTGGCAAGGGGATCATATGGTAATCCGCTGTCCCGGAAGGTGATAGTGAGCATATTGTCCTCCTCGGAAAAGTCTAAGGATATCTCCGCCTCGCCCTCACCCTCACCATAGGCATAGCTGGCTATATTTACAAAAATCTCCTCTACGGACAGATCCAGCGCAAATACCGTCTTTATATCGCAGTCAAGCGCTTCGAGTTCTTCATCAAGAAAGGCCAGAACCTCCTTCAGCTTTTCTGTTTTTGCTTCAACCTTTAAAATCTTCACTGTATTATCTCCCTTTATACTCCGTTATTTTAAGGTTATTCCGGGTTATCACGCTAAGCCGCGGCTCTGTCCCGTGATCGCGCACAGAACGCGGCCCGGCCGCAATCATTATCTTTCCGTTCTACTCCGGTCTTCCGTAATCGTCTGAAAACGGCTGACTCACGAAGAAATGTGAAATAGCGGAAATAAGCTCCTTTGCCGGAAGAGACTTCAGGATATAATGCACCGGCTTCAGATGGATCGCGGTGGCAATACTCTCTCTGTCGGACTTTCCCGTAAGGAACATGATCGGAGTATCGCCTACTGTAGGCTCCGCTTTTATCATTTCATAAGCCTGCGGTCCGTTTATTATCGGCATGTCATAATCCAGCAGGATAAGATCCACCGTATGCTTTGAAAGGATCATAAGAGCAGACGCGGCCGAATTGGCCATATATATTTTATAGCTGTCCTTCAGAAGCTGCTGGGTCTTTCTAAGGAAGGTAGGGTCATCGTCTATTATAAGGATGGCCTTTCTGCGCCTTTCGGTACAGGATTTTTCATAGATCCCTTCCATGGCGAGGCCGACTTCCTTTATATTGACCGGGCGGGTATAAATAGCCGCCAGCTCCTCGTTTGTCAGATGCTTGGTGATCTCGGGAGAATCTTCGTGGTTGCAGATCACGCAGATATAGAGCTTTTTATCATAGGAAACTTCCTTAAGATAAATGAGCAGCTCCTGAACCTCGTCATAGTTGCTTATGATTATCACATAAAGACGTATCGTGGGATCTGCTTTGGAGACCTCCGTGACCGACGGCCCGCACTCCGAGACCGTAAAATCACGCCAGTCCAGATCATTGATAACGCTTCTTACCAGAAATTCATTACTGTTTCCTATTACCAGGATTTTCTTTTCCGTGTTAGCCATTCTCTTCACCGTTCTCGTCAAAGATGGACATCATAGCAACCCAGTCCATGGCCTCATATGCTCTCTTGAGCTCATTAAACCGCTCCTGTTCCCTGCCGGGGAAAGAATAATGATCCAAAGCCCTGATCATGCTTCCGACCGCTTCACTGTTAAAGTCCTCGATATATCCTCTCAGGTGGCCATATAACCCGGCCAGCGCCTCAGCCTCTATTTCCCCTTCCTTTTCCTCTTCCTTTTGAATAAGAGGAGAAAGTGAATCCTTAAGCTCTCCAAAGAGAGACATCATAGGCCCCATATGGCGCCCTATGTAATCTATGTCTCCTTCATCTCCCGCTTCCTCAAGATCGGCGGCAAGAGCTGAAAGCCTCTCCGCGCCTATCAGCCTTGCAGAGCTCTTCAGGGCATGAACCTTTGTGACAAAGTTGTCGATCCTGCCCTCCGAAAGCGACATGCTGATGGCCCGCATGGTTTCCGCGGCATGACTTTCAAACCGGGTTATCGTATCCATATATATCTCCGCATTTCCGCAAAGCTCAAGGCCGAGATCTATATTAAGCTCTCTGTTTTTCTTAAGCCAGTCGGGGATATCCGTGGTATATATGCTGACGGCAGTATCTTCTGCGGTAAGCTCCACCTTATCTATGGGCAGATATTTAAGCAGCATTGATTCCAGATCCACCGGCTTTACGGGCTTGGGCAGATAATCATCAAAGCCGCATTCGATATAATGCTCCTTGGCCCCCGCCACAACATTGGCGGTAAGGGCGATTATCGTACAGGATGGTTCGCAAAGCCCCATGTTCTTTATATGCTGAAGAGTCTCCTCTCCGTCCATGTCAGGCATTCTTGCATCCAATAATATTATATCATACCGATTATCCTTAAGAATTTCAAGACATTCCTTCCCGGAAAGCACGGTATCTACATAAATCTCGGTCTTCTTAAGCAGGTTTTTGACGACCTGCAGGTTCATGGACGTATCATCGACGACCAGAACCCGGGCCTCCGGGGCCGTAAATGAAGCTTCCGTGATCTTCTTATCCTCAAGCATGGTTTTGATCCTCTCATCAAGATTCCCGATCGGCTCTGTTCCGATATAGCTCTGCGGTATCCTTACGGTAAAAACAGATCCTGCCCCGTACACGCTCTTTAAGCTGATGGTCCCGCCCATCATATCCAGCAGCGTCTTGGTTATCGAAAGTCCCAGCCCGGTTCCCTCGATGGTATTATTGTTCTTCATGTCCACCCGCTGGAACTTGTCGAATATCACCTTCTGTTTATCTGCTTCTATGCCTCTTCCGGTGTCCTCTACAACTGCCGTCAGTATCAACCGTTTATCTCCTGCCGGCTCGTATCCTACACTGAACTTTACGCTTCCCCGTTCGGTGTATTTGACCGCATTGGTCAAAAGATTCGTGATGCACTGATGTACCCTCATCTTGTCCCCGTAGAGCTTTTCGGGGGTATCCGGGTCAACGGTCATATCGAAGCTCAGCCCCTTCTGTTCGGCCCTCATGTATATCATAAGGTACATATCATTAAGCATCTCGCTGAGCTCGTATTCCGCTTCTATGAGCTCTACCTTTCCTTCTTCGATCTTGGAGAAGTCCAGGATATCATTTATCAGCATCAGCAGGTTTGACGCTGCCGTATCCACGTTTCTGGAATAATCCCTGATCACATCCTCGTGGGTATCCCGGAATATCATTTCATTCATTCCGAGGATGGCATTTATAGGTGTCCTGATCTCGTGAGACATGTTCGCAAGGAAACCGCTTTTTGCCTGGCTGGCCTGTTCGGCGCGTTTCCTGGCGTTCTCGGCCTCCTTAGCCAGCTCGGATTCTCTGTCAAGCCTGAGTATTGAAAACGCCATTCCCGTTGCAACTAAAACGATGACAAAAATGGCAGCCACAAATACTCCCTTTATGTTCCTTGTATCCTCAAGAGCGGCTTCATAGGGAATAAAGCCCTTAAAGGTATACTTTCCGTCAGTCGACAATGCGGTAAAGAGGAAATAGCGCTCACCGTCCAGGCGGAAATATTCCACATCGGCCTCACCCTTTTGAATGGCATCCGTCATGGCCTTAAGCTTCTCGTGCATTTCCTCGGGAACCTTACCCTGGTAATAATCGTCATCGGAGATGATCACGCTCCCGATACTGTTATCGATCCCTATATAGGTCACCTCACTGTACTGCTTTTGCAGAAACCTTCCCAGATTCTCCATCCTCCGGGGATCGGATACTGTGTCCCCGAGCTCGAAAATACCAAGCTCCGCGTAAGATCTTATCTCCTTCTCCACGGCATTTAGTATCTCATTCTGAAGCCTGATCCTCGAAATAATACCCGTGATCGCCGCAAAGATATACAGCCCGATAATGATTCCCAGAGCTTTGCTTCTATGAAATTGTCTTTTCGACTCTTTCTTTTTTTCCATTGCCTGACCCCGGGATACCCCCCGGCGGAATCCTTATGCATTTTCTGTATTCAACCCCGGATATGGCCCGATATCCCGGTATAAACTGCTCTGTATATCCTTGAAGCAGTAAACGAAAGTATAAAATTAAGCGGCACAAATGCAAAAAACAGCCAGAAAAACTTATGCGCGTCCGCCCCGCCCGTATAGCGGAAGGCTATTGAATATATCACCGCATCAAAACAGCCCGTAAACATATATATCTCAAAGGAAACCTCCGAGATCTTCCTAAGGCCCTTCTTTATTATTTCCGATCTTATATCCAGGTCATAGAAGAGAAGGAAGAAAGCTGTCGCGCAGATAACTACCGTAACGGTGGAATAACCGCTGTCCACGGGCCCCAGGATGTTCCAGTTGAAAAACTCCCCTTTTGCACCGAAGAACGACACCGTAGCGTTGAGAAAAGTCATAGCCGCTACGACCGCAACAAGTAAGCGCTTATCCGGCGCAGGCTTATACTCCCTTATATAAACCCCGATATAATAATACAGGATCGGATACAGTATCTGCCAGTAGGAAGGCACTATATAGGGCACCACCGGGAACAGTGAGCAGATGAAGACCAGTGAGCCCAACAGTATGTGCTTTTCCTTTTTCGTCTTAAGACCCTGCCAGAGAATATTAAAAAACGGTATCAGAAGGATCATGCAGACATACATTCCCACATACCAGGCGAAGGTGTAATTTGCTATGCTTTTTACCGAATCCCAGAAGAAATATATCTTGCCGTAAAAATGGTTTGATACAAATATCTTTATCACCGAGATCACGACATATGCCGTAAGTATGGGCACAAGGCTCTTATAATGCTCCTTCCCGATCTTCTTGTTCAGCTTAAAATAGCCTGTAAGGATCATATAAAGCGGCACACAGATCAGAAAAAACCATCTCGCCACCGTCATTATATACATTTTTGTGCCCTGCATCGGCGTATAGTAGTAACCGCAGTTTAAATAAAAATGAACCGCAACCACAAAAAACGCCGCCAGGCTCCTTACCAGATCAGGGCCCGCAAGCCTCTCCTTATTATCTGCCATCAGCTTATCCCGTTTCCGGTCACACCGTCCTTCATCCCTGTTTATTTAAGCCCCAGAGCCCGCAGCTGGGCATCCATGAGCGTCGCCTGCTGTTTCTGGTATGCCTCAAGCATTGCCTGCTGCTGCGCCATCATCGCCCTGGCCATAGCCTGTTGCTGCTGCCAGGCAAAAAGCGCCATTACCTGCTGCTGCTGATCCCGGATAAACCAGTCTACCTGATCCGTCTTATACTGTGAAATGCTGCCCAGGGTAGGATTCACCGAACCGTTGAGCATCTGCAGCGCTATGAGCTGCTCGTTAAGTGACTGCTCCACCGAAGCCATTGTAGGGTCGTAAAGCCCGGGAGCACTGTACATTCCCACAAGAGCGGTCATGGCATTAACCTGATTCTGGATCTTCTGGTACTCTGCTATGGACACCTCATTAGCCGCCTTTACGGGCACTGTCATAAATATCATACAGGCAGCAAAGGCAAAGCAGCACAAGAGCTTTTTCATTTTCTATCCTCCCCGGTTGTTATGTTTATTATAATGATCGCGATCCCGCAGATCGCGCCCTAATCGCAGGGAAGGCGCGCGGGCCGGCTGTATACAGACAAAATAGTATAAAATCACTCATATATTCTACCACATAATCTCCGCATCTACAATCACTATCGGAAGTATAGGTTTTTAACCGGTTTTTGTATAGTAAATAGAGTAAATAGAGTAAATAGTTATCTTTCTGTTTTCTTTTTATGAAAAAAAATATATAATTATAGGACAGGAGGAAGTGCAATGGCAAAACGACTTACATCACACAAATCCGTTTCGGATATGACCGATTATGAACTGGCGCTGAATTCCTGCTACGCAAAAAACAGGGAAGCGCGATACAGGGATCGTGAGCTTGACGAATCCGCAAGGGATATAGCCATCAGGCTATGGGAAGCCCATGTAAGGGATGATTCTTTTCCCTCCGACAGTATAAATGAAGGAATAGATGATTTTCTTTACGGCTGCCTTCAGTATGGGATAAATGACATCAGGGGTCTTATCGCTCTCTTCTACAGAAACCTCTGGGTAACCACGGATCTCTACGAGCATTTGAAGGCGTATGAAGAGGTCGGGTCGGTCAGGGAATTCAGAGCGCTTAAAAACGGGGATGAGGTCTCCGAGGCCGAGCGTTTTGCTCCGGAGCCTGTGGTTGAGGCTGCGCCTGAGCCCGTTATTGAGGCTGTTGCAGAGCCTGTGGTTGAGGCTGCACCAGAGCCCGTTATTGAGGCTGTTGACGAACCTGTTATCGATGCAGCTGTCGAGCCTGTGATAGAAGCTGTACCTGAGCCTGTGGTTGAAGCTGTTGCCGAGCCGGTTCCCGAACCTGTCATTGAGGCCGTTGCCGAGCCCGTTGTTGAGGCTGTTCCTGAGCCCATTGTCGAAGCCGCTCCCGAACCTGTCATTGAAGCTGTTGCCGAGCCCGTTGTTGAGGCTGTTCCCGAGCCCATGATCGAGCCGGTTATTGAGGCGGTTCCTGAACCTGTGGTCGAGGCAGCTGTCGAGCCTATTCCTGAACCTGTGATTGAACCCGTTGTTGAGCCCGTTATTGAGGCCATTCCGGAGCCTATTGTCGAAGCGGTTCCCGAGCCGGTTGTCGAGGCGATTCCCGAACCTGTTATCGAACCGGTTCCTGAGCCTGTTATCGAGGCGGTTCCCGAACCCGTTATTGAAGCGGTTCCCGAACCCGTTATCGAAGCGGTTCCCAAGCCTGTTGTCGAGCCGGCTCCTAAACCGGTTGCCGCAGCGGCACCGAAGCCCGTTATCGAGCCGATGCCTGTTCCCAAACCCGCTCCGGCTCCTCCGCCGGCGCCGGCCCCCGCGCCGCCCCCGATGGGCGATCCCAACGCCAAGATGTCCCCGGAGGACATCGCCGCTCTTTTTGCAAGCATGGGGGTAGGCTGAGCTACGCATTATATTCCTGAACACAACTATTTTTGAATAAAGTGACTGTAAAAACACTTTGGTCCCCTGGGACGGAGTCAGGGGACCAAAATATACAAAATGTCTAAAATGGACCGTTGACTCCGTCCCCTAGGGTCATTACAGGCCAAAGAGGTACTTGAGGATATCTCCGTAGGCTTTTTCCACTGCATTGTTTCCAAGCATCCGTGTAGTAGCGCTGTCTCTCAGTTCAAAGAACCGGTCTGCCTGGGGTGTCCATTCGAGGTACTCATAGGCGTGAGGAACTCCGGGTTCTACATGTAGCTCTGTAAATACTCCGGCCTGCATGAGCTTTTGTGCATAATCCATA
>JAEEGL015755990.1_pt1 | contig 11764 bp, 9 predicted proteins | sample 9134231 | NCBI WGS metagenome assembly JAEEGL01 (sample SAMN16246548, study PRJNA631951) | gut metagenome | biome: gut microbiome; feature: rumen; material: fiber-attached | host: Bos | place: Iran: Karaj | collected 2018-10
AAAAAATAGGCAGACCACCCGCTCACAGCGGACAACCTGCCTATTTCACTCGGATTGTGTTGCCAATCCTTGTATTCATACTTTAACATATAACAAGCCAAAAGTAAATAGGGATACCACGATTTTACCACCATCAATACAAATTAAGGCGAAAAAGACGGAAAAAACGGCCTTATAGGTTTGATGGTCAGAGGGCATAAAAAAGCCCGTAACTGCCCAATTTTCGGGCTTTTACGGGCTTTTTGCTTTCCGTACCCGACTGGATTCGAACCAGCGGCCTTTGGAGTCGGAGTCCAACGCTCTATCCAACTGAGCTACGGGTACATGGCCTGTGTATTATAGCGCGGAAAGGATCGGATTGCAACACTGTTTTTGTTGTTTTTTGGGGCTGCCCGGGTTTTTTCCGGGCAGCCCGCGATTTGGATCTATTTCACGGTGTAGGAGATGCCGTTGCTTAAGCAGTAGTTTTCGGCGGCGGAGTCCTGCTTTACGGTGAGGGTGAGGGCGGGGAGCGCCGCGTAGACCCTGCGCGCTTCGTCGTAGCGGGCGAAGGCCCAGTCTCCGATCGACCAGACGCCGGAGGGGATGTCGAGGTTCGTCAGGCTTTCGCAGCCGTAGAAGGCCCAGTCTCCGATGGTCCTGAGCGCGGCGGGCAGCTCGATGCGGCTTAAGTTCACGCAGTTTGCGAACACCTCGGCGTTCAGCCCCGTAAGGCCGGAGGGCAGCACGACCGTCTCCAGCGCCGCGCAGCCCGAAAACGCCGCCGCGCCCAGCTTGTTCAGCCTTTCCGGCAGGCGGACGTCGTAAAGCGCCGTGCAGCCCCGGAAGGCGCAAACGTCGATGCTTTCGAGCCCCGCGGGGAAATTGATCCCGCTGAGCCTTGCGCAGCCGTCGAAGCTGTAGGCGGCGATGGTGCGGATCGAATTTGGCAGGGTGACGTTGGTCAGGGTCTTGTTGCCGGCGAAGGCGTTCTGGCCGATGCCGGTCACGCGCATGCGTCCGATCTGCTCGGGGATGATTATGTTCGTTTCCTGCCCGCTGTAGCCGGTGATCTCCACCGCGCCGGCGCCCACGGTCTGCGTGGTCAGGTACTGCGTGACGTCCACGGGCTCCGCGTCCACAGTTTCTGCACCCTGCTCGATCTCCACCTCGGTGCGCCTTTCGTCGGGTCCGGTTTCGGTGGTTTCAGAGGTCTGTTCCGTGTTTTCGGTCTGCGTTTCGGCGGTCTGTTCCGTTTGGGTCCGGTCGGGGGCCGCCGTTTCGACAGGTTCGGTCTCTACGATCTCGGGCTGCGTCAGGAAGTAAAGATTCCCGCTCTCGCTTACGCACTTCGCCGCGGGCGTGCCCGCCTCGGCGACCAGCGTGACGGCGCTTGCGCTTCGGAAGGCCATTTCGCCGATGCCGCTCACGGTCGAAGGGATCTCGACCTCGCGCAGGGCGTCGCAGCCCCAGAACGCGTAATCGCCGACGAAGGAGAGGTTTTGCGGCAGGGTGACGCTTTCCAGCGACACGCAGTAGCTGAAGCAGGCACGGCTGACGCCCGTGATTCCGTCCGGCAGGGCGATCTCTTTAAGCGCGTAGCAGCAGGAAAACGCGCTGTCGCCAAGATACGTAAGTCCTTCGGGCAGCGCGGCCTCTTTGAGCGATTCGCACCTTACGAAGGCGCTCCGGCCGATGGACGTAAGCGCCTCAGGGAGGTTTACGCTCTCCAGGCGCACGCAGCCGCTGAACGCGTCGCGCCCGATCGTCGAAACGTTTTCGCCGAGGCTCGCCTTTTCCAGCCGCTCGCAGCCGAAGAACGCGCCGGCGGGGATCTCGGTGACAAGCGCGGGAAGAGCGATCTCAAGAAGGTTCACGCAGCCCGCGAACGCGCCCTCGCCCAGCGTTTCGAGTTCTTCGGGCAGGGTCACGCCGCTTAGGTTTTTGCAGCCGTAAAACGCGCCGCTGCCGACGAACTTTACACCCGCGGGCAGGGTCACGTGCGTCAGGTACTCGTTGTTTTCAAACGCGCCGTCGCCGATGCCCGATACGGTGAAGCGCCCCAGCTTTTCCGGCACCGTGAGCTCGCTTAAGCTGCCCAGGTACCCGGTTATTGTCACGTCGGGCGCATCGCCCACGCGGGTAAAGATATAGGAATCGATGCTGTAGCTGTTCTCTTCGCTTATCGCCGCAAAGCTCAGCAAAACGAACGCGCACAGCGCAAAACACAAAAGCTTTCTCATCAGCCCATGCCTCCGGTAGAGTATACGCTATTTTATCACGAAGGCAGGCGTTATGTCAACGTTGCGGCGGCGCAAAAAAACCGAAATGCCGATTTTTACGCGCGGGCCGCAGGCGGATAAATTGCGCCGGGGGGCTGGTAAAATCTTTCCTTTTGTGGTAAAATGGGTAAAAGTAAAACAAAAATACCGTTTTCAGGGAGGTGCGTCGGATGAAACGCCTGTTATGTGCGCTGGTCTGCGTTTCGATGCTCATGGGCTGCGTCGGCGCCGGGGGAGAAGCGCCCGATCCCGAAAAAGTGGCCGAAGGGGCGCTCGTGCTCATGCAGGCGCTCATGATGTGCCCCCGTGCCCAGAGCTTTGAGGACATACCGACCTGCGAGCTGGCGCACGAGGCGATCCGCGCCTACAGGACGCTCACGCAGGACGACGAAAGCGACGATAATGCGCTCTGCGCGCTCCTGTTTGCGGACGGCGTCTGCGAAACGCCCGACGAGGGCGAGGAAAACGCGCTTTTGGACATACAGATCACGATCGACAGCGCCATCGACAGCGGCGACGGCCTGATCGTCGTGAGCCTGACCGTTTACGCCGACGAGGGGTACGGCTACGAATTCTACTGCCTCGCGGACATCTATCTGAAGCCCGACCCCGAAGCCCCCTGCGGCGCGCGGATCGCGCGGCTGTTTTTCCCGGAATAATCAAAAAGCGCATGAAATAAGCGCGGCCGAAGGTTTTCCTCCGGCCGCGCCTGTGTTTGCGCTTATCATGCCTTTTGCGCTTTGGCGATCAGCCGCGCTTTTTCCCTGCGCGCTTTTTCCAAAGAGGTGTCTTCGGTGAAGCCCCATTCGTTTTCAAGAAGGTCGATCAGGCGGTCGCAGGTTTCGGCGGCCTTTTGATACTCCCCCATGATCTCGTAAATGTCGGCGACGGCCATCAGCTCGTCGGTGAAGCGCGGGCGGCGCGTCTCGTTTTCGAAGGACTGCTCGTACAGCCCGATCGCTCTTTCGTAATCGCACTTTTTCGCGTAGTACTGCGCGGCCTCGAACAGGCAGACGTGATCCTGCGGATATTGTGCCACGAGCTCTTCGATGATGCCGTCCGCCGTCTTTTCGTCATAGCGGCTCAGCGCGATATGCGCCCGGTAGACCCGTACCATGACGGGCCGCGCGTCCGGAAGGCGGCTGACCCGCTCCAGATACTTTTCCGCCTCGTCAGCGCGGTGGTCGGCGAGCAGGTTGTCGATCAGGTACAGGTACGGCAGGCGCACGAGCGGGTTTTCTTCGGTGACGCCGCGCCAGAATTCGATCGCCTTCGTGTGGTTGGCGAGGTTCCAGTCCCAGACCGCGTGACCCTCCGCCCGGTTCAATACCCACTGGCAGTCCTTTACGCCGGGCGCCGAGCGGATCGCGTCCTTTGCATAACGGGCGGCCTTTTCGGCAAAGGAATCCATGCGGTGCCAGTACAGGTAGGCAAGAAGGCTTTTGGCCCGCTGCCCGTTAGCGGCGTCGGGGATCAGCGCCTTCAGAAAATCCTCGTACTCCCGGAACAGGTCCTGCGGGAGCTCCTGCGAGATGTCCAGACTGTTTTCGATGCGATTCAAACGCTGCTCGCCCGTAAGGTCGAACAGTTCGTCGATGCTGACGCCGAAGACCTCCGCAAGGAGCGGAAGCATCGCTATGTCCGGCATGGCCGCACCGGTCTCCCACTTGGACACGGACTGCGCGCCCAGGCCCAGCTTCTCCGCCAGCTGCTCCTGCGTAAGACCCGCCCGAAAGCGCAGAAGCCTTATTTTCTTTCCAAGTTCCATTTTTGTTTCCTCCGCTTGACCGTTTTTCGTGATTACGGTTTCATTATACGGAAAAGGAGACAAAATTCAATAACGCAGTTTTCGGACGCACTCGCCCGTCGGTGGAGTCGGCGCGGGCGCGCGTTCAGCCGAAGATGACCGGCACAAGGAAATACCCCAGCATGTTGCCCGCAAAATGGGGGATGCAGCTGATCAGGCAGTTGCCGGTCTTTCGGTACAGCAGCGCGTAGAGCACGCCGTCGATCAGTATGGCGCCAAGATCGCAGGCGACGACGGCCGCGGAGCCCGCAGCGAAATGCGCCGCTGCGAAGACGGCGGCGGAAAGCAGTGCGGCAGGCCAGAACGAAACGACCTTCATTCCCTTGCCCACGAAAAACCCGCGAAAGCCGATCTCCTCGCCGACCACGACGAAGACCTGATTCAGAAGCACCGATGCGACATTTTCGGAGGCCATGATCTTTGCGCGCCCGAGCACGTGCTCTACCAGCTCTTTTCCGAAGAGCAGCTTGTCCAGATACATCTGCGCGACCGTGAGCGCCGCCATGAACAGAATCAGCGGGATCACGCCGGGCTTTTTCAGGTCGGGAAAAAAGCGCCTGAAGCTCAAGCCGCTTTCGGCGTCCGGCGTCTTCATGACCGCTTCCACGACGAAGAACAGCGCGATGCCCGAAATGATCAGCGCGCTTGCCGCAAGCTGCGAGTCAAAGACCGCTTTCAGCACGGTAAAAACCGTCATCGCGGCCATTCCGGCGACCGTTATGCGTACGGCCGTTTTATTTCTGTCCATCGTTTTCATCGTTTTCCTCCTGCCGGGCAGTGAGCAGCGCGCCTGTCCAAGCGCGCTCCAGCTGCTCCGATATCAGCTTTTCGTCAAATTCCAGGTGATTGTTTGCGACGATGCTCGCGTAGCCGTGGGCAAACAGGGCGACGGTCACGAACACTTTCCTGGCCTCTTCCTTTGTCAGCGCAGCGCCCTCCTTTACCGCCTCAAGCACCGGCGCAAGCTCCCCCGAATCCACCATTTCCATGAGGCTGTTTTCCTGCGCGTACCCGGACTGAAACAGGAAGCGGAACAGCTGCGGCTCCTCCACCGCGAAGCGGACGTAGTTCAGGCCGATTCCGAGGATGGGGTCCTCGCCCGGCCGGGCGTTCATCAGGTACTGCGTATGCAGGCTGTCTGCCCGCCTGTAGGCGGCCCTCTTCAGGTTTTCGATCGTCGAAAAATGGTACATCACCGGCTGCGTGGAGCAGCGCAGGGCAGAAGAGACCGTGCGGGCGTTGACGCTCTCGAAGCCGCTTCGGCGGACGACCTCCACGGCCGCGTCGATTATCATTTCCGGCGTGACTTTCGCTTTGGGCGGCAAGCGCGCTCCCTCCCCTTTATTATAATCGTCGTTATGTAACGATAATTATAATACGTCGCTCCCCGCTTTGTCAATCCCCGCAGGCAAAGAAAAAATCCTCCGTCGGCGACAGAGGATTTTCGGGCAGACTGCTCTTTATCTGTAAAAGTTCATATCGGTCCTGCCGATGGCGAAGAGCGCAAGGAAGATCGCGTCCAGGTTTTCTTCGCTCGTGGTGACGCGGAAAAAGCCCGGTACGGGGATTTTGGAGAGGGCGCCCTTTTCCTCGCGCGCATTCTTGCCCGTCATGACGGCGAAGGCGATCAGGTCGCTGCCGCGGTAGATGTTGTAGGCCCACTTCAGGCCCTTGATGCCGGTCTCGATGCGGATGCCATTTTCGTGCAGCAGCTTCCACACGTCCTTCCCGTCCACGGTGAAGGTGGAGTGGTCGTCCAGCGCCCAGATCGCGCTTGAGGAGGTGGTGGCCGTCTTGCCCACGAGGTGCTCCGCCGTGCGCCCGAGGGCGTGGTCGATAAACTCGAATTTGGAGTCTGCGACCATGGAGAACCTGACGTTCTTGGCCTCGTAGACGACGTTCCCGGCTTCGTCCTCGATGCGGCAGCCGCCCTTGGCCGTGCCGAGGTCCGTAAGGAAGAACAGCTCGCGCTCGTCCCCGCTGCGGCCGGGCTCGGTAAAGACCGGGGCGTTTTGCTTCTCTTTATATTCGCTGAGCTGCTTTTTGTTCTTGATCAGGCTGAAAAGCGCAAAGGCGATCAGCGCCGCGCCGATCAGTATGAAGACGACGCCGAACAGTGCCCCGCCGCCCGAGATCTTTTCGGGGTTTTCTGGGTCGTACCTGATCGTGATCTGCTTGTTCAGCTTATAGCTCGGGTCCCAGTCGCCGAGCTTCGTGACGTAGTCTTTGCCGTCCACGGTGTAGCTGACGGTGGCGGTGTAGGTCTTCGCGTCGGGGTCGTCCCTCGTCGTGTCCGCTTCCTCGTCTATTTTGGTGATGACGGCGCTCGTCTCGAGATAGCCCCTGTCACGGAAAAAGCCCAGGTACCCGCCCAAAGCCACGGCGATCAGACCCATGATCAGGAAAAGGGTCACGATGCCCTTGGAGGACCATTTGACCAGCGGCTTGAATTTGCTCAGGGCGTCCAGGGAAACCATGTTTTTGTCGTTTTTCATTTTCTTCCTACCTCGTTTCGTATTGCATCCGATTATAGCACGTTCGCGCCCGGTTTACAAGCGCGGGCAGACTTTTCACGCCTTATTATACGCAAAAAGGGAAGGCGCGGCCGCAAAAAAGCGAAAAAAACTTCCGCCTTCCTTGCGCCGGGGCGGTCGGACTGCTATAATACCCGTAAAGCATTTCATTTTCGGAGGTCGCAAGCATGGCGGAAAAAAGCGCGTCCGGCGCGGTACAAACGATGAAATTCGGGATGTCCTCGTTTCCCGCGCCGATCGGGAACCACCTTCGCATGGGCGATACAAGCCCCTCGGGCGAGCGCCTTTACGCAAACAGCCTGTATTTCACGCGGGACGGAAAGCCGTTTATCGGCGTGATGGGCGAATACCACTTTTCGCGGGACAGGAAGGAAAACTGGTACGAGGAGCTGTGCAAAATGAAGGCCGGCGGCATAAGCGTCGTCTCGACCTATCTGTTCTGGATCTGCCACGAGGAGGCCGAGGGCGAATTCGACTTTTCCGGCGATCTGGACGTGCGCTCTTTCGTGCTGGCGGCGCAGAAGGCGGGCCTTCGGGTCTGGGTGCGCATCGGCCCCTGGGCGCACGGCGAGTGCCGCAACGGCGGCTTTCCCGACTGGCTTCTGGAAAAGAAGATCCCGCTCAGGTGCGACGACGCGCGCTACCTCGCATACGCGCGCAGATGGTACGAAAAGATCTACGAGCAGCTCAGGGGCCTTTTCTTCCGCGAGGGCGGGAACATCGTCGGCATACAGTTCGACAACGAGCTGGTAAACGACGCGGAGCACCTTATGACGCTCAAGCGCATGGCGCTCGACATCGGCTTTCGCGCGCCGTACTACAGCGTGACCGGCTGGAACAGCGCATACGGCGCGAAGATCCCCGTGGACGAGGTGCTGCCCGTCTTCGGCGGCTACATGAGCGCGCCCTGGGCCAAAGGGACGGAGGAATTGCCACTGAGCCACCACTACGTCTTCGACCCGAACCGAAACGACAGCGGCGTGGGCGTGGACGTGCTGAAGCACCTGCCGCCGGACGGCTGGCTTCTGCCCTACGAAAGGTACCCCTTCGCGACCTGCGAGCTGGGCGCGGGGCTGCATTCCACCCATCACCGCCGCTTTATCGTAACGCCCATGGACGCCTACGCACTCAGCCTCGTAAAGCTGGGCAGCGGCAACAACCTGATCGGCTACTACATGTATCACGGCGGGGAAAATAAGATCGGTAAGTATTCCACCCTCAACGAAACGCGCGAAAGCGGCTATCCCAACGATTACCCGATCCTGAACTACGACTACCAGACCGCGCTCAGTCAGTACGGCCAAAGCAACGGACAGTACGGCCTTCTCAACATGCTGCACCTGTTCGCGCAGGATTTCGGCGACCGCCTTGCCCCCATGCGGTACGTGCCTTCCGAAGAGGCGGGAGACGAAAACGATCTGAAGTCCCTGAGATACTGCCTGCGCACGGACGGCCAAAGCGGCTTCGTGTTCGTGAACCATCACCAGCGCCGCGCAAAGCTCGAAGACGTAAAGGGCGTTTGCTTCGTGACGCCCGAAGGCGTGCGCTTTCCTAAGATCGACGTATGCGGCGAAAACTGCTTCTTCCTGCCCTACCGCTTCGATCTGGGCGGAAACCTGCTCGTAGCCGCGACCGCGCAGCCCCTGTGCCTGGACGGCGACACGTTCTTCTTTGCCGAAATAGACGGCGTTCCTCCCCGCTACGTTTTTGAGGACGCCGAGCTGGTCGCGCAGGCGGGCAGGGAAAACTGCCTGCGATACAAAAACGCGCGCATCGTGACCCTGAAAAGCGAAGAGGCCGTCCGCCTGCGAAGGCTGGGAAATAACCTGTACCTCGGCGACGGCTGCGACGTGTACGAGTCGGACGGCGAGATAAAGTGCATCCAGCCGGGCCCGTTCCGGTACTGGGTCTGGGACGGCGAGGGCTTTTCGCCGCGGGAAAAGAATATCCCGTTCGAAAACGCCCGCCTGACGGCGGAGGACTGCGCGCCGTGCTTCGAGCCCAAATACGTTCGCGAGCTCACGCTCGGCGCCGACGTGCCCGTTCACTGGAAAAAGCTGCGCGTCAGCGGCGATCGGGGCTTCGTGAGCATAGACCTGCCCTGCGACGCCGCGCAGATCTACGCGGACGGGCAGCTCGTCGCCGACGAATACTACGTGGGCCTTCCCTGGACGCTGCCCGCCCGCCTGCTGTACGGCCGGGAGTGCTTTTTGATCTATACGGACATGCGGGAAGACGTCTCTTACGACGAGCGCGGCCCGTTTCGCTTTGCCGGAGATTGACGTTTCGCCCTTTTGGGTATATAATACAGAGCGAATAAACCGTCCGCGCGGCGGACGAAAGCGGAGGACAGACAAATGCTGAACAGAATCAAACAGTATCTCAGAAGCTACACCGTCGAGGGCGTTTTGATGATCGTGCTGGGCGTGCTCATGCTGATTTATTCCGGCAGCGTGATAGACGCGCTGTGCAGGATCGTGGGCATTTTGCTGATCGTTTTCGGCGGCCTGCAGGCGGTCTCGTTTTTCATGGACAAGGACAAGGCGAAGCTTCCGCAGACGCTGCTGACGGGGCTTTTGCTGCTGGGCCTTGGCATCGCCCTGGCCAGCGCGCCCAAGACGTTCGCAAATATACTGTTCGTGATCGTGGGAGTGCTTCTGCTCTACGGAAGCGTGCTGATGCTGGCAAACGCCTACAATCTGCGAAAGAGCAAGGGCCCCCTGTTCCTGCTTTCGCTGATCCTCGGGCTGATCACGCTGGCGCTGGGGATCGTGATCCTGTTCAACCCCGACGGCTTCAAGAGCTTCATCGTGACGCTGCAGGGCATCGCCCTGATCGTCGAAGGCATCAGCATGATCGCAGTGCTTTCGAGGCTTAAAAAAGACGTGAGCACGGCGGTAAGCAAGGAAAAGTAGAGGCATATACACAACGGCGCAGGGCGCACGGATTCGCACCGCCATTGGAATTGCGTATACGAACCTGCACAGCGTTAAGCGCACGGATTCGCGCCGCTACGAACATACGCGATATTTGCACACAAACCCGCATGACGCACGTATCCGCTTCGCCCCATGGCGGCGTAGACGCCGCCGCTACGGACAAGCGCGATTCTTCGCACCATACCGTTTATCGCACGCATTCGCGCCGCCGCTGCGGACGTAAAACGATCCCTTACGATAAACAAAACCCCCGGTGCGCTCCCATTGCCCACCGGGGGTTCTGTTTCGTTTTCGCTTTTTACCAGTCGCTGCCCCAGTCTGTGTCGCTGCTGTCCCAGCTGTCCCAGTCCCAGTCGCTGTCCCAGTCGTCGTCCCGGCCAGAGCCGTAGGAGCTGCTCGAACGCGCGGGATGGTCGCTTTCCCAGATGTACGAATCGCGCACGCTGTAGGCGCCGTAATCGGGATCGTAGGAATAGCCGAGGTAATAGTCGTCCTCGATCGAACCGTAATAGTGAGACCAGGAGCCGTCGTAGACGTACCAGACGGAATCGCTGTGGTAATAGAGCTTGCCGCCCTTTCTGTAGTAGCCCTTGCCCACGCGGCTGATCCACACGCAAAAGGCGATGAACAGGGCAAGCAGCCCCAGCGCGACCAGCCGTTTTATGCGCTTTGAGCGCCGAAGGGCCAGCGCGGACTGCCTGCGGCTTTCGATCTGCCCGGGCGTCAGCGCGACGGCGTCGCCGCGGTCGGGATAGATGCCGCGCATATGGCATTCGCTGAGAAGCTTTTGAAACAGCTCGTTCACCGCGTAGGCCTCGTCCGGCCCGTGGTAGCGCACGGCGCGCTGACCCGTGTCCTTGTTTTTGTAGACGACGAAGTTGTTGCCCTCCCGGTAGATGCCGAAAGCCTTCGGCCCGCGGTAATCCTGACCGATGAAGAAGCGCATTTTGTCCAGCTTCATGCCCTTTTGCGCGCAGTAGAGCTGGAGCTCCCCGATGGTCTTCGGATGCGTGATGCGCTTGCCCTCCTCGAAGCGGGACAGGGAGACCTTTTCGCCCTGCAGGGCCTGGGACGCGGCCTTGGGGCGCATTTCGTCAGCCCTGACGGGCGAATACGTGAGCCTTGCCCCGCACACGGGGCAGCTGCTCTTGGACGTGAATTTGAGCCCGCACACGGGGCAGGTGCGCTGCGGGACCGACGAAGCTGTCGGGACGGGCGCAGGGGAAGCTTCCTGCGCGGCGATCTGCCCGCCCGCGAGGGCCTCTGTCAGAAGCTTCGTCACGTCCTCCGGCAGAAAGCGGCCGCAGAAGGTGCAGCTTTCCGTCTTTTGATTGAGCGCGCCCGCGCAGTACGGGCAGCGGATCGGCTTTTGCATACATCGCTCCGAAACTGTTTTTGTTCATTATAACACTTTTTTTCGTTCGTTTCAACACTTCCGTGCACACAAAATCAAAAACGCGCGAAATCCCCGGCCCGGCGCACTGTACTTTTGGCCGTAAACGTGTTATAATCCCCGCAGGGACACAAAAACAAAAGGGGACGGGCATATGAGAATATACGACTGCAAAACCAATCACCTGCGCGAACCGCTGGGCTTTATGATGAAAACGCCCGTGTTCAGCTGGAAGATCGACGGCGCCGAAGGCAAGTACGTCTCAAAGAGCCGCGTGCGCGTGTACGAGGAAAACGAGCCGATCTTCGACAGCGGCTTTCGGGAGGACGTCGACCGCCTCGCCTTCGAAGCGGACATAGCGCTCAAACCCCGCACCGCCTATCACTGGACGGTCGAAACCGTATCGGACGCGGGCGAAACCGCCGTCTCGGACAGGAATTATTTCGAGACCGGCAAGATGGACGAAGCGCATTTCGGCAAATGGATCAGTGCGCCCGAGACGGGCCGGCTGCCCACCTTTCTGAAAGATTTCGCCCTTCGCGGAAAGGTAAGGCGCGCGCGGCTGTACATATGCGGCCTCGGCATCTACGAGGCCGTGCTCAACGGAAGCCGCGTCGGCAACGAATACCTTACGCCCTACTGCAACAACTATCTGAGCTGGCAGCAGCTCATCACCTACGACATAACCGACCTGCTCTCCTCGGACAACCGCCTTGCCGTCACCGTGGCCGACGGCTGGTGGGCGGGGCGCTTCGGCTTCAATTCCCGCGCCGGGCACAAGGGCTATTACGGCTTCGACAAGCGCCTGTACGCCGAGATCCGGCTGGATT
>JAEEGL015761357.1_pt1 | contig 11764 bp, 9 predicted proteins | sample 9134231 | NCBI WGS metagenome assembly JAEEGL01 (sample SAMN16246548, study PRJNA631951) | gut metagenome | biome: gut microbiome; feature: rumen; material: fiber-attached | host: Bos | place: Iran: Karaj | collected 2018-10
CTTCCACTTTCTCCGGCTCGATCGGCCGGTCGTCATATCTTCGCACAGAGTGCCTTGCCTTCATCGCTTCCTTGAAATCCATATCCAATATTGTTTTATCGCAAGTGTTCTCTACCGGGCGGTGTCCTTGCGTTCTTTCGCTTTTGCACCGAAGCGTGCCTCATCGATGATGAAACGCTCGTGGGTTCCTTCCCCCACCAGCCCTACGGCATCTGTGACCTGCACCCTGAAGACCAGCCTGCGGCGGTCTACCTCTACCAGTTCGCTCTCACAGTGTACGCTCATCCCGAGAGGAGTGGCTGCGACATGCGATACATTCACGTGCGTCCCAACTGTCTCCTGACCTTCTTCCAGATAAGGCTTCACCGACATCCGGCAGGTCCTTTCCATGAGGGCTATCATCATAGGGGTGGCGAGCACCGGCACAGTGCCGCTGCCTATATGAAGGGCGGAGCACTCCTTCGTTACCAGAAGGTCGGCACTCCCCTTTATTCCTGTTTCAACCATAACAAGCAAATATAATCAATTCCGCGGAATGTCTGAAAGAATGGCCGCCCGCGTCTCACGACGGGAGCGGCCGTTTGGTAGCATAATAGTTAGTTAACTGATAAGTGCAGCCGGCGGCAAGACGCTGCCTCTCCGGAACTGCTGAAAGCATGGAAAGAGTTTCCGTATCCGATTCCAGGGCCCCAGCGGAAGGCTTAACTCTTATGAAGCGGGCGGCTTCAGAAGAGTGTTGCCGGAGCGATGCCTGCCCTTTCCTGGAGACGAAGGCGGGCCCACGACTGCGTGGGCGGACCCTCCGGCGGAAGACGCCGTTTCCAGGAAAACGCCGGAGCGGGAAGGCCGTTCCTCTCTGCGTCCCCCACGGGACGCTCATCGGAACGGCCGCAAGGGCCCCGCAACGGAAGGCAGGGAGGAATCATGACCTCAGATTTCAATGATCGATACACCTGCAAATGTACAAATTTTTTAAAATAATGATACACTTTTCTTTGATTGTTGAAATATTTTTCTTTACTTTGCCCCGGAATCAAACGAAAGTGTAGATGAAAAGACTCTTATTTGTTTGTATATTCACTATCCTGTGCCTGGCGGAGCTCCCGTATGCCGGGGCGCAGCGCACGGCGTACGGGATGCCGTTCGTCGAACTCTGCCCCGGGGTGACGGTATGCTCACTCCCTTCCGGGGCGGCGTCGTTCTCCTTCGGGAGATATCTCTCGGGGTCCCTATGGAAGACCGGGGTGCGCGCCGCGGACTGGAACAGGAAGATAGCGGGCGGCTCGGACGGGGACGTCTTCGACCGCGTCTCCCTCACCCTGCACGGGGAGTGGCTGCTTCGCCTCTTCGGCACGTACGGCAGGACGTTCAGCATCTACGCCGGGGCCGGGGCCTTCATCGGGGCGCACCGCTTCGGGGTGTTCCGCCCGGTTCCCGCCGAATACGAGAACCCCTTCCCCGCGAACGAGTTCATATACGGGGCCGAGCCTTCGCTCGAGGCGGAGGCCTTCCCCTTCCGGCGGCTCGCAGTCGTGGCCGCGATACGTTCCCCCTTCACCTTCGCCCCGAGCCTGGAGGCCGACTCCTGGCGCCTCGCGGCGACCCTTGGACTGAGACTGAACCTGTGACCCCATGAGACGCATACTCGCACTCCTGACCCTGCTCCTGTCCTCCGTCTCCTGCTCGTTCCTCGACCGGGAAGCGGAGCTCCGCGACCTCTCCTTCGAGGTGAGCGCGGACGTGGCGTGGAACGCCGAGCGCCTGGCGTACACCCTGATGGTGTCGCTCTCTTCAGGGGCCGACGGGGACTACGTCCTGCACTACCTCATCGACAGCGACCCGACGGCGAAGCTCCTGTCCTCCGACGGGAGGGCCGTGGAGACCGGCGACAGGATCCCCCTGTCCACGAAGGCCACGGCCATCCTCGTCCTGCCTTCGCTCCCCTCGTCCACCGGGCACTCCATCACCATGGAGTTCTCCCGCGAGGGGGTGTCGCGCACCGTGGACATGGACCTGCCCGACACCGGGCGCGGGGGCATAGGGATACGCCTGGACAGCTCGCAGGAACTGGAGTTCTCGAGGGTGGTCCTCACCAACCTCATGGGCCCGGCGGTGTCCACCTACCGCGTGACGTTCCAGCTGGACGGCGAGCCCCTCACGGGGATCAAGTTCCTCTCGCAGACGTTCGGCGGGTCCATGGACCTGGACTTCGCGCGGAGCGAGTCCTACACCTTCGAGCTGCCGTACCTGGTGGCCGGGGAGCACATCCTCCAGGTGGACATCAAGTCCAACCTCGGGTCGGAGTCCTCGCGCATCGTCTTCACCGAACCCCAGCGCCGGCAGACGGCGCTCACCATACGCTACAACCACTACTCCGGGGCGCTCACGGCGGAGTCCGCCTTCAACCCCCTGGAGACCGCCTTCGAGTTCACCGTCGGCATCAGGGTGACGGGCTCCGTCACCTACCGGCACAGGCAGTTCCTGGGCATCGCCGACGAGAAGACCGAGTCGTTCAGCGCGAGCGGCGAGGCCGTCTCGAGGGTCACCCCCGGGGCCATCGCCGCGTCCATCGACGGGGGGAAGCTCAAGGCGCTGCTCGACGAGGTGTTCTCACACACCCGCACCGATGCGGCGAACTCCATCGGCAACGGCAACTCCCGCACCCTCCATCCGGACATCAACACCGTCACCCTCGCCGTCTCCGTGCGGTCGCTCGGCGACCATGCCGGGAAGACGGCGGTGAGCCTCTCGCCGGGGTCCGGCGCGAACCTGCCCATACAGTACACGTACACCGGGACCACATGGGACCGCAGCAGCGGTTTCGTGCGGGTCGTCTACCCGTCCTACACGGTGAACGGCCGGTCCCCTTCCTCCATAACCGTCCTATGATGAAAAGAATTGCAGCCATACTCATCCTATCCCTCGCCTGCCTCACCTATCCCCGACCCGCCTGCGCCCAGCGCGTGGGCGCCGCGGTGAACGTCGCGGACGTGCTCTACTACGGCACGCTGAACGCCGAGGCCGGCATCGCGGTGTCACGCCACACGACCCTCCACGCGGGGTTCCTGTACAATCCCTGGCAGTGGGGCGGCGACGTCCCGCAGACCGAGCTGCACCGCAGGCAGCGGTCAGCCCGCGCCGGGGTGCGCATCTGGCCCTGGCACGTCTGGTCGGGCTGGTGGCTCTCCGGATGGGGTCGCTGGCAGGAATACAACCGCAACGGCCTGTTCTTCTCCAGGTCGGACCTCACCGAGGAGGGCGACGCGTACGGCGCGGGCTTCTCCGGCGGGTACTCGCTGATGCTCAAGCCCCGGCTGAACGTCGAGTTCGGCCTGGGCGTCTGGGGCGGGAAGGCCCGCTACCGCTCGTACGACTGTCCCACCTGCGGGATGGTCGTCGACGAGGGGAACAAGTGGTTCGTCCTCCCGGAAGAGGCCGTGGTCTCACTCATGTACATATTCTGATCCCGTAAGCCCCCATGCGCCTGCACGTAACACCCGCCACTGTGCTCATCCTTGCGCTCCTAGCCGCCTCCTGCGGCACGCAGCGCAAGCTCGGCGAGGTGCGCTCATCGCTCATGCGGGCGAACATATCCCTCCCTTCCGACCGCGGCGCGGCGTACAGCAGCTCCGTGGGGAACCCCCGGCACCGCGACACCCTCTTCATAAAGGACGACAGCGGCAGGGACCTCATCGTCATGCGCACGATGAAGGTGGACGGCGAGGTGATGGCCGGGGAGGTGCTGGATGCCGCGGTGGTCACCGCACGCTTCCGCAACGTCGCGGAGCGGCACGGCCACATAGACCTTGAGTTCGACGTGATAGTGCCCGAGCGGATGATGGACTCGCGGTGGAAGCTGCGCTTCGACCCGGACATGTTCATCCTTGCCGACAGCATCAGGCTGGAGCCGGTGTTCATCACCGGAACGGGCTACAGGAAGGGCCAGGAACGCGGGGAGGCTCTCTTCGCGAGGTACCTCCACGGCATCGTCACCGACACCACGGTGTTCCGCTGGGCGTGGCAGCTGGACCTCTTCCTCGAGAGGAACATCCCCCAGGTATACGCCTTCGCCCGTGACACGTCCATAGTTGACATAGACCGCTTCGAGGCCATACGCGAGGCTGAGGAGCGCGCCTATCAAGGCCGCACGGGAGTCACGGTGAAGGAGGCCGTGGACCACTACACCATCTGGCTTCTCAGGCACCACAACGACAGGAAGATACGACGCATCGCGAAGATGCGCAGAAAATACATAAAGGACCCTATCGTCCGCGAGGGCATACGACTCGACACGGTCATCCGCGAGGTGAACGGGGACTTCCGCTACCGTTACGTGCAGACCGTGCGCACCCGTCCGAAGCTCAGGAAGATAGACATCGTCCTCTCCGGTGAGATCTACGACTCCGGGAAGCCCGTCTATACCATCCCCCCGTGCGAGCCGCTGACCTTCTACGTCTCGTCGGTGTCCACGCTCGTCTCGGACGAGCCCCGCTACCTCACTAAGGTCATCTCCCGCAAGGTGGAGGCGAACACCGCCTGCTACATCTCCTTCGCCGCCGGCAAGGCGGACATCGACGAGGACATGGGCAACAACCGCACGGAGACCGGCCGCATCAAGGGGAACCTCCGCGCCATCATGGCCGACGGCCGCTTCGACCTTGACTCCATATGCGTCACCGCCTACGCCTCCCCCGAGGGGACGGTCCGTGCCAACGGACGTCTGTCCGCAAGGCGGGCGGAGTCCGCCGGGAAGTACTTCCGGACGTACCTGAGGCACCTCCAGGACTCCCTGCGCTTCGACGCGGGCTTCGCCCTGGACCTCACAGGGGAAGTAGGGCAGGAGGGCCGCATGCGGAGCGCGTACCGCGCCCGCGACATACGGTTCATGAGCCGCAACGGCGGGGAGAACTGGCGTATGCTCGACTGGCTCGTGGAGTCCGACACCCTGCTCTCCCCCACGGACAAGGCGGACTACGCCGCGCTGCGGGACGCCTTCCCCGAGGATGCCGACGCACGCGAGGACGCCCTCCGTGCGAAACCCTTCTACAGACAGCTGCGCGAGCGCCTCTACCCCTACTGCCGAGTCGTGGCTTTCGACTTCCACATGCACCGCGCTGGCATGCTGAAGGACACGGTCCACACAACCGTGCTGGACAGCGTCTACATGGCGGGCGTGCAGGCCATACGCGACCGCGACTACGACGCGGCGCTGGCCATCCTCCAGGAGTACAGAGACTACAACTGTGCCATAGCGCTGCTCGCCCTGGACAGGAACCTCAGCGCCATGCAGATCCTCGAGGGTCTCGAGCGCACCCCGAGGGTGAACTACCTGCTGGCGATCCTCCATTCCCGCAGGGATGACGACCAGGCCGCCGTGCAGTGCTACCTGGACGCCTGCGCGAAGGACCGTTCTTTCGTGAACCGAGGCAACCTCGACCCGGAGGTCTCCCGGCTCATACGCACCTACGGCCTGAACCGCGACGATCCCGAAGACGACATCAACTACTGACCCATCACGATATGACAACTATACGTCCAATACATGTCACCGCGGGGCTGCTGCTCCTCTCCTGCCTCTCCTGCTCCGTCAAGGAGGACCGGGACGTCTGCCCGGCGTACCTCCTCGTCCGCAGCGACGGGTACGTAGGCGAGGCCGGCTTCGCCAAGCCCCTGACGTACAACATCGCCACGGCTTCCGACCAGGCGCTGGAGCGGACCGGTGGTCCGTTCGCGGAGTTCACCGGGAAGACCGGCCACGTCTTCAGGGTCCCGCGCAAGGAGCGCGTGGACGTCACCGTGGCGGGGGGTATACGGGACATGGCGTTCATCGGGGGGCTGCTCCGCATCACCCCCGGCAACCAGTGCGACAGCATCGTCTGCGGAGGCGGGAGCATATGGATTCCCGGGGACACGGGCGAACTCACCATCCCCCTGCACCGCAACTACTGCTGCATGAAGATGAACATAGCGGGGAGCGTCACCCTTCCGTACCCGTATTACTTCGTCATCCTCGGGGGCGTGGACGGGTTCACCCTGCCCGACGTCACCCCGCACGCGGGGCCGTTCCGCCACCGCTGCGAGGTGCCCCCCTCGAAGGCCTGCGAGGTGAGGGTCCCGCGCCAGCTGGACAACTCCCTCATGATCGAGGCGAGGTCCTCGGAGGACGGGGAGCTCGTCGCGGAGATGCACGTCGGGGAGGTGGTCGCCCGCATGGGGTACGACTGGAACAAGCCCGACCTGGATGACATAAGCGTCGAGATAGATTTCGCACGGACAGAGCTCACCGTCACGGTGAACGACTGGACGGAGTGCGTCACCATAAGGATAATCATTTGAGTTCAACACATAAACCAACAATCATCATGAAACGTACAATCACCAAAGCACTCGCCACCGCCCTTTGCGTGGCAGCCGCGGGCGCCGTACTCGCCTCCTGCGAGAAGGCCCAGTCCAGTTCCTCCCTCACCGACGGGGATTTCATTCCCGAAGGCAGCAGCAGGGTAACCGTCAGCTTCTCCGAGCCAGCCACGAAGGCCGGCACGGCCGCCACTACCGCGGAGAAGAGCATCAACACCCTCCAGGTCCTCGTGTTCGACAAGAACAGCAAGCTCGAGGCAGTGATGACACCCGCCATCGCCGGCGACAAGCAGAGCGCCACCGCCACAGCGGTGATCTCCAACGGACAGAAGTACTTCCGCGCCGTGGCGAACGGCGAGTCCTTCCCCACCACCGTAGGCACCACCACCCTCGCGGACTTCGACAACAAGGTCTCGACCCTGTCGACGAACACCGTGAGCAACTTCGTCATGACCGCCAGCGGGAGCAGGAAGATCCTCTCCGACGACAGCGTGTCCCTCACCCTCAGTCGACTGTGCAGCAAGGTCTGCCTCACCAGCGTCCTCCGCAGCTACACGGACGCGGACCTCGGGGAACTCTCCCTGAAGGTTACCGGCGTGTGGATCAACAACGTCGCGGGGAAGATCAACTGGAGCGCCGGCTGGGGCTCCGCCGCAGTGGCCGTGGGCGACCAGACCTGGTACAACCAGTTCACCGCGAGTCCCCAGCACCCCGACCTCACGGGACTCCTCTATGACGACCTCACCGACTATACCCTCGCCCAGAGCGGCAGCAACACCGGCGAGCACACCTTCTACATCTATTCCAACCCCGCCACGGCGGTCACCGAGGGAGGCTCATGGAGTCCCCGCGTGTCGCGCATGATAGTGGGCGTGCAGCTGGCCGGCATGAGCAAGACCATGTACTATGCCGCAAACCTCCCCCAGACCGACCCGAACAAGGTCTACAACGTACAGCTGACCCTCCAGGGCCTGCCGTCAGACAACCCCGACACCCCCAGCACGCCGGGGTCCCTCGAGCTCAGCGTCACTGCGAGCATCACCGTCTCCGACTGGGGCGCCGCCACGGACGTCCCCGTGGTGCTCTAGAGGTACAACCCTCCCTGCGCAGGCGGGCCCGGCCGCCCTCCTGCGTCCGATGAAAACAGACATGACATGCGACTGAAAAGTGTCATATCCCTTGGGGTCATCCTCTGCATCGCGCTCTCCTGCTCAAAGGAGGGAGCCCCCTCCGCCATGCGAAGGGGTGCCGCCCCGGCGGGGAGGAGCGCCGGAGGGGACGGCGCGGCGTACGCGCCCGTGACGTTCCTCCGGGGCGGAGGCGGCTCCGCGTTCGTGAGCATGCCCAAGGGGTTCCGCTTCGACTCCTTCCGTTTCCTCACAAGGTCCACAGACGACACGTCGCAGTGGTGGCCGCAGATGGGGACGGTGGCTGCGTGGCAGACCCCCGGGGACGCCGGCTCGCCGTTCCTCCCTACGGACGCCACCACGGCCGTCTGGCCGATGGCGGACGCCGCCACTAGCCGTCACCTGTCGTTCTTCGCCGCGTCCCTCGACGAGGGCTCCCACAGGGAGTTCGCGGATTATTTCGACACGGTGGGCGGAGGCGGATCCGACCCCGCCGACCCGGACGTGGTCGAGTTCCTTTACATGGGCGACGAGGATGACGGACTGGGAAACATGCTCCCGACGTTCGAGACGTATTCATACTACGACGGCCTCTACGCCTACGGTCCCGGCAGGGGCTGGTGGCTCTCGGCGGAGTCCGACGGAAGGGCCGTGCTGACCGTGCGGAACCCTCACCATTTCATAGACTTCGTCGCCGCCTCGTCCCCGGACAACGGGCCCAGGGAAGCGGTACCCATGACCTTCACGCACGTCATGTCCCGCGTGGAGGCCGTGGCGATAGACTGGCGCGCCTACTGGAACTGGGTTCAGGAGCGCACCGTGGACATAGGCGGGGTGTACATCACCGCCATAGAGTTCGGCGACGGCACGGAGGCCTCCTTCACCTTCTCCGAGGACGGTTCCGGGACGTTCATACCCCAGGTAGCCGACTGGACCGCCTCCCCACACTGGTTCACCGCACCCACCTGCGCGCAATACAACCACCTCATCGCCTACGACCCGGACTCCCCCCTCCCGGACGACTATGACGACTACATCGTATCCTCCTTCCTCATGGGGACAGGCTCGGACCCGTACGCAGACAACCCAGGGGAGCTGGGTGACGACGTCATCTACCTCAGCATGCAGGGGGACATCGACCCTGACTCTAGCACGAGGCTCAGCTGGCCGCTGGTCTCCCCGCTGCTCGGGATGATGGTCAACCCCATGCCGTACGACATGCAATGCAGCCAGGCCGCCTATGAGGCGGACCCGCACGTGTTCGGCCATCCGCTGCTCTTCCCGGGGAAGCACGGCATCCGCATACGTTTCGCCGTCGCGGACCGCGACGGGAACCTCGTGAAGGACACGGGCGGCACCCCCGAGCCGGTCCTCGGCTGGGGCGACGAGGTCATCGGCTGGCGCTATCCCTTCAAGGTATACACCCTCGAGGGCACGTTCACCCTCGCACAGGGCACCACCAACAACCTGCTCGTGAGCATCAACCCCGACAGCAACCTCCTGGACCTCGACGTCGTCGCCAGCATGAACGGCTGGACGGTCAGCGACGGCGGGGCCGTGACACTATAATACCCGAACGCTTATGAGAATCCCCTACCGCCTTCTCGTCCTCCTTGCCCTTCCGGTGCTGCTCCATTGCTGTGCCGGGGAGCCCCTGCCCCGCCGGGAAGGCGGGGGGCGCTCCGACATGGTGCGCATCAGCGTCACCGGCGCCACGGACGGCGCCGCCACCAGGAGCGACCTGGTGAACCCCCTCCGGCCGGACGCGATCTATGACCTGAACATATGGCAGTACAGCAACGGCGGGAGCCTCCTCGCAGCGTTCTACATGGACGAGCTCTCCGCCACCACAGGGTACGTATCCGTGAGTGTACGTGCCGACGTGTGGGCCACCGACCGGTTCGTGGTCATAGCGAATGCGGGACGCGCACTCGATGCCCCTCCCCATGCTGACATGCGGGTGAGCTACCCGTACGTCACGCAGTCCACCCCCTCGGGATACATGGGCGTGCTCGCCGTAGGGTCCCGTTCGGGGCTCTCGCAGAACAGCGAATCGAACGAGTGGGAGGCTGACGTCACCCTCCGGCGGGCCATGGCCCGCCTGGACGTGCAGCTGAGGCTCGGATCGAGCCTCACCACGGAGGGGGCATCGTTCCGGTCCGGTGGGGTGGACGTGACGGACTTCTTCCTGATGGACAGCCCGGCGGAGTTCTCCTTCGTCCCGTCTACGCCTTCCACCGTCCAGAGCTACACCCTCATGGCCTCCTCCCCCAGGGCGGACCTCGACAGGCTGGGGTCCGTCTCCCTCCCGGACGGGGGCACGGTCTCCGGATACAACACCCTCTACTGCCTGCCGAACATCCAGGGCCTGCTGGCCTCCGGTTGGCTCACCGCCACATCCGAATACTCCCTGGCCACGACCGTCGGCCTGGTGGCTCGGTTCACCGGTTCCTTCGGGGGATGCACCCCGGGCATGGTCGCCTACCGCTTCTTCCCCGCGGGCGACAACAGGTACGCCGACCTTGCGGGCGGGCGGGACTACATCACCACGGCGACCATCGAGAACACGTGCTCATGTATAGGAGCGCAGTTCGCGGGTAGACGCGTGGACACGCGGTTCCTCGTACCGGCGGACAACACCTGCGAGATCGGCGAGACCATGGACATATATTTCTCGACCCCGCTGGAGTTTCCGGAGGGAACCCCGGACGAGGTGATGCTCGCCGGCCTCTCGCTGGCCTCCGGCTCCGCGGTGCACAACGACGGCCGGTTCGAGATCCTCTCCCCGGACACCTATTCCGAGGTGTTCACCGACTCTGTGAGCGGGGATGACGTATGGCTGGACTGCACCGACCGCGTGCGGCTCAGGGCCCTCTCGCCAGGCGAGTCCACACTCTACTACCGAACCACCTTCTGCGGGAGGACCCTGGTGAGTTCGCTCACCGTCAAGGCCGTCAGGAACACCTCCATCGACGTCGGGGGTGACGATGACGGCGGCGGGGACAACAACGAATACGACTGATACAACGCAAATACCATCCAGACTTATGAAACGATCCATCCAATCCGCCGCAATGACCCTCATCCTCCTCGCCGCCGCCTGCGCGAAGCAGGAGCGGCTCGGGGAGGTCCCCGGCACGGACACCGGCGGTGTCCGCGTGACGCTGGAGTGCGAGCCGCTGGACTGTGACTCGGAGGAAACGAAGAGCTCCTTCACCTCCGTCCAGCTCACCCGCGTGACGGACGTCAACTACTACCTCTTCGACACGGAGGGGAACTTCATCCTCCAGGAGTACTTCCCGGACGCATCGAGGCTCTCCGTGGCACTTCCTGACTATGATGCGGAGTACCGCTGCTACTTCTTCGCGAACGTCGGCCGCTGCGAGATCCCCGCGGGGACCCGCGCCGCGGACATGGCCACGGCCGTGCACTTCGACTACGGAACGTACGCCAACTACATGTCCATGGTAGGCTCCCCTTCGGGTAAGGGCTTCCCCATGTCCGGCACGGTCGCGCCGTTCAACCGCTACAACGCAGGGAGGATCACCCTGAAGCGCCTGGTGCACACGCTCCGGGTGCGCGTCGACACGGAGGCGCTGAACGCCTCGTCGATGAACTTCACGAGTCTGCGCGTCAAGCAGGCCGCGCGCGACATCTTTCCCTTCGCCGAGGGCGGGAGCCGCGCCACCGCGGTGTTCGCCAGGGAGGACTCCGACGCGGACGCCCTCACGGCCGCCGACATGGCTGCGCTGAACGCCGGTGGGACCGCCACGCTGTACATGCTGGAGAACATGCGCGGGGATCTCCTGACGGGAGCCACCGCGTGGAAGGACAAGGTCCCGCGGAACATCTCCGAGAGCGAGCGCAGGCTCGCCACGTACATCGAGATTCAGGCATCCGTCACCACCCCCACGGCGGACTATGACGGCAACATCTACAGGGCCTACCTGGGGCGCAGCGCGACGAACTTCGACGTCGTCCGCTCCACGGTGTTCACCCTCACCAGCAGCTTCACCTCCGACATGATCCCTTCGGAGGAGTGGCGCGTGGAGGCGGGCTCGACCACCCTCACGGGGACCCTCGAGTTCGTCGTGCCGCGCAACGACCCCTCCAGCCGCCTGAAGACCGTCATCGACTATGACTACGTCACCGACCCCACGGCGTTCCAGACGTTCGTGAACACCCCCTCCTGCATGATCCCCTCGGAATCCGTGAAGGCCCCGTCTAGCTTCTTCCTCACGGACGACTTCGCGCAGGTGTTCTTCATCCGCCGGTCGAAC
>JAEEGL016939318.1_pt1 | contig 11764 bp, 11 predicted proteins | sample 9134231 | NCBI WGS metagenome assembly JAEEGL01 (sample SAMN16246548, study PRJNA631951) | gut metagenome | biome: gut microbiome; feature: rumen; material: fiber-attached | host: Bos | place: Iran: Karaj | collected 2018-10
GCGACCGAGATCGTGATTGTGGACGACGGTTCGGAAGATGAAGCGACGCGGGAGACGCTGCGGCAGATGGAAAAAGAAGGCCTTCGTGTCGTCTGGAACGACCACCGGGGCGTGGCGCACGCGCGAAACACGGGAATCCGGTGCGCAACGGGCACGTATATCCTGCCGCTGGATTCGGATGACCGCATCGAGCCAGAATACTTAGCCGAAGCGATCGCGGTCATGGAAAGAGACGCGTCCGTCGGAATCGTTTACTGCGAGGCGGATTTTTTCGGGGAGCAGACGGGAAAATGGGGACTCCCTGAATTCCAGATGGCGTTCATGCTGACGCAAAACATCATCTTCAACGCGGCAGTGTTCCGAAAATCGGATTGGGAAGCGGTCGGCGGCTATGACGAGACGATGCGGATTGCTTTGGAGGATTGGGATTTCTGGCTTTCGCTCCTTGAAAAGGGACTGCGCCCGGTTCGCATTCCCAAGATGCTGTTTCATTGTCGTAAGCGTCCGTACGGAGAATCCCATTCGCGGCGGTCTCTTTCGCCGGAAGACAAACGGCAGGTGCTTCACTATCTGGCTGCGAAGCATCGCGCGCTGTATGCGGAACATTTAGAGGAATATCTCGAGTTTGTGCGGTGGCTGATGGAGCAGCAAGCGGAGGAGCGTGCGCCGCAGATCCGTCTGGATGTGGACAACCGTTGGGCCAAGATCAGCAGCCAGTTCGACTGGGCGGCCGTGGAGGCACAATGCGGCGAAACCTTCGAATTTTTGCATGAATGGACGGAAAAAACGGCGCGTCTTGCGCTTGGCACCGTGATGATTCAAGAGATCTCCGGCGTTTCGGATGAAGAACTGATGGAGAGTCTTGCGGAAAATCCGTATATGCGGTATTTTTGCGGTCTTTCCTTCTCGGGCAGGGAGCGGGCGATTCCCGTCGAGACGTACCGCAAGATCAAGCAGGCAATGACGCAGCCGCTGCTGCAGGAGATCCTTCAAACATGTATGAAGGATCGGGGCGCGGAGTCGTCTTGAAATACTTTGTGAAATGGAAAGTCAGCGATAAACAGATGGGAGAGAGAACGTATGCAGGCATATCGGATTCACGGGAAGAACGGCGTACAGTTTGAAGATACGGAGCCGCAGGAGACTTGTATCTATGATGTCGTAGACTTGAAGCTGCCGGAGGGCGCGAGCATCATTTCCGTCGGCGGTGCGAGGGATACGCTTCGGCGCGTCAAGCTCAAAGGCAACGCCTATAGCCATCTCGAAACGCTCGACGACAAGCCGATTCTTCGCGTCGAGGCGCAGCGGGAATATCTCGCCGCGGGTACGAATGATTTCGTCGAGCTTGAGTTCACCGTCGTCGAGGCGGATCAGCGCTGTGATTTCGATACGATCTGCACTTACTACGCGCCGGACAATATTTATCGCATCAACTATGTCAACGGCCGGTACCAGCTTACCGACCTTTACAGCAGTCAAATCATTTCCAAGCAGGACGCGATGAAATACAAGGCGAAGTGGGGCTGATTTCTGTATTGCGCGGTCCTGACGGATTTGCTATAATACGTTTTGTGCGAATGCGGTTGTAGCTCACTTGGATAGAGCGATCGCCTCCTAAGCGATAGGTAGTGGGTTCGACTCCCACCAATCGCACCATGAAAGGAAAAAGCGCCGGACGGCGCTTTCAGCGGACGCGGCGCAAGGGAAGAACCCCATGCGTCGCTTTTTTAATAGTATATACAACAGGCTGGTGGAAGGTTTGCAGTTGAAGCGGTTGGAAGCCTATGGCTTCAAATCCTTTGCGGACAAGATAGAGGTAGAGTTCGATCACGGCGTGACTGCAGTCGTCGGGCCGAACGGCAGCGGCAAGAGCAACATTACGGACGCGATTCGCTGGGTGCTCGGCGAGAACAATGTGCGAAATCTTCGCGGTACGAAGACCGAAGATATCATTTTTGCGGGCAGCGCCGAGAGGCGTGCGCTGGGCGGCGCGGAAGTCTCTTTGACACTTCTGAATCAAGGGGATTTGCCTGTCGCGTACGATGAAGTCGTCATCACAAGGCGGATTTATCGGAACGGGGACAGCGAGTTCCGCCTGAACGGCACGCCCTGCCGTTTGAAGGACATTCACTCGCTTTTAGCGGATACGGGTCTTGGGCACGACGGCCTCAGCGTGATCAGCCAGAACAAGATAGACGCGGTGTTGAACAGCCGCCCAGAAGAGCGGCGGCTGTTTTTCGAGGAAACTGCGGGTATAACGAAATACCGCGACCGGAAGCGGGAAACCGTGCGAAAACTGAAGGACACGGAAGAAAATCTTTCCAAGGTGGACGTCCTTTTGCAGGAAATCGAGCGACAACTCGGCCCCCTGTCGGAGGAAGCGGAGCGCGCGGAGCGGTACAACGCATGGACTGGCGAGCTTCGTCGCTGCAAGATTACGGATCTGAGCCGTGCGCAGGCGGCCCTTCGGGCGCAGGAAGAGGAAAGCGAAAAAAGGCTGGAAGCGCGTCGGCAGGAAGAGATCGCGGCAGGAACGGAGATCCGGGAGCTGGAGGCGAAGAAAGAAGCGTTGGAGAAAACGCTGATCGACCTTGGGCAGGCACTCCAAAAGAAAAGCGAAGAGAAAAATGCACTGCAAGCGCAGATTCATCAAAAGGAAACAGAAATAGAGGTCTTGGAAGATCGCCGTCAGCACAGCGACGAAGACCAAAAGCGGCTCAAGGAAAAGAAGGAGGCGCTGGAGGCCGAGCGCAAAACGGCGGAGGAGGCGCATGGCAAGCTGCTAGAGGCTGAGCGGGGGGCGCAGGACGCGCAGCGGGAAGCGGAAGAGAAGCTTGCGGGCATACAGAGCGACGCAAAGAAGATTGCCGAGACGCTGAGAGGCCGCAAGCAGATTGCGGACGATCTGGCAAAGAAGTGCTTGGAAAAGCAGCAAACGCTTTCAAGTCTGGAAACGGATTATGCGCTTCTCGAGCAGGGGATTGAGAACAGCCGCAGGGAATCCGAGCAGCAGGCGGAGGATATCAAGCGGGGCGAGGCGCAGCTCGTCGAAGACAAGGCGCAGCTTTCCAAGCTGTCGGAAAAAACGAAGGCGTTGGAGGAAGAACTGGCGACGCTTTCCGCCTTGCAGAAATCATCGGAAGCGAAGCGGCGCTCGCTTGTCGAGCGGCAGAGAAGCTCTCAGCAGGCGCTTCGCATTGCGCAGACATATATCGACCAAACGGAAGGGAAACTCGAATATTTGCGGCAGGCGCAGGAGTCTTATGAGGGATTCGGCCTCGCGGCGAAAGCGGTCCTCACGGCAGCCGAGCCGTGGCGGCGCGGCGTTTGCGGCGCCGTAGCGGAGCTGATCGAGACGTCGAAGGAATATTTGACGGCGGTGGAGGCGGCGCTGGGCGGCGCGCAGCAAAATGTCGTGACGCGGGATACGGATACGGCGAAGGAGGCCATTGCGTTCCTGAAACGCAGAAAAGCGGGGCGGGTAACTTTCTTGCCGTTGTCTACGCTGACGGTACGCGGCGGCGGCAACGAAGACGCGCGGCGTATGCAGGGCGTCATCGGCTATATGAACGAGGTCGTCGGCGCGGCGGAGGAATTTCGCAAAGTCGTGGATTTCCTGCTGGGACGGACGCTTCTTGTCGATACGATGGATCACGCCCTTGCCGTTGCGAAACGACAAGGGTATCGGATACGGATCGTAACATTGTCGGGTGAGTTGTTGCATCCGGGCGGCTCCATTTCCGGCGGCAGTTTGCAAGGCAAGGAAACGGGCTTTTTGAACCGTCGGGAGGAGATTACGCGTCTCGAGCGCGCGCTCGTCGAGCAAAAAGAAAAGGTTGAAGCGGCGCGCCGCGAAGAGGAGGCGGCGGCGAAAGAGGCGAAAGAGATTGAGGATGCCTCCGCCGGACGCAAAGAGAAAATACAAGATTTACGCGTCGAGATCGGGCGAACGGGCGTCGCGAAGGAAAAGCTTGCGGAGCAGACGGAAGCGAACGAGATTCGCCTGCGGGCGTATAAAGAGCTGACGGAAAAAGCTGCGCAAACCTTTGCGGAGAACGAGAACCGACGTACGCAGATGGTGCGGGCCGTACGCGAGCTGCGCCGTGAGCTGGAGACGACGCAGCAAGAACTGGAACGCGCGCGCGACGTCGTGGCGGATTTGGAGCAGGAGTCGGAAGATTTCGGGCGCAGCGTCAATCAGGCCGGCGCGGAGGTCGACACGTTACGGTCAGCGGCTTTCCAGCGGCACCAAAACGTGCTTTTAAAGGCGAAGGATTTAGAGCGAATCCAAAGAGATTTGGAGGAAAACCGCGAGGCGGCGGAACGGCTCTTATCGGGTCTCGATGAGGGCTCGACGCAGATCCGGGCGCTCAAAGAGGAAAATCGCGTCTTGCTCGAGGCCCTGGCAGTCGTCGACGAAGCGTATCGGGCCGTCGACCGTGACAGGTTGGAGCGGGAGACGGAAAAACACGAGACGGAGATCGACGTCGGCCAGCTTCGTCACAAGCAGACAAAGCTCAAAGACAAGCTGAACGAAATCCAATTGGAGGCGGAGCGCCTCAAAATCCAGCGGGAACAAAACACGGCGACGCTGGCGGAAGAATACGGCTTGACCGCAGAAGAAGCGGCGGAAATGGCGCTTCCCTTGGGTGAAAAGGAACTGCGGGATCGGGTGCAAACGCTGGAGCGCGATATTGAAGCGCTGGGCGCGGTGAATTTGAGCGCGGTGGAGAAATATCGGGAAGAATCGGAGCGGTACAACTTCTACCGGCGGCAAATTCAAGATATGAACGAATCCAAGAAAAAGCTGGCCGAACTGATTCGCGAGATGGATGCGACAATGACGCGGCAGTTCAAGGAGACGTTCGCCGACGTTCAGAAAGCGTTCCGCGAGATATTTATCGCACTGTTCGACGGTCGGGACGACGGCGACGCACGGCTTCTTCTGACGGACGAACAGAACGTGCTCGAGTCCGGCGTCGAGATCGTCGTGCAGATTCCGGGGAAAAAGCAGCAAAACCTGTCGGTGCTTTCCGGCGGCGAGCGTGCGCTGACCGTCATCGCGCTGCTCTTTTCGTTCCTCCGGGTGCGGCCCGCGCCGTTTAGCGTTTTGGACGAGATCGACGCGCCGCTGGACGAGACGAACATCGCGAATTTTGGGCGATTCCTGAAAAAGTTCTCGGAGAAGACGCAGTTCGTCGTCGTCACGCACCGCAAAGGGACGATGGAATCGGCGGATACGATGTACGGCGTCACGTTGGAGGACGCGGGCGTTTCCAAGATCATTTCCGTGAAATTCGGAGACGTAACAGAATGAAGAGTGAGGATTGTTGACATGGGATTCTTTGACCGACTGAAAAAAGGGCTGACGCGGACACGGGAGACGTTCACCGCGAAAATTGAAAAGGCGATTCTCGGCTATGCCGACATCGATGAAGATTTGCTGGACGAGCTCGAGGAAATACTGATCATGGCCGACGTCGGCGTTACGACGACGGAAAAACTGATGGCGGACGTCCGGCAGGGCGTCAAGCGTAAGGAAATCAAGACGCCGGACGATTTGAAGCCGTTCCTCGAAGGGAAGATTACGGAAATCTTGAAAGCGGGAGGTGCGGGCGTTCGTATGGCGGCCAACGGCCCGACGGTCATCTTGATGGTCGGCGTCAACGGCGCGGGCAAGACGACGACTGTCGGCAAGCTCGCCGCGTTTTACAATTATTTCGGCAAGTCGGTCATGGTGGCCGCCGCCGACACGTTTCGCGCCGCCGCCATCGAGCAGCTCGAAGTCTGGGCGGAGCGCAGCAAGGCGGAGTTTATCCGCCACGAAGAAGGCTCCGACCCTGCCGCGGTGGTCTACGACGCGGTGAAGGCGGCAAAAGCGAGGAATATCGACATCCTGCTCGTTGATACGGCAGGCAGGCTGCAGACAAAATCGAATCTGATGGCGGAGCTCGAAAAAATCAACCGCGTGATTCAACGCGAGATTCCCGGCGCGCCGCACGAGACGCTGTTGGTGCTCGACGCGACGACGGGGCAGAACGCGGTCAGTCAGGCGAAGCTCTTTACGCAGGCTGCGCCCGTTACGGGCGTCGTGCTGACAAAGCTCGACGGCACGGCAAAAGGGGGCGTCGTCATCGGCCTTAAAGCGGAGCTCAACATGCCGATCAAATGGATCGGCGTCGGCGAGAGCGTCGCCGATTTGCGTCCGTTCGTTGCCGAGGACTTCGCAAAGGCGCTTTTCGGCGGGGCGAAGGACGAAGCGGCTTCTGAATCGGAGGAGGGGCCGGTATGAAGAAGACGACGAAAGAGGCGCTTCGTCGCGAGATTCGGGACGCAGTGCGTCTCGTGCGGGAGAAGAATCCAATGGCGCCGTCCGTCACCAATACCGTGACAATCAATCTCGTGGCAAACGCGCAGCTTGCGGTAGGCGGCTCGGCGGCGATGGTTTATCTCGCGGATGAGGGCGAGGCGATGGCGGCGCTGGGCGGCGCGATGTATATCAATATGGGAACGATCCTTCCCGTTTACGCGGAAACGCTGCCGCGCACGGCAAAAGCTCTTTCGGAGCAGGAAAAGTCGTGGGTCCTCGATCCCGTGGGGATCGGCGTCGGCGGCCTTCGGACGAGCCTGCTGCAGGGGTTTCGCGCTGACAAGCCGACAATCATTCGCGGCAACGCGTCGGAGATTATCGCGCTGGCGACGCTTTGGGAACTGGACGATGGAAAGACGGCGAGCGGCGTGCGGGGCGTCGACGCTACGGACTCGGTGGAGTCGGCGCGCGCGGCTGCAGTCGCTCTTGCGCGTCATACGGGCGGCGCTGTGGCCGTATCGGGGCCGACTGACCTCGTGACGGACGGGAAAAGCGTCGCATGGGCCGAGGGCGGCTCGAGATTTTTGCCGATGATTACGGGCGCGGGCTGCTCGCTGGGCGGAGTGGCGGCGGTTTACGCCTGTGTGGCGCGTCCTTTTGTCGCGGCGCTGACGGCGACGGCGATTTACAATTATGCCGGCGCGGAAGCGGAGAAAAGCGCCCAGGGACCGGCGAGCTTCCAGACTGCGTTTCTTGACGCGTTGTATCAGGCGACGCCGGAAGCCGTGGGCGCGCAGCCGTTTACGTTGGAAACCGTCGGCAAATAAGAGTTGGGAGATGGCGATATGAACGTATTGGTCGCTTTGGCGGTCGCGCCTTGCGGTACGGGCGAGGAACTTTCGGCGGAGGTGGCGGAAGTCATTCGCGTAATTCGCGCGTCGGGCCTTCCGAGCCGGACGAATTCCATGTTCACCGAGATCGAGGGCGAATGGGACGATGTGATGCGCGTGGCCAAGGATGCGACGTTTGTGCTGGCGGAAAAGGGAATCCGCGCGGAGGTCGTGCTGAAAGCGGACGTGCGTCCCGGTCATACCGATATGATGCATAAGAAAACGGAGATCGTGGAGAGAATTCTGGAGGGCGGCAAATGACGCGGAAGACCATGCGGGAGGCGCTTGATATTTCCGCCTATCTCGTTGTCGGGCCGGAAAATACGGAAGGGCGGCCCGTGCGAGAAATCGTTCGGGCCGCCCTTTCGGCGGGATTTACCTGCGTGCAGATTCGGTCAAAGGAAGCCAGCGCGCGGGAAATGATTGCGCTCCTTAAGGATGCGGCGGAGGAAATCGCGGCGGCGGGCGCGTCGGAGCGCGTCGCGCTCTTGGCGGACGATCGGCTCGACGTGGTGCTCGCGGCGCGAAAAATGGGAATCAAGGCGGACGGCGTCCATGTGGGGCAGTCCGACGTTCCGCCGGAAATTTGCCGCGCCTATCTGGGCGAAGACGCCGTTGTCGGACTTTCCGCACGGACGGACGAACTGCTCGCCTATGTGCGGGAAACGGATACGAGTGCAATCGATTATTTTGGCGCGGGGCCGCTGCACGAGACGGCGACGAAACCGGACTGCGGAAGAGACGCGCAGGGCAATATCGTTACACGCAGCTTTGAGGAGCTGAAAGAACTTGCCCATGCGAGCAAGCTCCCCGTTGTCGTCGGCGGCGGCGTCAAGCTCGCGGATATTCCCGCGCTGGCGAAAACGGGCGTCGACGGCTTTTTCGTCGTCAGCGCCGTTGCGGGCGCGTCAAATCCGGAAAAAGCGGCAAGAGACCTCGTGCAGGCATGGCGCGAGAACGTATAGGGAATATCATTGTTTCCCTTGCCTCGCCATGTATAACTCTTTTTGCAGCGCGTTATACGCGGTCATGGAGATCATGACGAGGTTTTTTCCACTTTCTCTTTGGATGACGAAGGTTTCGTTTTCATCGTTGGCTCGGTCGGCATAGATCGTGAATTCGTTCAGGAATTCACCGGAGGTTACTGCTGTCATTTCAAAGACTCCTTTCGGCAAGGCGATATATTGCCTTGTTCAGTGGTTTTTATATTGTCCGTATATTGAAAAGACCGCACGGTTTGGATGTGCGGTCTTTTTTGTGTGCATGGCGCGATCAGCAGGAAGTATCGCCGAGGCGCGGGTGGCGCGTCGGACGGAGGCTTCGGACGCGGATCAGGCGGAGCGCTTCGTCGAAGGAGACGTCGTCGCGGCGTGATTCCGTTTCATAGACGCAAAGCGGCTCGGCGGCGCCAAGCTCGCCTGCGGGCATATAGACGTATTCGTTTGTTGCGTGGTCGCCGAAGATGCGCCCCGCTTTAAGCTGCGCAGTTTGCATGACGCTCATGGGAACGCCTCTTTCTGAGGAACCCGGACTTATTCGTCGGTTCCTAAAACATATTATGTCGCCAGAGCACATAGGCCGAGGCCAAAGCCACTCCTCCGGAAAGCAGGGCGAGAAAACCAAACGCGGTGCCTTGTTCCGCGAAGGGAACGGGGACGTTCATACCGAAAAAGCTCGATATTACTGTAGGAATCGCAAGGATGATCGTCATAGCCGCGAGGAATTTCATGACGCGGTTCTGATCGTTGGAAATAATCGAGGAAAACGTATCCGCCAGGCGTGAAAGGATTTGGCTGTACATTTCCACCATTTCCCGCGCCTGCTTGTTCTCGATGATGACGTCTTCCAAAAGGTCTTCGTCTTCCTCGTACATCTTGAACATCGGCTCCAAAGAATGATTGGAACGCAGACGCAGGAGCTTGTCGAGCACCGCGCCGTCCGAGCGGAGCGCCGCATTGAAATAGGTGAGGCCTTTTTGCAGTTCCAGAAGACGCAGGATGTCTTCGTTCCGCATGGCGTCCCTGAGCGTCAATTCGATTTCGTCGGAAAGTTTGCTGATCTGGCGCAGATAGCGCAGATAGAAAGTCGCTGATTTGTAAAGGATCTGGAACAGGAATCGCGTCTTTTTGAACGTGCGGAACAGCTTTGCCGTCTGTTCGTTGAATTCCGAGAGGACGGGCGTTTCCTCCAAGCTGACGGTGATAATGTGTTCCGCCGTCAGAATGATGGAAAGCGGCAGCGTGTCGTAGCTGCCTTGTCCGCGCATGACAGGCACGTTCGTCAAAATGAGGATCGCGTTGTCCTCGACGTCGGTATGCGAGCGCTCCTCGTCGTCAAGCGCCGACCGCAGGAAGTCCATTTCGACCTCGGTTCGTTCGGCGACGACTTTCAGCTCGTAAGGGGTGGGATCGACGATATTGATCCATGCGCCTTTTTCGAGCGTCTTCAGCGAGAGCTCCTGCAAAGGGCCGGAGTCGAGAGATTTGTAAATCTTGAGCATAGGCATACGCTCCTTTCGCGCAGGAAGAGAGCGCCCATGCGTCAACGTCAGACGAGGCGAATGTGCGGGCGTGTTCCCGCATGGATTTTAAGAGATAATCGACATGACCCGGGATGATCGCCGTCCATTTTCCTCACCGTCCTTTTCTTCTTCGTATGATTCCCTACCGTATATTACTCCCAACGGGCGGACTTCGTCAATAACCACCGGCGGAATATATTCGATAAAAAAATTTTAAATTACATGTTGTAATTTAAATCGAGATGTGATAGTATGTGATTAGATAAATGACAATGTGTAATTTATGTGCAAGAGGGAAAAGGAGGTAAACGTCATGAAAAGAATTATGAGCGTTGTGTTGGCAGTTGTTTGTTTGCTTGCTATTACAGGATTCGGCGACAGAGCGAATCAGGCTGACGGATTTACCGGGAAGGAAGCCCCGACGGAAAAGGTGCTGCGTGTGGGCACTGCATCCAACAATCCGCCGTTTGCGTATTATCAGCCGGCAACCGATACGCATATCGGCTTTGACATCGAGCTGATACGAGGACTGAGCAGAGAGATGGGCTACGACAAGGTGGAATTCGTGAACACGGACTTCAACCAGTTGCTGCCGTCCCTGCAGGAAGGAAATGTGGATGCGGTCATTGCCTGTATGACTGTTACGGATGAGCGCAGGGAAGCGGTTGATTTCACGGCGTCTTATCTTGAAGGCGTGAGGGCTGTCGCAGTCGCTCTTTACGGAACGGAATCCGGCGGCGCAAACGTCATGAAGGGAAAACGCATTGCCGTCGAGGCCGGCAGCGTCCACGCGGAACAGGCGAAACAGTATTCCGAGACGGTCATCGAATGCGGCAGCGCGGAAGAAGCGTTGAAGATGGTCTTGGACAAACAGGCAGACTTTGCCGTCATGGATAACTATACCGCCCGTTTCTTCGTCAGCCACTTCTATACAGACAAGCTGACCATGATGGCAGGCTTCTCCGGCGGCACGAATGACGGCGTCGGGATCGCCGTTGCCAAGGGAAATCAGGAAATGCTTGACAAGCTGAATGCGGCGCTGCAAAATTATCGTGACACGGCGGCCTATTACCAGATAAGAACATCCTATTTCGGCAGGCTGGAGGTATGAGCTTGAAAAAAGGCGCGAGTTTTATTCGGGCGCGGGGAGAAGAGCAGAAAAAAATCAGGAGACAGCAGATCATAGACGCCGCGGCGTCTCTGTACGCAGAAGTGGGCTATGATAAAGTCACGTTCTCCAAAATCGGCAGGAAGGTCAACTTTACCCGTCTGAATCTATATAACTACTACCAATGCAAGGAAGACATCTTCCTTACGCTCCTCTTGCAGGATCGGTGGAATACGCTGGAAGACGCAAAAAACTCCTTCTCGGGAGCGGTAACAGACCGGGACGCATTCTGCCATGCCTGGGCGGAAATGCTGCTGCGTCATCAGCGGATGATGGCCCTGTTCAGCATCGCGAATACGGTGATACTGAAAGACGCGTCCTCTGAGATGCACAAGCGTTTCCGGCTGGAAATCAGCCAAATCTCTGACGAACTTGTCAAGCTGGTACAGGAGTTATTTCCGGCGTTTACACGGGAACAGGCCGTATTTTTCGTAACGTGCGAAAGCAGTTATGCCATGACGCTCTATCCCGCAAGTCTCGAATATAAAAAACGTATGCATATAGAGATTTTCAAGGACGTGGGGTCGGGCACAAAAGATTTCGTTTCGCTGTATATCCCGTTCCTGAAGGTTCTTCTGAAAGGCTTGGAAAATATCTGACATTTTCATGTTCGTTTTCGCGAATCGGGCGTTTCGTAACCGTGAAATACTCGTCGATAAAATGTTGCGGCTTAAAATCAGGATTCGTGTTGAGGACTGTTGGATAAAGAGTCGTATGCTTTAACAGCAGTCCTTTTTTATGGAGGTTTGCTATTGACCTCAAATGGAAAGTTTGATACTATAATCGTATGTATCAAGCCTTTCGGGGATGTAATGGTCTCGACGGGGGCAGTTGGTGCATGGGTAGCGAGCCGGGGGGTCACCATCCCGTCAGTA
>JAEEGL017149867.1_pt1 | contig 11764 bp, 5 predicted proteins | sample 9134231 | NCBI WGS metagenome assembly JAEEGL01 (sample SAMN16246548, study PRJNA631951) | gut metagenome | biome: gut microbiome; feature: rumen; material: fiber-attached | host: Bos | place: Iran: Karaj | collected 2018-10
GAGCGTAAAGTCAAAGCGCCACTGGGATGCGCCGAGCTCCGCCACATCCCTGGTGCCGTTCTCGCCGAAGTCCTCGCCGATGTTCTTAAAGGCCTGGTTCCAGCTGGCCTGCAGGCCCTCGCCCCAGGTTGCGAAGGGATGTGCGAGGGCAAACAGCTTCGACCAGTAGATGCCGTCGTCGCCATGGTAGCGGCTGGTGTTGCTGTTTTTGATCTTGTCAATGATCTGCATGGGTGAGAAGCCAATGTACATCCGGTAGCCGGTGCTCAGCCGTTTCCAGCCCACGTTGACAAAGGGGAACTGCAGGTTCATACCCACGTCGCCCAGCAGAGGCAGAGAACCAAAGGTCAGCTCATCCATGGCATCCATGCCCTGCACGATGGGTTCGACATAGGTGTTGGGGGTATAGATCGTGTAGCCGGTGTTTACATTAGAATAGGTATATTCGCTGACATGGTAGTTGCGGATCGCGTCGGGGTCCACGCTCAGATCCACATCCTCCAGCAGGGCCTCCAGCTCCGCCATCTGGTCGGGCGGGAGCTCCAGATCCTCCGCCTGTGCCAGCAGGTCCGTGGTCAATCGGACATAGATCCGATCGCCGGGCAGGGCATGGTAGACCGTCACATCGTCGCCGTCGCTGTAGAACCGCTGGTTTTCCTCGTCAAAGCCTGTCAGCCGGACGAAGTTCGCGCCGTGGGAGGCACAGATGCCGTAATGCCAGCCGTTTCTGCCCTGCTCGTCGGAGAAGTCATCTGCCAGAACGGCGTTGTTCTCGCCCTCGCCGGTGATCCGGACGCTGAGGCGTCCGCCGTCGAGGTTGTCATTTCCCTCGGGATCCACGGCAAAGAGCAGCTCGTCGCCGGCCTTGACGTTCACCGTCAGGCTGAAGGAGGTTGTGCGGTTCTCGGCGAAATTGCCCTTCGTCTCGGTATCCCGGCTCAGCTTTTCGTTGCCGTTCAGGAAAATACGGAAGCTGGTGCCGTCTGCGTTGGGATCGGCGCTGTTGGCGAATTTCTCATATTCTCCCGAAACTGTAATGCTGCCGTCCTGCTTTGCGAGCCACCGATATGCGGCGTCCACGCCGTTGCCGGGCTCCACATAATCCTTTCCCAGCACCGGCTTGGCAACACCCTCCGGTACATGCAGGATGACTTCAAAGGGCACCTCCTGGGTGAAGGTGTATTCGCCGGTTGTGCTGTTATAGACAGCCTCTGTGACGGGGGCGAACTTGTAGCGCTCCTGCCCGGTCTGATCCACCACCACCAGCTGCACGCTGACCGCCTTCTCATAATAGTAACGGGAAGAGAAGCTGCCGTTTCCGTCGGCTCGCTCGGCTGTATAGCGCACAGGCTTGATGCTGGTTTGGACCGTAAAGCTCTCGTCAATATCGCCCAGCGGTACGAGACCGCTGAAGTTGGAAAGCCCTGGAACCGTGACCTTCGTATTTTCGTTTTTGAAGATCGGGGACATCACCGCGCTGACGCCGGAGTCAAAGGTCTGCGTCAGGTTGACCACCTTGCTCCGCGTCGGGATCGGCAGCGTCACATCACGGATGATGCTGGAACCGTTGACGGTGATCATGCAGCGCACTTTGTATCGCTGGGGGCTGGCGGGGACCTTCATGGTGTTGGAGTGGATCGCGCCGGTCTCATCCGTCAGACCGACCATATTGCCGGCTACGACAATCGCACCCTCCGCCGGTCTGGAGGAAGCGGTGCCGGTGACGCCGGTACGCAGGTTGAAGTCCTGGAAGGTCAGCGTTCCGCCAAGGCTCATTTCCGTATAAGCGTTTGCGGTGGAAAGGGTGATGGTATTTTCCGTAGCGCTGTCCGCGTGGCCGGCCTGGAAGAGGAAGCAGTCTCCCACATAGCTGGTGCCGGTGTAGGTCTTCCAGATGCAGACGGTGTTATCGCTCTTGGGCACCACGGAGATGGGGTAGACCTTGCCGTTGATGGTCTGGCCCGGAGCGGCAAAGACAAATTCGGTGTACTCGCCGTTCACGGTGCCCTCCTGGGCAAGCAGGCCGGTGGCTTCAAACTTGCTCAGATCGGCGGTCTTGACCTTCACCACCACCTGATTGTTGAGCTGTGTCAGCTCGGGCTGAATGACCACATCCTGGAAGTCCAGCCGGTTGCCGGCGCCGCCGAGGTAGATGGTCTTGCCGTTGGTAAAATACTTGGTGATATCCTCATAATCCGCATCGGTGACATTCTTTTTCCAGTACAACTTCACGCCGGTGGCAACGTAATCGTCGGCGTAGCCTGCACTGAAGCTGATGTTGGACAAGGCCAGCGTGTCGCCCAAATGGATTCCCTCCAGCTCGAGAGAGTCCATAGGGCCGACCCAGTAGTCGGTGCCGCTGATGGTGAAGCAGACCGGGAATTCGTAAATGTTCTGCAGGGTCACGTTCGCATTGATGTATTCAAACTTCGGTCGAAGCTGCATAACGCCGTAGGTGGGCACCTGATTGCTGCTGTCGTTCTGGTAGAACGCCTTGTTCGGGCCCTGGCTGATGATCTGCCAGAGCTGTTCGTTTTTCTCAAAGCGGCTGCCGGCGGTGCGGAACATTTTAACCAGGTTTTCCTTGGTCAGCTTCAGCACCAGCTCCGAGGCGCTCTTATCCGAGCTGGTCAGGATCTCGATGGCATTTTCCGGCTTGTCGGCTGGAACATATTCCAACCCTGCATAGCGCAGGAACCGGGTCACAGTTTCGTCGGCAGGAACCGTGACGGTAACGGAGTCATCCAGAAACGCCACGGTGCTGTCGTTTACGCTGTCCCTGAGGTCGGCGCGAACCGCCGCATCCTTCTCGTCGGCAACGTAGCTTCCGTCCTCCTTCAGGAAGGACATGTTGCCTACCGGCGCCAGAGAAACCAGGAAGGGCCGCTTGATGGGCTCGATCGAGTAGACCCAGACCCAGTTGCAGTTGTCGCATTTAGAGCCGCCCTGATACGCCAGGCCGAGATATTTCAGCGGCGAGGACCTGTTCTCCGATCTGGGGTAAAAGTCCACCGTCGTATTTCCAAAGGACTGGGCGCTGTGATACGTGGAATTGTAATAGGTCGGATTGTAGTTTGTCGCCTTGGTGTAATCGTTTGTCACCCGAATCGAAAGATCCGCATGATGGTTATCATGATTGGCTGTGGTCCCCCAGGTCACACGGGCGCCGGCGATCCAGACGGGGTCCGGATCCTCCGACAGCTTCCAGGTGACGTTCAGATACGGGAACCTATTATAGTAGAGAATACCGGAATCATCCTGCCAGTCCATCTCCCAGTGGCCGCCGTTGTACTGGTTGTGGCCGGTGAAGCCGCTGCTGCCGCTGTCCGTGTAAGTCGGATTTGCAAGGTTGATGGGGTTGAAGGTTTGCACGCGCGTCAGGCTCTGGACCTCCTCCGTGGCTCTCAAGTCCGGTGCCGGTTCTGCTGCGGCCTGCGCCGCTGCGGTGCCGGTGAGGGTCACGGTGGCGCTCTGCTCCGAAACCGTGCAGCCAGTCCCCTCGCTCAGTGCCAGAGTAAAGTTGGCTTTGCCGTCAAAGCCGGAGGTGGAAACCGGGATCTGCAGGGGCATATCGCTGACGCCGAAGGGGAATACGATCTCGCGGTTGACCTCGGAGTAGTCGCGGCCAGCCTCTGCTGTGCCGCCCTCGGTCTTGACGCGGACGGAAACAACGCTGTTCAGCGCACCCTCGCGGTGCAGCGTCACGTTGACCATGCCGTCCTCGATCTCGGAATAGGTCTCCGCGCTGAAGCGCACGACAGAAAGCACTGCATCTTCGTCGTCTGCAATGGTAATGGCGCAGCTGGAGGCCGCGCTGTTGGTGGCGGTGCCCTCGGTTTCGGACAGAATCAGGAAGAACATGCGGTCGCCATCGCTCTCGTCGTTGTCCTTCACGGTGATTTCCAGGAATTTTTCGGTCTCGCCGGGGGCAAATGTCAGCACCACACCCGCGCCGGGAACAACCTCGGTCATCACATCAGCAATGTCCTGCACCTGCTGAAACATGTCCTCGGTAGCGGTGACGCGCTGGCTGCTGCCGTCTATGCCGGTGTAGAGATTTCTCGCCTGCTGCACCGGATCAAGCGTACTGTTATCAGTATCAAAATCGACGCCGCTGCGCTCGGCCAGATAGTTCAGCGCCTCGGCCACGCCGGCCTCTGCGGCAGCCATGCCTTCTTCATCCTCTTCCAGGATGGCCTCGGCCTCCGCCTCGTCCTTGAGTTCGGTTACCGTAAAGGGCTGGCCCTTCAGAAGATCCATCAGGGAGAAGTTGTTCTCCGGCACCACGACATTCGCTGAGTCGTCCAGCACGGAAACGTTATAGTCCTTGCCATACTGCGCCGTCATGTCAGAGATCTTCAGCAGCACAGAGCTTTCCGTCTCCGCACTGCCGCCTCTGCCGACACGAAGCAGATAGGTATTATTTGCACCCTCCTGCAGGGTCGCAGAAGTGCTGGCGAGATAAAACAGATCACCGTTCAGGATCTCCTCGGTGAGTTCCACCTCCGGCAGCCGCACCTGCGCTGCCTGTACCTGCGTCACCGGTGCGACCTGCGTAAGCAGGACCAGCGACAGCAGCAGGCAGAGCGCACGTTTCAGTTTTCCGTTCATATGGGAATCCTCCTGTTAAAATATCGTTAATTCAACTGTTCGTCGCCGAAGCCCATGATGTGGTACATCCAGACGTGAAATGCGTTCCACTTTTCTTTCTCCGACATAGCTCCGGTTCCGCCGGATACCCGGTCTAAAGCGTCTTCGCTCAGCGGCTCGATCTCACTGTGTCCTTTGCCGGACTGCACCGGCAGAATCCGGTAGCCGTTGCGCTCGGCCAGGGCAAAGATCTTTTCCGCTGTAACCGTCTTCGGAATGGCCAGCATTTGGTTGTGAATATCGGGGTCGTTTCTGCACAATTGCGCAAAGTCCTGCGCGGTAATCGCTTTCATAGCATTCAATCGCCTCCTAATCGCCTCATTCTACATGGGCAATATACAACACAAAGCGCACAGAAACGGCACAGAATCAATCGGCAAAAGGCGGGTTTTCAAAATTATTTTCTGTTCCGCCGCATGCCGTTTCCGCGTGGCAGCGGTTGCTCGGCAGTATCCCGACACGAAGACCGTCCGTTCAGACTTCGGGGCGATTTCATATTATTGATCAAACAATGGAGTTCAGTATCATTGTCTCGACACGGGGTTTTCGCAAAAGAAAAAACGCCCGAAGGCGTTTTTCGATCTGTTTTCACAATGAAACTAATAATGGAATTCCAACATTCCGGCGGTGACCTCCGCCCAGGAGTATTGCACCATGAACTCTCCGCGGAAGGCGTTGATTGCGTCCATATCGCCGTTTTGCATCCGGTAAAAATCGCAGTCAAACCGGGCACGGTTCACGGCAATGCTGCCGCGGTGCCGGATCAGTGCGTCCTCCATGCCAATTTCCTTGAACGTGGCGCGCAGGTCGCTCAGCAGCGTGCGGATCCGGTTGGTGGTGATCCGCAGATCGCCCTCGTCCTCCCAGAGCGCGGCGGATATTTCCCCGTTGGTGCAGGCTGCGCCTTCCCGGCTGATCAGATAGGCAAGCAGCTCCTTGGCCTGCTGTCGCTGGAAGTGCAGCGGCTTGTTTTGCCAGAAGACTTCAAAATAGCCGAAGCAGCGGACCGTCAGCGTATCCGGCTTTGCATCCAGGGCGGTGAGCTGCTCCAGATGGGCCAGCTCCTCCTCGACCCGCTCCGGATTCAGGGGCTTTATCACATAGCCGTAGGCGTGGAGCCGATAGGCCTCCACCGCGTATTCATCGTAGCCCGTCGCAAAAATGACCTTTGCCGAGGGGCAGAGGGTGCGAAGCTTCACCGCCAGGCTCAGTCCGCTGAGTCCCGGCATCTGTATATCGGAGAACACCACATCGGGCAGAACGCCCTCGTGCTCAATGGCGTCCAGCGCTGCCTGACCGCGGGAGAACACCGCAATCTCCGCCTGCGGCCGCACCTGGCGAACGATGCGCTCCATGGAATTGCGCGCAGAGACCTCGTCGTCGATTAAGAATATCCGCATCAAGTTCCCTCCTTCGGCAGCCGGATCGTAACCCTCGTTCCTTCGCCGGGGGCCGATCGGATTTCGAGCTCGCCGCCGCACAGACAACGCAGCCGTTCCCGTACGTTTTTCAACCCGATGTGCGTACTGTCCTCTTGCTCCAAAACAGCCGGGTCGAAGCCGCAGCCGTCGTCGGCCACGCAGATTTCATAGCAGTCGTCCAGCTCCCGGGTTTGGATTGTCACCGTGCCGACGCCGCTTTCCGATCCCCGGATGCCGTGGGTCACCGCGTTCTCCACGATGGGCTGGAGCGTCAGAGTCGGGAGCATGATGTCCTCGCAGGCAATGTCGTAGACCACGTGCAGCTCCTCGCCGAAGCGGAGCTGTTGCAGCGCCAGATAGCTTTCTACGTGCTCCAGCTCCTGCCGAAGAAGTATCGGCTGCTCCGCGTCAATGGACATCATATTGTGGCGCAGAAAGGCGGAAAAATCGTCTACGGCCTTTTCCGCCGCCTGCGGCTCAGTGTGGATCAGCTCCCGGATGACCGTCAGAGAATTGTACAGAAAGTGCGGCTTGATCTGCGAGAGCATGAGCTGCACCCGCTCCCGCTCCCGCTCCTTGCGTACCAGCTCCTGCGCTGCCTGAAGATGGGGCCAGAGATAGTACAGCGTGCAGCAGCCTACAATGCCGATGGTCAGGAACGTGACCGGCTGCTCAGAGTATCCAACGCTGTAGTCCAGCCAGATGGAGAGCAGGATGATCGGTACAATGGCAATTGGGATCCAGATCTCCCTGCCCTTCGTCTGCAGGGCCTTTCGGACGGACATCCAGGCCAGCCCGGCCAACAGTATCAGGCTGACGATCAGGCAGGTGCGGGAGAGCAGGCCGCCTTGATAGTGGTTGTCAGAAATGTAGAAGACGAGCGGAGAAAACAGCGCCGTGAGATACAGCGCGGCGTTGATCCCGACCAGCGCCCAGCCCTGCCAGAAGTTTCCCTCCGGTTCAACCATATAAAACAGAAGCAGCAGGATGATCGGCCGAAGGGTATAACCGAGAATCGACAGCACGGTGCGCAGCCGATCATGGGCTGCTGCCGCTGCGGCCCAATTCTCAAAGCAATTCTGAGCAATCAGGCCAAGAACAAGGACCAGAATCAGCGTGAACGCCTGCTTCTGGCGTTTGCCGAAAAAAGTGTCCGCCGAGATGGCAAAGGCGAGTCCGCCCACCTGCAGCACCAGCGGCAGCACCGCCATGATCGTATAGGTGGCTTGCTGATTCAGCTCGAACGAGAACACGCCGCATCCCCCCTCTTTCCGATTCAGTATACCAAAAACGGGCAGAAAATGCAATCCAAAATAATAATAGCAACGGGGCAGAAATTGTGACGGTTCTGTACGGTTTCTATGATAAAATGTTATGCTGTGTAAGTGTATTTTGCGCAGATTGCGCTTTTTTGCCGGCAAGGAGAGCGTCATGGAGAAAAGAGAAAACCTCAGTATTTTCAGAACGCAGGCCGTGGAGAAGGTGTCCTCCCCGGAAAAGATTTCAGACTATCTGCGCGTAACCAATCCCGGTGTTTGGATGGTGCTCGCTGCGGTGGTTTTGCTGCTGGCGGGGCTGGTGGTTTGGGCCTTCGTCGGGACGCTGGAAACCACCGCGGATGTGAAGGTCATTGTGGAGGATCACAAGGCGGAGATTCTCCTCCTTGATGGCAGCTCTGTGGAGGCTGGAATGCCCCTTCGGGTGGCCGGCCAGGAGGTGAAAATCGCCTCCGTTGAAACAGATAAATACGGCCGAACGCTGTGCTATGCGGAGCTGCTTTTGCCGGACGGAACCTATGACGGCGTGGTGGTCGTCCAGCAAATACGTCCGATTTCTTTCCTGTTTGAAAGCAACTGATTCGAGGGATTTACTATGGAAATCACAAAGAAAAAAGCTGCTCTAAAATCGGGCGTCGCGAAGGTCCCCATGGTGATGCAGCTCGAGGCGCTGGAATGCGGCGCAGCCTGTCTTGCTATGGTGCTGGCTTACTACAAGAAATGGATCCCGCTGGAGCAGGTGCGGGTGGACTGCGGTGTGAGCCGGGACGGCTCTAAAGCAAAGAATCTCGTGCGAGCCGCCAGAAACTACGGTCTCACGGTGAATGCCTACCGCATGAGCCCGGAGGCGCTGCGGGAGCAAGCGGACTATCCCTGCATCATCCATTGGAACATGAACCACTTTGTGGTGCTGAACGGCTTCCGGGGAAGCTATGCCTACATCAACGACCCGGCACAGGGCGTGAGAAAGGTGCCCCAAAAGGAATTTGACAGCGCTTTTACCGGCGTTGTGCTGCTGCTTCATCCCGGCGAGGGCTTCACCCCCGGCGGAACGCGGGAGAGCACCGTCGCCTTTGCAAAAAAGCGGCTGGTGGGCACCGGCGCGGCGGTGGTGTTCGTGGTGTTGACTACGATTATTACCTATCTGTTTGGTATTGCCAATTCCGTCACTGCAAGAATCTTTCTGGACCGGCTGCTGACCGGCGTCAATCGGGACTTGCTGACGCCATTCCTGATTGTCCTGCTGGTACTTGCCGTCATCCAACTGATCGCCGCGTGGATTCGGGCAATCTATGCCTACAAGATCAACGGCAAGCTGGCCTTGGTGGGCAGCACGAGCTTTTTCTGGAAGGTTCTGCATCTGCCCATGGAGTTTTTCAGCCAGCGGCTGGCGGGAGATATTCAGCTCCGGCAGGACCAGAACGCTTATATTGCCGGAACGCTGGTCGGCACCTTCGGCCCGCTGATTCTGAACACCACCGTGATGGTGCTGTATCTGGTGCTGATGCTATCCCAGAGCATTCTTTTGAGCATCGTGGGGCTCGGCGTGCTGGCGCTGAATATGGTGCTGGCCCGGGTGATTTCCAACCGGCGCATTCATATTAGCCGCCTGCATTTGCGGGAGCTGGGCAGGCTGGAGGCCGCCACCGTCACCGGAATTGAGATGATCGAAACCATCCAGTCCAGCGGCTCGGAGCAGGGATATTTTCAAAAATGGGCAGGACACCAGGCGGCGGTCAACCGGCAGGAGATTTTGGCCGAGAAGACCAATCAGCTGCTGGGCGGCATCCCCACCTTTTTGACCACGTTGGCGAACTACGCTGTGCTGGTGCTGGGCATCCTGCTCACCATGCAGAGAAAATTCACCCTGGGCGGCGTGATGATGTTCCAGGGCTTTTTGAGCGCCTTCCTGTCCCCTGCTATGCAGCTGGTAAACGCAGGCCAGGCGCTGCAGGAGATGCGCACCCAGATGGAGCGGGTGGACGACGTGATGGAATACCCGGACGATCCGGGACTTGTCTCCAAAGCCGACGCCGACGCGCCCTTGGACAAGCTGCGGGGCAACGTGGAGCTGAAACATGTCACCTTCGGCTATTCCAAATTGGAGGAGCCGCTGATTTCCGATTTCTCCCTCTCCTTAAAAACCGGCCAGCGGGTGGCCCTGGTGGGCGCCTCCGGCTGCGGCAAGTCCACCATCACCAAGCTGATCTCCGGCCTGTACCAACCCTGGAGCGGGGAGATCCTCTTTGACGGCAAGCCGCGCACGGCTTATCCCCGGGAGGTCATGACGGGCTCGGTTGCCGTGGTGGATCAGGAGATTGTTCTATTTGAAGACACGATGGAAAACAACATCAAGCTGTGGGACAGCTCTATCCAGGACTTTGAAATGATCCTGGCCGCCCGGGACGCGCAGCTCCACGAGGACATCGTGCAAATGCCCGGCGGATATCAGCACAGACTAACAAACGGTGGAAAGAATCTCTCCGGCGGTCAGCGGCAAAGGCTGGAAATTGCCCGCGTGCTGGCCCAGGACCCCACAATCATCATCTTAGATGAGGCCACCTCTGCTTTGGACGCCAAGACGGAATACGAGGTTGTCAATGCCATCCGCGACCGCGGCATCACCTGCATTGTGGTTGCCCACCGCCTCTCTACCATTCGGAACTGCGACGAGATCATCGTCCTGGACCGGGGGCAGGTGGTGGAGCGGGGCACCCATGACGAGCTGATGGCCCGGGACGATGTGTACGCCTCTCTTGTGGCAAATGAATAGGAGGTGTCGGGATGGGTTGGTTCAGCAATCAAATTGAAGAGCGGCGCTCAACTGATCAACAGCTGCTCGAGGACTCCTTCGTCAAGGTTGCAGGAGTTGTACTTGGACAGCGCAGCGCCGAAAAAATCAGCGACGCTCGGATCGTCACAAAAAATGCCATCGACGAAATCCTGAAGGCTTATCACTACAGACCGGTGGAGCCGCCGGAGTCCCTACAGGACACAGAAGGGCAGCTGGATTACTGCCTGCGGCATTACGGCCTCATGCGCCGACCGGTGGAGCTGCTTGACGGCTGGTACAGGAACGCCTACGGCCCCATGCTGGGCTTTTGGGGCAAGGAAAAGCTGCCGGTTGCCCTGCTGCCGGGTCGCTTTCACGGATATTACTTTACGAACCCGAAAACACAGGAGCGGGTCAGGCTGACCGGAAAAACTGCCGCTTCTCTGGACGCAGAAGCCTGGTGCTTCTACCGCCCCCTGCCCCTAAAGAAATTGGGGATGAAGGATCTGCTTCTCTATATGAAGCGGTGCGTCTCTTTGCGGGATATGGCTTGGATTGTCGGCGCGACGCTGGCAGTGACGCTGGTGGGCCTGCTGCTGCCGCGCCTGACCCGGGCGCTGACCGGCCCAGTGCTGCAAAGCGGCACGGCAAGCGCGCTGGCCGGGGCAGCTGTCTGCGTGCTGTGCGTGCTGATCGCCTCGCAGCTCTTAACGTCGGTCAAAGGCCTTGTCGTCAAGCGGCTGGAGGTCAAGACCAGCCTGGGCGTGCAGGCCTCCATGATGATGCGGCTGTTGTCGCTGCCCGCCAGCTTCTTCCGGGATTACAGCCCCGGCGAGCTGAAAAGTCGGGCCATGAGCGTGAGCAACCTCTGCACGCTGCTGATCGGTATTGTCATGAGCGCAGGCCTGAGCTCGATTTTTTCCCTGCTCTATCTTCCGCAGATTCTGGGCTTCGCCCCGTCTCTGGCGCTGCCGTCGCTCATTGCCATCGTGCTGACCGTGATCGTCACCGCCGCCGCCACCTTCGTACAGGCGCGAATCAACCGCAAGCACTTGGAACATGAGGCCAAGGAAGCAGGTCTGCGCTACGCACTGCTCTCCGGCGTGCAGAAGATCAAGTTGGCCGGCGCGGAAAAGCGCGTTTTTGCCAAGTGGCTGGATCTATATGCCGAGGGTGCGGAGCTGGTCTACAACCCGCCCACGCTTGTAAAAGTCAGCAGCGTGCTCACCCTGGCCGTCAGCCTGCTGTCCAACGTCCTGCTGTATGGCCTTGCTGTGAAAAACAGCGTTGCGCCCGCGTCATGGTTTGCTTTCTCAGCGGCTTACGGTGCTCTCATGGGCGCGTTTACAGCCTTGGCGAACACCGCAGCCTCGGCTGCGAAAATCCAGCCCATTCTGGAAAACGCCGAGCCCATTTTATCGGCGGTGCCGGAGACCGGAGAGGGCAAGGAACTCGTCACCGCCCTCCGCGGCAGTGTGGAGCTGGACCATGTGTCCTTCCGGTACAGCAGCGACACGCCGTACATTTTGAAGGACCTCTCCCTGAAGATCCGTCCCGGCGACTATGTGGCCCTTGTGGGCAAAACCGGCTGCGGGAAATCCACCCTGATCCGCCTGCTTTTGGGCTTTGAGACCCCGGAGAGC
>JAEEGL017230031.1_pt1 | contig 11764 bp, 12 predicted proteins | sample 9134231 | NCBI WGS metagenome assembly JAEEGL01 (sample SAMN16246548, study PRJNA631951) | gut metagenome | biome: gut microbiome; feature: rumen; material: fiber-attached | host: Bos | place: Iran: Karaj | collected 2018-10
CTGCAGGAAAGTGCGGTCGACGGGACTTGAACCCGTACCCGTTGCCGGACACGCCCCTCAAACGTGCGCGTATGCCGATTCCGCCACGACCGCAGACGAACAGGAGCATTATAATTCCAGCAGATTACTTTGTCAAGACAGACGCGAAGGAGCTTTCCCGATCCGGATCAATATGGCTTTCAGGCAATTTTGCATTGACGAAGGCAGTATTTGCTGATAACCTTCACTTGATTGGAGTTGGAGAAGATGACGATTCGATACAGGTCCTGGAAAACTGCGCTGCCACTGGTAGTCATCTGTGTAATGATGCTGTTTGCTCATGCATGCACAGCCGAAGAGGAAGGATTTACGGTCCGGAAGATCGGAAGCATGGTAAGCCATACGGACAATATCCTGTCCGTTACAGCCCCGGAAGAAGGCGTTCTCTTTGTCCGGGTCAGCGATGAGTATCATGTCTATCGGGTTTTCAGCAGAGATGTTCCGGCCGGAGAAAGCCAGGTGGTCTGGGACGGATGCTCCTACAATCTTGAAAAGCTGAACACAAAGACCTATGTTTTTGACTGTACGCTTTCCTGCAGCAGCGGGAAAGAATATACATTCTCCTTCAGATCTCCCGTCGTGAACAACGCTCAGTTCCTGCAGTTTGCGCTTCCTTCCTCCGATACGGCTTACATGCTCTCGCCGGATGAATGGTTCCTTGAGGCGAAAACGATCCTGGACGGAAAACTGAGGATCGAACTTTATGCCGCGGGGGAGGAAGACGCCTCCTGGGCCATCCTGAAAACAATGCACAAGGGCAGGGTGGAACATTTTACTTTTTCGCAGCTGGCAGGAAAAACAGGTCCGGATGCAGGGAATTATACCGTAAAAGTCTATGAAGATCAGAATCCGGCCAACTTCTATTCATTTCCCCTTCAGATTTTACCACGGGCAGCTCCTGAAGAAGAAATTCAGGTTACCGGGGACATCATGCCTGCGGAAGATGCGGATGACGAAACGCTCTGGCAGGCGATGATGTCACCTGCTGTCGTCGTTGATATCGATTATCTCGACCATCAGAACATTTATGAGGAACAAAACGAAAAGAGCCGAGTCCTCGGAACGCTCCACGGGCAAACGCAATGCCTCTCTGTACTGGAGAAAAACGATGAATGGGCAAGGATCGGAGCATGGAATCATGAAGACGCTTCCTATGTGGAAGGATGGGTTCCGGCCGGAAAGCTGAAAGTCGTTCATCCGTCCGGGGAATACGGACTGCTCCTGAACAAAAAAGACCAGACGCTGACGGTCTTTGCCGAAGGGAAAAGGATCGAAACGCTTCTTGTTTCAACAGGAAGAATGGCGGAAAACAAATACCTCCGGGAGACTTCCGCCGGATGCTTTGTGACAGGCCTCCACAGAGTCGATTTTTCAATGGAAGGGTCGAGATATGATTTTGTCATCCAATATGACGGCGGGAACCTGCTGCATCAGATTCCATATTCATCGGCCGGAGTAAAGGATTATTCGCGCGGAAAGCCGTACCTCGGCGCGAAAGCTTCCCATGCATGTATCCGTATTCAGGATGAGCCAGGTGCCGAATCGGGGATCAATGCATACTGGATCTGGACGCATATTCCGTATCACACAAAACTGATCATTCTGGACGACCGGGAAGAAAGAGAAAAGGAAATGGCGGTGCTCTCCGGAAACACACCGTATTCCGGTGATACCGGAACACTGATCACCGGTTCATCCGTTTCCGTAAGCTCTGAAGAGGAATATGCTGTGATCTCTTTCGGAGGAGAAGTGATCCCCGGCGACAGGGAAGGTTCACAGAACGCCAGGAATTCATTCGGGAAGGCAATGGATCAGTACGGAACAGCATACCCGCTGAGCGGGATCGCTGCATTGCTCAGCGGAGACGACCTGACATGCGTCAGCCTTGCCTGTGTTCTGAAAGACAACGCAAAGAGTGCGGACCAGAGAAAAAAAACCACGTACAGGGGCCTTCCGGAATATGCAGCCATTTTTACAAGCGGATCAGTTGAGCTCGTCAATTTTGTTAACGACCATGCGGATGATTACAAAGAAGCAGGATATGAATCCACGCTGTCAGCGCTGGACGGCATTGCCGTTATCGGAAAGGACCACCTGTGGATCACGGAGATAAAGGGCTGCCTGTTCGGATTCGGCGCCTGTACGGAGAAGGAGTATACAGCAGATTATCATACGATCGGGAACGATATTCAAAAACTGAAGGATGCAGGATGCAGCTATATTATTTATCTGTGCAGCTGGGGAGAAGAGAAGGGAACAAAACATACAAATCTCCAGAATGCGATGGCAAGGGCATGTGAACGCGCAGGCGCTGACCTGGTCATCGGCAGTCATCCGAACGGGCCGCAGGGGATCGACTATATCAATGGTATGCCGGTTGTTTACAGCCTTGGAAAACTCATCTTCGGAGGTTCCGTGGCCACAAAGGCATATGACGCGCTTATTGTCCGCGCGTTTTTCAGGATCGGTGATTCAAAGTATACGCCAAAGCTCCAGCTTATTCCTGTGCTCTGCAGTTCTTCATCCGCTGATAAAGTCAATGATTATAAGCCGGCTGTCGCGGACGGTGAGGACAAAACAAGGATTCTTCAGGGAATCCAGGCCGACTCCCCTTATCTGATCAGCATATCAGATGATCAGTAGTAGATATAGTATGCGCATTCAAGACGCCCGTTATACAGGCGCCTTTTTTTGTCTGCTTTCTTTCCGAAGAACCTTTCAAACGCAGGATCCGAAGAAATGACGCACATTGACCAGGTCGGATGCCGATCGTTCAGCAGGCGGAGATCATGATAGAGTTTCCTGCAGGCATCCCGGTCGCTCAGCCTTTCCCCGTAGGGAGGGTTGCAGATGAATACGCCATCGCTCTCCTGCAAAAGCAGATCCTGCAGAGGCTTGCAGGTGACATGAACAATACCTGTAAGGCCGGCCTGGCGTATATGTTTCCCGGCAAGCGTGAGAGCTTCCTCAGAGATATCTGAGCCTGCGACGGAAAGGGAAAGCCCGTCGTTCTCCGCTGCGGAAAGGGATTGCCTGAGTTTGTCCAGCGGCATCGTACGGAACGGAAGCAGGTCCTCCATGGCAAAATGCCTGTTGATGCCGGGCGCGCGCCCCAAAGCCATCAACGCAGCTTCCGTGAGGATCGTTCCGGAACCGCAGCATGGATCATAGAGCGGACGCTCCTTTTTCCACGGACTCAGGCGGACCAGGGCGGCGGCCAGCGTTTCGCGCAGCGGTGCCTCACCGTTCCAGGTTCTGTATCCCCGCCTGGACAGCGCTTCCCCGGATGTGTTAATAAGGACTTTGACAAGATCAGAATGAACAGAGATCTGGACGAAAAGCGGGGGGCCGTTTTCGGGGAAGAATCTTATCCCTGCCGAACGCTTCAGGTGCTCAAGGATCGCTTTTTTTGCAACAGACTGGCAGTCCCTCGGACTCATCAGCCTGCTCCGCGCGCATTTTGCCGACACGCTGAAGAATTCGTTTCCCTGCGCGAATCTCTCCCATGGAACGGAAAGGACAAGCTGATAAAGATCTTCGAAAGACAGGCAGTTCTTTTCGGCGGCGATGATAAAAACCCGTTCACAGAAATGCATTTTCAGATTGCAGAGCATCAGCTCTTCCGCTGCGGCGCGAAAGCGTACGCCTCCGTTTTCAGCAACGACATCCGGCAGCCCCAGATCACGGAGCTCGGACGCAACAAGGCCTTCCACTCCGAAAGCTGCCGACGCATAACAGTTGAAATATTCCGGCATAAATCACCCCTCCGTAAATGAGTTTACATGCAATGAAACAGGTTGTAAAGCATGATCTGCCGACGGACTGCAGGGGAAGGTTTCACCTTGATTTTCATACCGATGTAAGTTATACTGAATTGATTTAAAGGAAAGGATGTTGTTCGTTTGAAACTGATTATTGCGATCGTTCAGGATGAAGACTCCTCCCGTCTTTTATCAAAGCTGATGCAGGCCGGTTTCAGTGTAACAAAACTTGCCACCACCGGCGGCTTCCTGAAAGCCGGAAACACAACGCTCCTGCTGGGCGTCGAGGATGAGAAGACCGAAGAGGCAATCCACCTCATCGAATCTGTATGCAAGAGCAGAAAGCAAATGACTTCCGCGCCATCCGCCCTGACCGGAATGGCCCACGGCGAGTATACGACCTATCCCGTTGAAGTGACTGTCGGAGGAGCAACGCTGTTCATCCTTACCATTGAACAGTTTTTGAAAGTGTAAAAAGTATGGAACGTTCCATTCTGGACAGTTTTCTTTCACAGGGAAGGGAAATGCAGCTGCTTTTCCGGCAGTTCAGGGATAAAACGTCTGTACATGCATACCTGATCACAGGAGAGAAAGGCACCGGTAAAAAGACGCTGGCGCGGCTGCTGGGTGCTTCTCTCTTATGCACTTCAGACGGGGAAAGACCCTGCGGGATATGTAAGAGCTGTATTCTCACAGAAAAAGGAGAACATCCCGACCTGATCATCATCGAACCGGGTACTCCGCTTTCGATGAGCGTAAAGAAAGACAGACAGACAATCCCCGTTGAAGATATCCGTGAGATGATCCGCCTTTGCGGGGTGAGGTCGACCGAAGGGAACATGCATGTTGTATTGATCTTCGGTGCGGAAAAAATGACTGTTCAGGCTCAGAACTGCCTGCTCAAAACACTGGAAGAACCTCCGTCTGACACTTGCATGATCCTTGTAACAGATCAGCCTGAAATCCTTCTTCCAACCGTGCTGAGCAGGTGCAGGATGATCCGCCTGAAAGCCTGGGACGATGATTATGTCCGCAAGGTTCTCAGGGAAAGGGATATTTCGACAAAGCACATCGATGCGGCAGTATCCGCTTCAGACGGTTCAGTAGGCAAGGCGCTTGAGATCGCAGCGGATGATCAGTACTGGGAACTCCGTGAAGAGGTTATGAAAACCTTCTTCTCCTGTTCATCCCGCAGCGAAGTGATCAGGATCTCGAACGCATGGAAAGACCGGAAACAGGATGCAGACAGAATCCTCGGCATTCTGGGGCAGTTTGTTTCCATGATGTCTGAAGCCCGGTTCTTTCCTGACAAGGCGACGGATCTTTCCGGATTTCCTGCGAACTGGCAACGGTTTTCGAAAATGGCCGGACCTGAAAGGTTTGTCCTTCTGACAGAAGCCATTGCATCAGCACGAAACCAGCTTCAGTATTCAGTCAATTTTCAGGCTGTGGTTGAGAAGCTGTTATTTACATTTATAGGAGAAGGTAGCGCATGGCAACAATAGTCGGTGTACAGTTTCAGAAAAACGGAAAAATATACAATTTTGACGCGAACAATCTTGAGATAAAGCAGAATGATTACGTCATCGTCGATACTGCGCACGGGATCGATATCGGCCAAGCGGCTGTCGGCAGCAAAGTGCTTGAGGAGAACGATTCAAAAATACCGCTGAAAAAGGTAATCAGAATAGCGACTGAGAAGGACCTGCAGAACAGCGCGGACAACCGGAAAAAAGAACGCGAAGCATACGAAATCTGCCAGAAAAAGATCATTGAACATAAACTGGACATGAAGCTTGTTTCCGTAGAGTATGCATTTGACAACAGCAAAGCGCTGTTCTACTTTACAGCGAACGGCAGGGTTGATTTCCGTTCGCTTGTCAAGGATCTCGCCTCCGTTTTCAAGATGCGGATCGAACTGAGGCAGATCGGCGTGCGTGATGAGGCGAGGATGCTGGGCGGACTCGGCCCGTGCGGGAGGCCGATCTGCTGCCGCTCTTTCCTGGATGAGTTTCAGCCTGTTTCCATCAAAATGGCAAAGGAGCAGAATCTCTCCCTGAATCCGACAAAAATCAGCGGAGTATGCGGAAGACTGATGTGCTGCCTGAAATATGAACAGGACCATTACGAGCAGACGAGAAAGCTGATGCCAAGGATCGGAAAGGAAGTCATCACTCCCGACGGAAACGGAACGGTGAGCGATCTCAACATCGTCAAGGAAACCGTTTTTGTCCGAATCACCAACGGCGATTCCAGCGAGATCAAGGAATATCCTCTGGAAAAAATCGAAAGAACGGCATACACGTCTGCTGCACAGCATGCTGAAAAAGCCGATCAGCCGTCCGACAATCAGGAAGGGAATCCGGCTTCGCCTGAACAAGCAGAAACTCCTTCCGACAACAGGAAAAACAACCCTTCCGATGGCGGACAGAACAGGCATCAGAAGCGCGGAAAGCCAGCGAACCAGAACAGTTCCGGAAAGAATAAGGAACAGTGGAAAGCGGAAAAGAATGACAGCGCCAGGCAGAACCCTGCGCTTGGGAAACCTGTCATGCGGGAAAATCCAAACAGAAATATACAAAAGCCTGCGGCAGAGCCTTCTGTACCGGAAACAAAAGAGGAAAAGTCTTCCAACTGGGCAGAGGCAGTTCGGAAAGCAATCGATTCCATGAATTGATTGCGTAAAACACTTGAAACTTTGTATTATCAATGCTAATATTACATTGCAATAAGCGATCCGAAAGGACGCAGTAATTTGGAGGTACAAAATGGCTTACAAGATTTCCGATGAGTGCATCAGCTGCGGCGCCTGCGCTGCGCAGTGCCCTGTGTCCGCTATCACTGAAGGCGACGGAAAATACGTGATCGATCCTGACACCTGCATCGAATGCGGTGCCTGTGCCGACACCTGCCCCGTCGGCGCTCCCGCTCAGGAATAAGCTTTCTGAGAAAACCGGCGAAAGCCGGTTTTTTTTTGCAAAGAAAAACCCGCAGCATTTACTGCGGGACTGTACACCATTAGGGACTCGAACCCTAGACACCCTGATTAAGAGTCAGGTGCTCTACCAACTGAGCTAATGGTGCTCAAGCGAACAATAGCCATTATACATGAATTGATCCTTTTGTCAACAATTATTTTCATGAATATGATGCTGTGCCGAAAGGAGCGTTTCCGGCGGAGCGTATTCAGATCCATCTGTTTATATTGAAAGGATTCTATGATATAATATCCCTGTTTATTCAGGAGGGATTTTGCAGTTGATGCGTTTCTGTGATGAACCGTTTCCGGAAAAGGAAGTAATCCAGATGAATGCGCTCCGTGTCGCCTATATCGGGGATGCCGTATGGGAGATGGTCGTACGTGAGCATCTGATTATGAAAGGCCTGAATGTACATCATATGCATTCAGAATGTATCCGCCTCGTAAACGCGGGTGCACAGGCTTCCTTTATCCAGTCGCTGCTTCCGGATCTGACAGAAACAGAAACGGAACTTGTAAGGCGCGGAAGGAATGCCCATGCCCGTCATCCGGCGCCCAAAAACCAGCAGCCTGAGGATTATTCTATGTCCACCGCTTTTGAAGTGCTGATCGGATTCCTCTACCTGACCGGGAACGACGGACGGCTGAATATGTTTGCAGAAAGAATACTTGGAGGAGACAAAGATGGCTGAAAAGAGAGAGATGAATGTAACGCTGATCCGTCATACGCTTTCACCTGAGGAACTTGTATCACTCGGCGCAAAACTATGTTATTCAAAAGCGACGATCTCTGACCTTACGGAGCGTATCTCTGCCCAGGACCAGTCAGCTTTCATTGACAAGCTGCTGAACATGGGACACGAATCAATTTTCGAACATGCTTCCTTTACGTTCGGCATCGAAGGAGTCAGCAGGGTACTCCTGGCCCAGCTTACGCGGCACCGCCTTGCAAGCTTTTCTGTACAGAGCCAGCGGTATGTATCCTACGAAAAAGGGTTCGGGTTCATCATCCCGCCGAAAATCGAAGCGCTCGGAAAAGATGCGGTCGACAGGTATGTCGGACAGATGAATCAGATTGAGGAATGGTATAAAGAATGGCAGCAGCAGCTCGGAAAAGGGGAGCATTCCAACGAGGACGCGCGCTTTGTCCTTCCGAACGCATGCGAGACCAGGATCCTGCTGACCATGAACGTGCGTGAACTCTGGCATTTCTTCTCTCTGCGCATGTGCAACCGCGCGCAATGGGAGATCAATGAGCTTGCCACAAGAATGCACAGGCTCTGTATCGAAACTGCTCCTGCACTGTTCAGGGAATCCGGGCCTGCCTGTCTGCGCGGCAAATGCCCTGAAGGGGAAAAATCGTGCGGACAGATGCAGAACAAACGAAGGGAAAGAGATCAGCTTATCGCTTCACTTGAGAAGGAGGACCGCTGAGAATGCCATACAAGGAAGAAAACAACCGTACTCCTTTCCGGGATCACAGTTCCGGGGGAACAGGACGTGATAAACAATCTGTCCGGCAGCAGCATGGCGGAAGCCGCGGAAGAGAACAGACAAAGCGCTTTCCGGACGATAAAAAGCCACGTTATACACACAGGAACCATGATGAGGAAACACGTTCTGCTTCATACAGAGATTACGAGTATTCCGCCGCATCCGTTTCTGAAGAAATGAACGAAAGCCATGAAGAAAACTATATTCTGACCGGCAGGAATCCGATCCGGGAAGCACTGAAGAATAACCGCGATCTTGAGAAACTGCTTGTCCAGAAAGGTGAGCTTTCCGGATCCGCCATGGAAATCGTCAAAACTGCGAAGGACCGCCGGATCCCGGTACAGATCGTTGAAAAAAGCCGCCTGGATGAGATTGCTCCCCGGCATCAGGGACTGATCGCTTTTGCTTCGGCATTCCATTATTCCACGATCGAGGATATGCTCGCGATCGCAGCGGACCGTAATGAGAAGCCTTTTCTGGTCCTGCTTGACGGTATTACCGATCCACATAATCTCGGGGCGATCATCAGGAGCGCAGAGTGTACGGGCGCGCATGGTGTTGTCGTCCCCGTACACAGAAGCGTCGGGCTTACGCCGGCCGCTGTAAAGGCTTCCGCAGGAGCGGTAGAGTATATTCCGATTGCCCGCGTCAGTAACCTGAACAGGACGATCGAAGATCTTCAGAAGAAGAACATATGGGTTTACGCGCTTGCCATGAACGGCCGGAACTATGAGGAAGTGTCCTTTGACGGCGGAACTGCGATCGTTATCGGTTCCGAAGGCACCGGGATCAGTAAACTGACAGAAGAAAAATGTGATTTTTCCGTATCCCTCCCCATGAAAGGCCATCTCGACAGTCTCAATGCCTCTGTTGCCGCCGGCGTTGTGATGTACAGGATCATGTCCTTCAGGCGCAAGGGCTGATCCCAAAAACAAGGAAAGCAGGTTCAGACCGTGGAAGAAAACAACATGAACACTTTTCCGGATGTGCAGATGCCGGCTGTTGAAAAGAGCCGATATGAGTCCTTTTCAGATGAGCAAATCGTCGAAATGAGCCATCTTGGTGATTCTTCCGCAGAAGAATATCTGCTCGACAAATACAAGAATTTTGTCCGGTCAAAAGCAAGAAGCTATTTCCTTGTGGGCGCTGATCATGAAGATATCGTTCAGGAAGGTATGATCGGACTTTACAAAGCGATCCGTGATTACCGGCCGGACAAACTGAGTTCATTCCGGGCTTTTGCGGAACTCTGTATTACGCGGCAGATCATTACTGCGATCAAAACAGCGACCCGGCAGAAGCATATTCCGCTGAACAACTATGTATCGCTGAACAAGCCGCTTTATGACGAAGAGAGCGACAGAACGCTGCTGGATGTGATTGTTGAAGGCAGGATGTCAGATCCGGAAGAACTGATCATCAATATGGAAAACGTCGGTAATATCCGGGCAAAGAGCAATGAAGTCCTTTCCGGACTTGAACAGGAAGTCCTGAATGCATATCTGGACGGGAAAAGCTATCAGGAGATTGCCGAAGCGCTTGGCCGGCATGTAAAATCGATCGATAATGCACTGCAGCGGGTAAAGAGAAAACTTGAAAAATATCTCGAAGAGAATAAAACGTAATGAACAAACAGCGCGGATTCATTCCGCGCTGTTTGTTTCTGTGATCGTTTCAGATTCGTTTTCTGAAACCAGATCGATCACCTGCTGCATATTTACCGGAGAAACTATTCTGTGACTGCCGGCCGGGATCACCTGAATATCTGACTCCGGTTTACCGTTCAGCGGCATCTGATTGATGAAGACACATAACAGGATAAGCAGCAAAGAGAGACTGCACAGAGCGATTACCGTTCTGAAGCGGTAAGGAGAAGAGCGGGATGAGTCCGCAGCAGAAAGGAGAATCCGGTGCTTCAGGGCATCATCTGCCTTCAGGCCGGAAAGTACATGATCTGTTATTTCCGGCAGCTTTTCCAGTTGATCCATGATCATTCTCCTTTCATTTCTTTTGCCATTCGGGTTCGCGCACGGCTCAGCCTCGATGATACGGTGCCTTCAGCAACATCAAGCATCTCTGATATCTCTGCGACACTGTACCCCTGATAATAGTGAAGAAGCACGACTTCTTTAAACTCTGAAGGAAGCCGGTTGACTGCTTCGGCAAGGGCCGCGGAATCAGCTGCACGGCCGATCTCATCATCAGCGGGAAACAGCTCGAAGTACGGATGGCCGAGAATCACCTTTTTAATCCAGCTGCTCCGCCAAAGATCACGGCATCTGTTCAGCGCAACCTTCAGAAGCCATGCTTTTTCGCGGCCAGGCATCAGTTCTGGCTTTGTTGAAAGCAGCTTGACAAACACATCCTGGGTGACATCTTCCGCACGCTGCCTGTCTCCGAGATAATAATACGCGACACGCAGGACATCGGTTGCGTATTTTTCGTACAGGTCCCCGAATGACAGGGCGGAAGGAGACGATTCCCGGATTGAAGATCCGGAATCATTCTCCGACAATATAAACGAAAAGAACAAAACCTTTCTTCCCTCCGGACAAAAATTTCAGTATTATTATAGTGTTTTGCAGGACAAAGGGCAATCATTTCCTTTGCAGATTCCTTATTCAAGGGTGAATTTGCACTTGACGAACAATACAATGAAAAGGTAAAATGTTTTAAAGAAACCTGCAGCATTTTACAACAGGAACTAATATCATAGTTAAGGAGCGTGTCATTCCGTGTTAAGAAAGAAGACTTGTGTTGCAATGCTTCTTGCCGGCGGGCAGGGAAGCCGTCTCGGTATTCTTACAAAAAAAGTGGCGAAACCTGCTATTCCATATGGAGGAAAATACAGGATCATCGATTTCCCACTCAGCAACTGCACGAACAGCGGCATTGATACCGTAGGCGTTCTTACACAGTATCAGCCGCTCGAACTGAACGCCTATATCGGCAGCGGAGCACCATGGGACCTGGATATTACAAACGGCGGTGTTTTTGTTCTCCCACCCTATCAGAAGGGAAAGAGCGGAGAATGGTACCGCGGCACTGCAAACGCGATCTATCAGAACATCGCATTTATCGAGCAGTACAATCCGGACTATGTGTTGATTCTGAGCGGCGATCATATTTACAAAATGGATTACAACGCAATGCTGAATTTCCACATCCGCAACGGTGCGGATGCGACCATTGCAGTCCGTGAAGTTCCGTGGGAGGAAGCCCCCCGTTTCGGTATCATGAATACCGATTCAAACGACAGGATTGTCGAATTTGAGGAAAAACCGAAAAATCCCAAAAGCAACAAAGCTTCCATGGGTGTGTACATCTTTACATGGGAAAAGCTCAGGCATTATCTGGAAGCGGACGAAGCCGACAAAAAGAGTTCAAACGATTTCGGGAAGAACATTATTCCAAACATGCTGAACGACAAGCAGGTCATTATGGCGTACAGCTTCAGCGGCTACTGGAAGGATGTCGGAACCATCGAAAG
>JAEEGL010297219.1_pt1 | contig 11763 bp, 8 predicted proteins | sample 9134231 | NCBI WGS metagenome assembly JAEEGL01 (sample SAMN16246548, study PRJNA631951) | gut metagenome | biome: gut microbiome; feature: rumen; material: fiber-attached | host: Bos | place: Iran: Karaj | collected 2018-10
CGATATCCGCCTCGCCCGAGGAACAGCATGAAGATGAATGATAAAAGAAAAAACTAATGGGTTTGCGGAGGGGCCGAAACCCCTCCTAAGGGCATCAGCGCCTGGATTTGGGCTTTCCGAAGTTCTTTACGGGCTTCCTGTAGACCCAGACCAGCACGATGATCATTATTATGACGAAGAGCACGGCAAGCACGATGTACCAGGTGTAGTCGTTGTCCCCGACGTAGAAGTCATGCTTCTTGTCGAGCCCGTCGACGTTCACCACGCCGCCGTTGGCAGACTCCACCCAGAAGGTGTGCTTGCCCTTGGCGGCATCAGCGATCCAATCGTAGGAGACCGATCCGGTTCCCTTGTTGCTGACGCTGAATGTAGTGTAGCTGTCGTCCATCTTCTGGCCGTCTACCCAGAAGTAGACGCCGTATCCCGAGAGATCCACGTTGGGGTCCTTGAGGGAAACCTGGGTGGTGAGGGTTATGGGCTTGACCGCTTTGATGACGAGAGTGTCGGTGACAGGATCGATATCCTTCTCTTCCTCGCCCTCGGTGACGGTTCCGGTATAGGTGACCTCAAGGGTGTAGGTTCCTGCATCCTGAGGCGCAGTGACGGTCAGAATCGTGGGGACTCCGCTGTCCACGTCGCCTACGGAAGGGGAGACCGCACCGGTGACGGTGTTGCCTTTGGAATCCACGAGCTTAGCGGAGAACATGATGTCCATCGTGGTGTGGTCGGAATCGGTGTAGATTATGGTGAAATCTGCGTCCTCATCGACCGCGATGACGGTCTTCTCTCCCTCTATGCTGTGGTATGCCCCATCGACCCCCGAGACGGGGATCAGGGCAAGGAGGGCCGCCGCCATGAAGGCAGCGACGATTGCGATTGTCTTATTCATCTGCGTGAGAACACCCCCCTCTTGCTTCCGAGCCAGAATACAGCTATGAGCATGAGTATTCCGACCGCGAGCAGGAACCAGATTCCTATTGGGACGCCGGATCTGCTGTTGAAGATGTTGTCTCCGCTGGCCTCCATGGAATCCATGCTGATGCTGATGTCCTCGGGCGACAAGCTGAGCGTGCTCTGCTTAGCGCCATCGACATACACATCTACAGTGCTGGAAGGCACGGTGGACGGAGAACTGCTGCTGGGCATGTTGGGCATGTACTTGACGTAGTAGACAGCGGTCTCGAGACCGTACAGGGTGAAGGTTTCGCCGCTGCTTCTGATGAGGCTCTGATCCTTATCGCATATGACGACGGACCATCCGCTGACTTCAGGGGCGGTGAACGAGACCGTCTTGGCGTAGTTGTCGAGGTTGACGATGGTGATCGCATACATGTACTCGGATGCGGAGACCTTATCGAGGACTCCCTCGTGCTCTTCATATCTCTCGCCGGAGGTGAGGATCCTGACGCCCTTGGTTTCTTCGTGAGACGCGCTGTTCTCGGTGATCTTGAGGGTCTTGCTCTCGGATCCCGAAATGTTGGAGACGATGACGGTCATGCCGTCGGATCCCACTGCGACCAGCTCGTCATCGTAGACTCCGTTCACCGTGACGGAAGACGTGCTTCCTGCGGGTATGGTGACGCTGACGACCTTGGACAGGGACCAAGCGCTTCCGGGAGTGATGACATAGGTCATGGTCTTGGAGGAGCTGTTGGTGATGGAGACGGTGACAGTTCCATTTCCGTCCTTGAAGTCCGCGGATACGACGGATGCGCTGAAGGTCGCGTCCTCATCGACGACTTCCGATCCCTCTCCGGTCACGGCAACATTGACGACGGAACCGTTGGAGATTCCGGTGACATACTTGCTGGCGGAGTAGCTGTACTTTGTGTCGCTCACGGTCTTGGACGCATCGACGTCGAATATCGCGCTGGTCATGGTCGAAGGCAGCTTGACCGTGAACTGTCCGTTCTCGATGGGGGAACGGATGCTGACGGTCTTGTTGTAATCGCTCACGAGAAGGGTACCGTCCGCGACGGCGCCGATGTAACCGGTGACGGTCATGGGCGCGATGTCTGCGGTCATGTCGATGGAGACAGGCGCGGTGCCTTCCGCAAGATCGATGGTCGCGTATTTGACGTTCGCATCGGATGCGGCGGATGCAGCTGAAGACAGATAGTAGATGAATCCGTCCTTGAAGTAGTAGTTGCTTCCGTCCTGGTAGTATTCGCCTTCATCTTCGTTGTAGTCGATCGTGAGGATGTCCGAATCGGCCTTGGTGATGGCGACCGAATGGGCATCGACGACTTCGAGCCCGGTGAATTCAGACTCTCCGGGGTAGACGTAAACGGTTCCGTTGAAGTATTTGCCCGCGGTGAGGACCTTAGCGGTGTACTGGCCGGGAGAGATCTGCTTGGTCTCGCCGGCGGCGAACGTGATGTCATCGCCGGTGCTGTAGGGCTCCAAGGTCATGTCGTAGCTGGAAGTCACTGACACAGGCTTGACGTAGTTGACAGGAGTGGAAGACTCGCTGTACTTGGAGATCGTGACATAACACGAAGTGTTGCTCTCCCCTGCGGCCACCGAGGTTGTCGCGGAAGGCCCGTGGAAGTATTCGTTCTCGATGGCGCCATCGTTGAAGGCCACTTTGCACTCCACGTTGTCGGGCACATAGAAGTTGGAGACACCAGAGGAGTTGGTCATTCCGTAGATCACGTAGTCGCTGTCCTTGTAGGTGAAGGATATCGACGAGGTGACGTAGGCGAGTCCGACGTTTCCGGAGCTGGTTCCGCTGGCGTACCTGAGGTAGGCGCTGATCCTCCTTCCGTTGTCCAGAGTGACATCGCCCATGTCGTTGTCAGCGCTGACTGTAAGGGTCATAGCCGTAACCATGTCGGAACCGTTGTTGGCGTATACCGTGTAGGTTCCCGCGGGGATGTATATGGTGAACTTTCCGTCCTCTCCGGCGGTGGCCGAGATGGACTGCTTCGCAGAGTTCTGGAAGATGATGGTCCCAGAGGTCACGCCGTCCCCGTCCTTGAGCACTCCGGTGACTTTGACGGAGTCGTACTCGGATACGGAGAGGGTGCCGTCGTAGGTTCCGAGCAGGATCTTGGATCCGCTCATTCCGTAGACGGTGTACTGCAGCTTATCGGTGGCGAGGCTCTTGGGGATGCTGACCTTGGATCCGCCGTCATAGGTGACAGTGCTGAATTCTCCGGCGGAGAATGTGAGCGTGTTGGAGTTGGCCAGGGTGGTCTCGTCCGCCTGATAAGCGGTGATGGTCGCGGTCCTGTTTCCGCTGCTGATATTGTACGTAGTCGACAAGGTGGTGATGTAGCCGTCCGCAAGCTGGAGCGAATACGTTCCGGGGAGGGCGGTGACGACTGCGGTACCATCCTCGATGGGAGCGGAATACTGGGCTCCGGTATTGACGTTCGTAGCGATCACGGTTCCGCCGTCGATCAGAGCGCCTTTGGCATCCTTGACGGTGGCGGTGATCGTCCTGGTGGTGGGCGAAATCACGAGTCCGGATACGCTCTTGCTGTCGTCGGAAGCCACGGTGAACTTAGAAGTCGCCAGTTTGGAAGCGGCTTTGTCGTAGATCGTGACATCATACTGGCCTTCGAGCATGTTGTCGACGGAGAAGGTTCCGTCATCGGAATCGACGATATATGTAGCGGCAGGCACAGAGCCGTTCTGGAACTCGAGCTTTATGGGGATTCCGGCGATGGCGCTGTCACCGGCATCGACCTGACCGGAAACGGTCACGGTGGGGATGGTGTAGGTTGCGGGAACCGTATCCCTGAAGGATGCTATCTCGACATTGCCAGACTTCAGGACCACTTTGTAGCTGTTGTCAGCGGGAACCACAAGGGAATACTTCCCATTCCTGACGGTGTCGACAGAGGTGAGAATATCCTTTCCGGCGGTGGAGTTGTGCACGTACAGCTCGGCGCGGATTCCATCGGCGCTAGTTCCGTTGTCGGTGATGACGCTTCCGCTTGCGATGTATGTGCCGGATCCGTCTCCGACATACTTGTAAAGCATGTAGGATCCGAGGTAGTTGATGGTCCCTCCTTCGGACTTCTGCTTGGATATAGCCTCGTCATAATCGATGTATTTCCAGTCGCTGTCGTCATCGGGGTTCTTGTCGGAAGTGTACCTGACAATCCACTTCTCAAGGCTGAAACCGGCCATCTCGACGGGGTTCGCCGCGATGGTTCCGTTGCTCATGGACAGATCGTACAGATATCCGTAGGAGCTGGTTTCGCCGGCGTCTGAAGCCGATGGGCCGATGTATGCCTTCCAGAAGAAGGTGTCGTACATCTCATCGGTGTACATGGCGTATCCGTAGTACGCGTTGTAGCTGAAAAACTGGGAAGGAGCGCCGTATCCGTCCAGAGCATAATCGGCGAAGTATGCCAGACCAGAGAACTGATCGTTGCCGCCGTACTGCACGGGGACGAGCGTGGGATCGAGCAGGACATACGAGATCTTGTTGCCGGATCTGTCGCAGACCTTGTTGTAGGTATCGCAGATCTCCGTGAAACTCATGTTCTCGACCATCTCCTTCACGGACGCGAAGTAGAGGGCGTTCTCGTAGGAAACGTCGGATTTCAGCTTTCCATAGTAGGAAGCGTTTTCCTCAAGCTCCTTGTAAAGGGCGCCCTTGTCGTTGCAATAAGTCCTGATGGTGTTGTACACGTTCTGATTGGAGAAATCCGAAGCGTAATTGTCGATGTTGCTGGAGGTGATGATGCGCATCATCATGGATGCGACCGCTCCGGACGAACCGTCCGAAAGCAGGACATGGGATATCGCCGAAGCGCCGTCTCCTGTGACATCGCCTACCGTCTTGAAATCGCCGGATGCTATCGCGTCATAAGTGTAATCGACGCGGCTCACAAGCGCCCCGGATTTGGCGTCGGCAGATTGGGAATCCCAAATCTGGCCCAGAGGGTAGCTTTCGCCTTCTTTGATCGTGAACTGGGTGTTGCCGTTGTAGAGAACGTTGTCGGAATCGTTGGTGGGAACCCCTGCGTCAAGCCCGTAGACGAGGTTGGGCACGAATACGAGCAGAGCGACGATGAGGATGGCCGCGAAGGGCAAAGACAGGAACTTCTTGGCGCTCTTGGTGATGCCAGCAGTCCTGACATCCTTGATCCAGCCCCTGACATCCGCGTATTTGACGAACTTGTAGAGGGCAGCTCCGGACGCGACGCCGAAGACGGATCCGATTGCCGCGGCGGTCCCGTAGGAATCCCAGACGGCAAAGAACAGGACGTACAGCCAGACGGTGATGAAGAGCCTGGCGGAAGAGCGGTCCTTTCTGATGAACACATATGTCTCGTAGACAGCGAGGCAGAAGGGAAGCCACATGGTGAGCCACCCGTAATAGGACGCCACATTGGACATGGACACGCGGGTGACGACGGCTTTGTCCATCAGGGCGGTGTAGATGCTGTTCTTGCCTACGAAATCGCTGAACAGATCGGGGGCGCCGAAATACATCGCAACAAGAGCGATCAGGAATACGACGATAAGCGCGGGTATGCTGACCACCCAAGAGACATTCTTGAGGGCAAGGAAAGCCGCGCCGAAAGCCAGAGCGAAAATCGCGAGGATGCAGGGTCCGGAGAATGCCGCATCCCAAAGTCCGGCGGGTATGTAATAAACCGCGGACATCGCCAATCCGATGACCATCATCAGGGCGTAGGCCAGATAAGCTTCGACCATGGATTTGTTCTGGACGCGATAAACGACCATCTGAAGGAGCATAGCTCCTGCGACCACGGCGAACAGGACTCCGAAGCCGTTCCAAGTGAGAGCTGCGAGGCCCAGGAATATTCCGGCGATCACAGCGTTCAGCAGAACGGTCTTGCGCCCTTCGGAATCGATGGCTTTGGCGGCCCTGAACATGAACAGGGACATGAAAGCCACGAGGAATGCCGCAAGAGCGAACTCGGTCCCGTTTGAGAACGCGGACGAAGCTATGGGGAGGGGAAGGAACGCGAAGATCAGAGCAGAGATGACTCCGATGAGCTTGTTGCCGAACATCTCCTTGGCGACAAGATACACAGGAATGCATGTCAGAGCGCCGATCACGGGGTTGAGTCCGCCCATAGCTGCTGATGCGGAAGTGAAGGATGCAATTCCCGCCGCGATGAAATCGTACAGAGGCGGGTATACATTGAGACCACCGAGAGGGTAGTTGACGGCGGCATCTGCTCCGATGGCATAAGTGCCGTTCAATATGCTTTCAACCACATGCAGATGATATTGAGCGCCCGAACCTCCAGACAACGCGAAATCGTTGTTCGCAGAGATGCCGTATGCGAACACCGTCCTGAGCAGCAAAGCTATTATGACGATGACGCAGAGGGAAAGGACGCCCCAGTGGGTTTTTAACCATCCATCGCCGCCGCTATTGCGGCTTACCTCCTTTTCAGAGGCGGATGGCGACTCATTTCCAATTTTGGGCATTCTTAAGTCTCCGTCTTTAGAACAGCGGTTCATTGAGCGACCTGTATAAATAAGTTTTAGCATGAAATATTATATAATAAGGGAAGGGAGAGGGAAATCGTTTGCAGCGGGTCGGTCTGGGCGATCGCAATCCGAGCATGTCGTCGGCGTAAAGCTTCGCCGCTTCGCGGGGGTCATCGGCCCCATATATCGCCCTGCCGACTATGGCATAATCTGCGCCTGCGCGTATCGCATCGGAAGCTTTGCCTCCCTGGGCGCCGACGCCCGGGGACAGAATCTTCCTGTCCGGACCTATTACCGCACGGATGGCAGCAATCCTGTCCGGGCGCGTTGCGGGCGCGATGAATCCTTTTGCCCCGCATTCAGCCCCGAGCCTCGCCATCTCTTCCGCATGGAGAGCGGTGAACATTTTGGCCCCTGGATGGCTCATCTCGGTGACGGCATAGATTTCCGCCCCTCCGGCCGCCTCGACCGCCGCCCTCAAAGAGTCGTCTCCGGTGAACGCGTGCACTATCACGGCGGACGCGCCCCTGGAAACGGCGTTCTCGACGATCAGCCTGACAGTGTTGGGTATGTCGGCCACCTTGAAATCGCATATGACTTCGGACAGTTCGGAAAGGCGGTTGATCATCTGCGGGCCTTCGGAAAGGACCAGAGGCCAATTGATCTTTATCGCGTCGACGATATCGGCCACCTTCCCGGCGACTGCCAAAGCTTTCTCCCCGTCCGTCTCGTCCAAGGCGAGGACCAGCCTGCTCTCTTTCTTCATGGTTGCATGACCTTCCCGACACTTATTAAACCATCGCGTCCGATGGGCGGAACATGATCGAGGAGATGGAATGCGGATCGGCCTGCTCAGGAAAACTTACCGAAGGCTGCGAGCACTGCATAAACGGCTCCAAAATGGTCCTTCTGGTCACTGGGAAGTGCCCATGGGGATGCGAATACTGCCCGGTATCCCTGGAGAAGAAGGGAAAAGACGTCATCTACGCCAACGAAGCGAGAGTGTACTCAGACTCCGAGATAATCGCCGAGGCGGAGGCCATGGACGCCACAGGAACCGGGATCACCGGCGGAGACCCGCTGTCATGCATGGATCGCACTTTGCATATGATCCGCATGCTTAAGGAGAAGTTCGGGCCGGAGCACCACATCCACCTTTACACCGCGACCATCGACCTGGACAAAGCCAAAAAGCTGGAGGAGGCCGGTTTGGATGAGATCCGCTTCCACCCGCCCAGAAAGATGTGGACGGAAATGGATGGCACCATGCTCGCGGAGATCGCGTCCCAATGCAGGATGGACGTCGGTATCGAGGTCCCGGCGATCCCCGGCGCCGCCGACGAGCTCTGCGCCCTGATGGATTACGCGGAAAAAATAGGGATAAAATTCGCCAACATCAACGAGCTCGAATTCTCGGAGAGCAACTGGGACATGATGGAAGCCAACGGTTACGAGGTCAGGGACGAAATCTCCGCCGCCGTCCTCGGGTCCGAGGAAACCGCCAGGGAAGTCATGGAGAGATGCCCCGGCATGAGCATCCATTTCTGCTCCTCGCCGTTCAAGGACGGAGTCCAGCTCAGGAGGAGGCTCATCCGCCGCGCAGAGCGCATCTGCAAGGACTATCAGGCCATCACAGAGGACGGAACCCTTGTGCGCGGCTTCGTCTACGCCAAAGACCTGGATGCCGCCGCAGAAGCCCTCAGAGCCCTGGGCGTCGAAGACGATATGATGGCCGTTCTGGACGGCAAGATCGAGGTGGCCCCGTGGATACTGGAGGATATCGCCGAGGATCTGAGATTCAAATGCGTGATTTCCGAGCAGTATCCGACCGCGGACGCACTGGAAGTCGAGAGAACCCCGTTGAACTGACCGAAAACAGGAAAAATGGAGGGGAAACCCCTCCAAAATCGTTTTGCGTTTCCCCTGCCGAGCCTGGGAGGCCGAAGGGGGACTCAATCGACGCTGAGGCTCTGGATCTCGTGATGCCTGTTCACGATGTCCCTGGCGATGCGAAGATTCTTCCCGGCCTTCCCAATGGCGCGGCCCTTGAGTTTGGGGTCCACGGTTACGGTGGCGTGAGTGATGTTCCCGCGCTGCTCGATAACGACCTTCTGAGGATTGTAAATGTGGAAGACGTTCATGACGAACTGCTCGGGATCGTCGGAGTATTCGACGACCTGGATGTTCTTTCCGGTCTTTTCCTTGAGTTTTATGACATGCTCGCCTTTCTTTCCGACAGCGATGTTGCCCTGTCCTTTCTCGACCACGAACACCAGTTTGTCTTCGGTGTCCATGCAGTCGATGGCGTTTGCCTTGGTTATCTGCTCGAAGAGCGAGATGTACCTGAGCGTATCCTCGGTAAGTACGATATCTGCGGACATATTCCTCACAGCGTTAAGATGTTGGAGCTGCCTTTGTCGATGATCGCCAGGGCAGACACGGAAAAGGGCTTTCCGCAGAGGGCTCCGAGCTCCATGTTGTTTCCGCTGTATACATGGACCTTGACTCCGATGTCGCCTTTGAGCTCCTCTGAAGGGCAGTTCCTGGCTAGGATAACCATCTGGGCCCTCCCTGCCTTGACGGCTTTCTTGGTCTGCTCGACCCCGAACTCCACCTTTCCGGTTGTGATCGCTGATTTCAATGCTATGCTTATGTCGACGTTCTCGTCTCTCATCTGTGTATCCCCCTTTCTCTTTCGGGTTGTAAGCGGTTTCGAGGCTGCCGGCCTCTGCGGTCTGCCTCGGCGTTCTCGCCGGATCCTCAAGGCGATCCGACTCTCCCACCGTTGCAGCGTGAAGGAGATCATTCCGCCCTCCTTTCGGAAGACGCCCGGTTTTCCGGGATTCCTGCCGGCCGCTCGGGCCGGTGCGTGGGGGCGATGCCCCCGCTGAGCTTCATTCGTCCGATGCGGGCCTTTTCTTGGGCCTGTACTCGAGGTTCACGGCTCCGGTACCCAACGTCACCGGCTGGCCGACGATGATGTTCTCGGTCACACCTTCGAGGCGGTCCACTTCGCCGGCGGTCGCGGCGCTGAGCAGATGCGCGGTGCTGACCTCGAACGCGGCCCTGGACAGGACCGAGGATTTCTTGCCTGAGATACCGTGCCTTCCGATGGACCTTACGGACCCGTCATTGGTCATCAGGTCGGCGACCAGCATGATGTGCCTGGCGTCGACGTTCAGACCCGCTCCGCCCAAGGTGCTCTCGGCCTCGTGGATCAGCGCGTTCCTGGCGGCTTCGATGCCCAGGACGCTGGCCACCTCCAGGATGCTGTTGGTCATGACGTGGTCCGCGTCGACTCCCCTGACCCTCAGTACGTCTTTGAGGTTGCTTCCCTCGGTGATGATCTCGAACGCTCCGTTCTTCTCGGAAAGGACGGCTCTGGTTATGCCGTCGATGCCTTTGATCTTGGCGTCCTTGATCGTGTCGTACATGAGCTGGAGCTTCTTGTAAGATCCCTCGGGGCAGCTGACGATGATGTTGTCCTCGGCGTCGATGGTGACGTTCCCGCGGACGACCTTGATCTTGTTCAGCCTGTCCCTGATGGATTCGACGGTCATCTCCTTGTTGGTGATCTTGCTCATGTTGGGCCTGATCCTCAGCTGGGTGTGGTCGATGTCCGTCTCTATGTCGGCGACGTCCAACAGGGTTGTGATCTCGATCTCGGAAGCGATGTGCGTTGCTATCCCCTTGTCCATGGGGCCGCCGTCGATCTCCCTGACGAGAGGGATGGTCATCGAAGGCGTGGCCGGGTGGATCCTGGCGTCTACTATCTCGATCAGCCTGGGGAGACCCTGGGTAACAGTGACGCTCGCGACTCCCGCGTAGTGGAAGGTACGCATGTTCATCTGGGTACCGGGCTCTCCGAGGGAATGGGCCGCCATCACTCCGGCGGACTCGTTCTGATCCATCATGTGGGAGATGTACATCTTGTGGGCGGCCTTGATAAGAGCGTCGCCCCTCATGCCGGCGTATTCCTCGCAGTCCTCAGGATAAGCCTTCTTGATGCGGGCCGCTATGTCCATGATTATCTTCACGGGGAGCTCGGGCTCCAGGCCTTTCGCGAACTCCTAGAGCTTCAGTTCGGCCGCGTCGCAGGCGCCGAGCTTGGAGAAGGTCTCGAAGAACTTCGCCGGCTCGGGCTCCGGCGCGGGCGCCCTCTTCGTCTTGGGCGAGGATGACGACGGCTTGTCGCGGATCGCCTTTATGATCGCGGCTGCGCGGTCCTCCGGGATTCCCAGATCCGCGATGGCTTCCGCGGTGGATTCACCGATGGCGCCCATGGTGTTGAAGGCCCTTATGAGGGTGTTCGCCTCCTCCAAGGTCACGCCCCTTTTCATGAGCGCGTTAAGCGTGTCTTTCTTTGCCATATCACTCGCCTCCGTCGTCTCCGAAGTCGTCGTCGCCTTCCTCGATGTCCTCTTCGTTCTCATCGTCGGAGAAGTCCATCTCATCCTTCTCGCGGGTGGCGTAATCGTCTCCGCTGTCCTTGATCTCGGGGTGGATGAGCTTCTCGGCCTCGTCCTCGGGGAGGACCTCGTAGAAGAGATCGTCGAGGTCGATCGCCTTTCCGCCGACGGTCCTGGCCGGGTCGACCCCGTCCTCTCCGTACTTGAACTGGATGATCGTGCCGGAGGTGTTCCTGACGGTCCCGTCGGACATGAGCTTCAGGTCCTCGAGAGCTGACACCAGCCTCCTCTGCATGTATCCGGATCTGGAAGTCCTGACCGCGGTATCGACCAGACCTTCCCTCCCTCCCATGGCGTGGAAGAAGAACTCGGTGGGCGACAGGCCGGATTTGTATGAGTTGGCGCAGAACCCTTTGGAGAACGCTCCGAGGTCTCCCTTGTCGAAGTGGGAGAGAGTCCTGCCGTGGTATCCTCTGGACAGCCTCTCGCCGCGGACGGACTGCTGGCCGACGCAACCTGCCATCTGGGACAGGTTGAGCATCGAACCGCGGGCCCCGGACTTCGCCATGATGACGGCGGGGTTGTCCATACCGAGGTATTTCTCTGCGGTGGTACCGGCGGAGTCACGGGCGCCGGAGAGAAGCTCCTGGATCTTGACCTCCAAGGTCTCCTTCACCGAGCGGCCGGGGACAGCTTCGAAAGTTCCCTCGTGGAACGACCTGATCGAATCGTTCACCTTGGTGACGGCTTCCTCGATGCTTCCCTCGATCTCCCTGATCGCTTCCGGCGGGATGTCCTCGTCGCTGATTCCGGTGCTGAACCCGTGGTTCATGATCGCGCCCAGAACCAGCCTGGTCACCTGGTTGATGAATTTGGCGGCGCGGGAGGACCCGTAGTCGCGGGCTATGCGGTCGAGGATCTTCCC
>JAEEGL010484236.1_pt1 | contig 11763 bp, 10 predicted proteins | sample 9134231 | NCBI WGS metagenome assembly JAEEGL01 (sample SAMN16246548, study PRJNA631951) | gut metagenome | biome: gut microbiome; feature: rumen; material: fiber-attached | host: Bos | place: Iran: Karaj | collected 2018-10
TCAAAAAATCTTTCCAGAAGAAGGGTTCCCTCGCAGATGGATGCATAAGCGGCCGACCTTTCCGTTTGATGAACGACTGAACGAATGCGGACCGTAAAAAGGTCCGCATTCGTTAGTTTATTCTTTTTGGGAGTATTTGTCAAGGCAGCCGCCGCGCACCCGCCTTATGCAGCCGCGCAGGACTGCGCCGTGCGGAGCATCGTTTCGGCAAAGATCCCGTATCCGCGTTTCGGATCGCCGAGAAAAACGTGGGTCACCGCGCCGACGAGTTTTCCCTCCTGGAGAATCGGGCTTCCGCTCATGCCCTGGAGGATCCCGCCCGTCTTTTCGATCAGGCGCGGATCGGTCACGCGGATCTGAAGATTCTTCGTCTGCCGGTTTTCGCCGAATCGGACGCGCTCGATCTCGACCTCGTAAAGCTGCGGCCCGGTTTCGTCGACCGTCGCGAGGATTTGCGCCGCCCCTTTTTTGACGTTTTGTTTATGCGCAACGCAGACCGTTTCGCCGCCCGGGTCTCCGGAGAAAAGCGTGCCGTAGATCCCCGTTTCCGTGTTGAGCGCCGCTTTGCCGATTACGCCGCCTTCGAAATAGCCCTGAAGCTGTCCCGCGGCGCCGGAAACCGCTTTTTTGCAGCCGATCAGACGCACCTTTTCGATCTCTCCGCTCGAAATCGGGATCAGAACGCCGCTTTCCGCTTCGCAGATCCCGTGGCCGAGTCCGCCGAACGCGCCGCTTTCCGGATCCAAAAAAGTCAGCGTACCGATTCCGGCGCTGCTGTCTTTGACCCACATGCCGCCGCGCAGAAGATTCTCCCGCGCGGACCGCGCCGGAGACAGCGCAAAAAAGAGCGTCTTTTCTCCGCGCAGAACGCCGACCGTTACCTTTCCGCCGCCCGAACGGTTGAGCTTTTCCGAAAAATCGCTGCCGCCCGAGATCTCCTCGTCGTCGAGGGATCGGATGATGTCGCCGACCTCAAAACCGGCCTCCTTTGCGGGTGAAACGAATCCGTCCGCCGTTTCGACGCCGGTGATCTTTACGACGATCGCGCCGTCGCAGAGCATTTTTACGCCGAAGAGTTCTCCGCCGAGCAGAACCTGTTCTTCCGCTTCGGTCGACATCCGCACTGTCTTCACGGGAATCAGGCCGAACAGCCGAAGCTCCGCTTCGCGCGGCGGGAGCTCACCGGATAAGGCCGCCGAAAGAGGCTGATCTTCCTCGGCGGCGCTGAAAAAGCCGGCGAGCGAAAACGCTTCGCCTTCGGAAACGTAAAATTCATCCGGAAGCTCCCGATCCGCCGCCGCGATCAGAAGGATCAGACTCATCGCGAGGCCGAAAATCGTAAAATAGCATTTTTTAAATATTTTCCCAGCCAGAATTTCACCTCCTTTGCAGTTCTATTCTGCCCGCAAAGGAAGAAAATCAAACGGGATTTACAAATCGTTCTTTGGGTTTTTTCGTCAAAAAAAACGCCCGTCGTGTGTTTTTCGCCGGGCGTTTTCTCCGTTGTTTTATTACAGTTCTCTTTTTTGTTTTCTGCGCTTATAGACGAGCACGGCAACGTAGGTCAGAACGAAAACCGCCAGGATCAGCACGAGCGTGATCGTATCGCCCGGTCCGCCCATCTTGACTTCCGCCCAAAGGGAATCGAGCAGCGTATTGATGTTGTCGGGCAGGACGTTGAATACTTCACATCTTGCGAGGGTTTCCTCATCGGGATAATAATTCGGATTGTTGACCATTTCCTCATCGAGGTATTCCTTCGCCGCGGAAATCGGCGTGGAATAACCGATAAAGCCGCAGTTTTCCGCCGAGATTTCCGGCAGGCACATGAAGTTTATAAAAGCTTCCGCTTCCGCCTTATGCCTGGCGTCCTTCGGGATACACATCGCATCGATGAAGAAATTGGCGCTCTGATTGGGCGGCATGACAAAACCGATATCCTCATGCTCCTCAACAAGGATCGCCGCGTCACCCGCGTAATACGGCGCGAGCCATGCCTCGCCGCTTTCCATCTTGTTGTAGATCTGATCCATGACATAGGCCTGAACCAGAGGTTTCTGCTGTTTCAGGAGAGCAGCCGCCTCATACCATTCGTCTTCCGAAGTCGAATTGAAGGAATAACCCAGGATACTCATCGCGATCGCGAACGCGTCCCGAGGGTTGTCAAACATCAGAATCTTATCCTTGTACTGTTCGTCCCAGAGGATCTCCCAGCTCTCCGGCTCGGGAACATAATTCTTGTTGTAGAAAAGGCCGACGGTTCCGGTTGTATAGGCGACAGAATAGCGATTTTCCGGATCATAGACGGTATTTTTGGAAGCATCGTCAACATACCTGAAATTCGGGATATTGTCCATGTCGAGCTCCAGAAGCATATCCTCTCGGATCATCCGCGCAATCATGTAATCGGAGGGGATGATCACGTCGTAGGAAGCGCCGCCTCCCGCGAGTTTCGCGTAAAGAGCTTCGTTTGTCTCAAAAGTGGTATAGTTGACGTCGATTCCGGTTACACGGGTAAACTCCTCCAAGACATCCATCGAATCCTCGGTGCCGTTGGCGATATATTCACCCCAGTTGTAAACGTTGATCGTAACGCCGGTTTTTTCGGCGTCCGGCATCTCCTCAACCGGAATCGGTTCCTCCTCGTCCTCAGCAAAAGCGGAAACCGTAAACAACGACCCGAGCAACAGAAAAACCAAAAAGAGCGATAAGAACTTTTTCAATTTCTATTCACCCTCCGTTCCTTTTCTGCGCAGTGCGCGGCGGTCCGCAGACTGACGGATATTGACTATCACGAGAAGGATCATGATCACAAGGAACATCAGAGTCGAAAGCGCGTTGATCTCAGGGCTGATGCGCTTGCGGGTCATGGAGTAGATATAGATCGAAAGCGTCTGCGTGGTACCGCTTGCGAAATAGCTGATGATGAAATCGTCGATCGAAAGCGTAAACGCCATGATCAGGCCGGTCACAATACCGGGCCGGATCTCCGGCATCACGACCTTGAAGAACGCGCTTCGCGGCGTACAGCCGAGGTCAAGCGCCGCTTCGTAGAGGTTCGAATCCATCTGGCGAAGCTTCGGCAGAACGGACATGATAACGTACGGCAGGCAGAAGGTGATATGCGCGATGATCAGCGTTACCAGGCCGAGACCGAGCCCCTTGATCCGGTTGGAGATAAAGACGAAGAGCAGCATCAGCGAAACGCCGGTGACGATTTCGGGATTGACCATCGGGAAATTCGTAATGTTCATTACGAGCTTGCGCATCTTTTTGCCCATGCCGTTGATGCCGATCGCGGCGAGCGTTCCCAGCGCGGTGGATACAATCGAGGCGACGACCGCGATCACAAGCGTATTGATCAGTGCGGTCAGAATCATACGGTCTTCAAACAGACGTTTGTACCAGCGGAGGGAAAATCCGTAGAATACCGAGCGGCTCATCGTATCGGTATCGTTAAAGGAGAAGATGATCAGAACAAGGATCGGCGCATAGAGGAAGATAAAAATCAGCGCCATATAGACTTTCGAGGCTGCTTTCATCAGATCATCATTCCCCCTTCCATGGTTTCACCGTCGTCAAACTGGTTCATGATGCCCATGCAGATGAGGATCATCACCATCAGGACGAGCGAAATCGCAGAGCCCAGATTCGGGTTATAGGCGCTGCCGAGGAACTGCATATCGATCAGGTCGCCGATCAGCAGGTTTCCGCCGCCGCCGAGCATCTTCGAAATAATGAAGGTGGAAACTGCGGGAACGAAAACCATCGTGATCCCGGAGATCACGCCCGGCATGCTCAAAGGGAAGATGACGCGCAGGAAGACCTTGCGGCTGTTGGCGCCGAGGTCCTGGGCGGCTTCGATCACGCTGCCGTCGATCTTCGTTAAAATCGAATAGAGCGGCAGGATCATATAGGGGATATAGTTATAGACCATTCCGAGGATGACCGCGCCGGAGGTGTTGATCAGATGCACCTGCGGCAGGCCGACCGCCTGAAGCAGACGGTTGATCAAGCCGGTATCCTCCAGAAGCGACATCCACGCGTAGGTGCGCAGCAGGAAGTTCATCCACATCGGCAGCATGATCAGCATGATCATAACGCTCTGGCGCTTGGCGGGGATGCGGGCGATCATATAGGCCATCGGATAGCCGAGCACCAGCGAAATCACCGTTGCAACGGCGCCCATCCAGATCGAGCGCAGAAAGACGTTGGAATACTGGCCGATCTTCGAGATATTGGAAAGCGTAAAGCCGTCTTCCCCCGTAAAAGCAAAATAGACGACCAGAAAGAGCGGCACGACGATAAAGATGACCATCCATACGATGTACGGGGCGGCGGCGCCTTTTGCTTTCATGCTTCCGCCTCCTCTTCTTCCGCAGCTACGGCGTTGATATCCTCCTCCATCTCGTCGCTGAAGGTGGAATAATCGCCGAACATGCCGGAGTATTCCGATTTTTTCATCACGTGGATATCGTCGGGATCGAGGATGATGCCGATCTCCTTGCCGACTTCCTCGAAATCGGTCGACTGGATCATCCATTTGAAGCCCTTGATATCGACGATGATCTCGTAATGAACGCCCTGGAAATTGAGGCTTGTAACGACGCCGCGCAGCATACCTTTCGCCGCTTCCGTTACCTTGACGTCTTCAGGACGGATAACGACGTCGACCGGCTCGCGCTTTGCAAAGCCCTTATCGAGGCATTTGAAGGTTGCGCCCGCAAAGGAAACGACGTAGTCCTCGAGCATGAGACCGTCGAGGATATTGCTTTCGCCGATGAAATCGGCAACGAAGGCGTTTTGCGGCTCGTTGTAGATATCCTCCGGCGTTCCGATCTGCTGGATCACGCCCTTATCCATTACGACGACCGTATCGGACATCGAGAGCGCTTCCTGCTGATCGTGGGTGACGAAAAGGAAGGTGATCCCGGTTTGCTGCTGGATCTTTTTCAGCTCGGACTGCATATCCTTGCGCAGCTTCATATCGAGCGCGGAAAGCGGCTCGTCGAGCAGGAGCATCTTCGGATCGTTGGCGAGCGCACGGGCGATCGCAACGCGCTGCTGCTGGCCGCCGGAAAGCTTGCCGACACCGCGTTTGGCGTAGCCCTTCAAATCGACGAGTTCCAGCATCCGGTGAACCGTTTCGTTGATCTCTTTTTCGCTTTTGTTCTTGATCCGCATCCCGAACGCCACGTTTTCGTAGACGTTGAGGTGCGGGAAGAGGGCGTAGCGCTGGAAGATCGTATTGACGTTGCGTTTATGCGGCGGAAGGTCGGTGATCTTTACGCCGTTGAAGTAAACGTCGCCGCTGTCGGGGGTAATGAATCCGCCGATGCTTCGCAGGATCGTCGTTTTACCGCACCCCGAGGGACCGAGCAGCGTTACGAATTCGCCGTCACGAATCTTCAGATTAAAATCCTTAAGAACCGGCGTCTCGCCGTCGAACGACACGGTAACGTTCTCGAGCGAAACCAAAACATTGTTTTCCATCTTCACAAAACCCCCCGATATTTCACGTTTTTTACAATATCACAATATAGAACAATCGCAGTAAAATGTCAAGGATTTTTTCAGCTCTTTTCGATTTTTTTCAGAATTTTTCCGATTTATTTTTGAAATATCTCCGTTTTTCTCCGAAATCCTCCCAGATACTTTGTTTTTCTCTGTTTTATTTCGTTTTCTTCCCGTTTTGTTTTCTTTGGCGCAATCGTTCTTGTGCGACGGATTGTCGCTTTACATTTTTTGACGGGAGCAGTATAATAAAAGCAACGAAATTCCGATCGGAGGTACCCGAATATGGCAACCCTGCAGATGAACATTCTTTCCCTGCGGCTCGGGATGCAGATGAATTTTTCCGTCTACCTGCCGAGCTACGTTCCCTCGAAAGAGAACGCGAAAAAAACTTATGACGAGATTTATCCGCGCGGAGAAACGTTCAAAACGCTCTGGCTCCTGCCCTCGGAATACGGCGACGATCAGGAGCTGATCGGGCATACCGCGATTCTCCGCTATGCCGAACAGAAAGGCTTCGCCGTCGTTTTCCCCTGCCCGCTCAACCGGCAGTATTCCAACGAATACCCCGGCCAGAAATTTCTCGATTTCATCACCGACGAGCTCTGGACGGTCTGCCACGGTACCTTCGCGCTCTCCGAAAAACGCGAGGACAATCTGATCGGCGGTGTTTCCCTCGGCGCCTACGGCGCGCTCAAGGGCGCGATGCGCAATCCGGAAAAATACGGCGGCGTGCTGATGATCGGCGGCGCCTGCGAAGAGGACCTCAAGGGCGGCTATCTCGCCGCGGTCAACGAAAAGATCGCACAGGAGGGCCTGATCCCCCATCTTCCGCTCGACGACGCTCCCGAAGGCGACGCGGAGATCCTCCCCGCCGCGAAGGCGCTGCGCGAAAGCGGAGCCGAAAAGCCGGAGATCTCGGTCTTCTGGGCCGGGAACGATCCGCTCGCGCCGTTCGCCCAAAGGGCGGCCCGGAATCTTTCGGCGCTCGGATATCCCGTTCGCGCAAAAGAATTCGCGGATTGCGGCGACGACTGGGAGTTCCGCGATCTCGCCTTGAAAGAAGCGCTCGAAACGCTTCCCAACGCTTAAAAGGAGGAATCGGTCATGGCAGTAATGCGCCTTAACTTTATCTCAAAGGAACTCGGCATGGCAACGAACGTCACCGCGATCCTTCCGAGCTTCGATCAGGGCTTCGACGTAGGCAAAACGCTCGACGAAGTCTACCGCCCGAAAGAGAAATATCCGGTTTTATGGCTGCTCCACGGCGGCAGCGGCGACGACGCCGACTACCTCAACTGGACGAATATCGCCCGCTACGCGGTGGAATACAACTGCGCGGTGATCTGCCCCTGCGATTACAACGCCGCCTATTCCGACTATCCCCGCGGCGCGAAATACTATAAATACATCACCGAAGAGCTGCGTGATTTTATCTTTTCGCGGTTCCCCGCGCTCTCCGACCGGCGCGAAGACAACTTCATCGGCGGCCTCTCGATGGGCAGCGGCGGCGCGATGAAGATCGCGATGGAGCGCTGCGAGGATTATTCCTACGCGCTGATCATGTCCGGCGGAATCTCGCCGAAAGGAAGGCTGACGGGCGGCCACGCGGCGTTCCGCGAGAAAATCATCGCCGCCGGCTGGCCGATGCCCAAGCAGCCCTTCGACGTAACGCGCCCGGATATCGAAGCGCTCGCCGCCGAAAACATCGAAAAAGGCCGGAACGTTCCGAAGTTCATTCTGGCCTGCGGCGAGAGCGATTCGATCGCCTACGCGGCCCATTGCTATGCGAAAGAGCTGCTCGGCGAGCTCGGCTACGATCCGATCGTCTTCAGTCTGCCCGGATACAACCACGAATGGGATTTCTGGGAGATCGTTCTTGCCCGCGTCTTCCGCGATTGGCTGCCGACGAAGCAGAAAATCAAAACCGATGTCACCGCCGACGCCTGGAAACCGGCCGATCAAAAATAAACCTTTCCAAAAACCATACCGTATCGGAGTCAACGTATGAAAAAGATCAAACGCAACGGCGTACTTCTCTTCCTGATCCTCGTGTTCGCGCTCGGCTGGGCGCTGCAGTTCGGCTGCTATTTCATCAAAGAGCCGGTCGCGATCCTGATCGCCCAGTATCTGATCAGCTATATCCCGCTGATCGCAGTGCTTCTCACCTGCAAGGTGTTCCGGAAAGAAAACACCGGAATCGGGATGGAGCTGCGCTTCAAGAAAACCTGGAAGACGTTCTTCCTCGCCTGGATGGGCACCTTCTCGCTCGTCGCGGTCTGCACCGCCTTCTATTATTTCGTCTTCCGCGGCGAATACGACCGCAACTGCGGCTACTACGCGCAGTTCGTTCCGCAGAACGTCCTCGATATGGGCGTCAATCCCGTCGATTTCGTCCCGCTCGATCTGCTCCAGAATTTCGTTCTGGCGCCGTTCTATCATCTGCTGATCGTCGTCGGCGAAGAATTCGGCTGGCGCGGCTATCTGATGCCGCAGCTGGAGGATCGCTTCGGGCTCAAAAAAGCGCTGCTGCTCGCCGGCGCGATCTCCGGCGTCTGGCGGTTCCCGCAGATCGTGCTTTACGGCTACGCCTACGGCGAGGGATATCCCGGCGCGCCGTTTTTGGGGCTGCTGCTCTTCCTCGTCTATTCCGTTGCGATCCATATCTTCTTTACTTATTTCTATTACAAAACCCAGAGCATCTGGATCTCGTCCTTCTCGGCGGGAATCGTCTACAGCTGCGCTCCCTGCGCGCTCTATTTCCTCCACGGAGACCCGGCGAATACGCTCCTCGGGCCGACGATTACCGGCGCCGTTGCGATGGTGCCGCTCGTTGTGGTAGCGATCCTGATCTTCTTCCTCTCGCCCTTCGGCGGTCCGGCGAGATTCGAGCCGCAAAAGAACACGAAGTACGAGCAGCCGGAATACAGCCGCACCGCGCTTTTCCGCCGCGGCGGCAAGCACTGATTCTCGTTTTTTCCAAAAAAAGCGTTCCGCCTGTATCTGTTCTGACAAAAAGCAAAGCCCTCCGCATCGTGAAAATGCGGAGGGCTTTCGTTTTTTCCGGATACTTCGTTATTTGATCAGCGCGGCAAACTCCTCGAGCGAGCGCTCGAAAACGTCGAGCGCGTTTTTGACCGTATTCGGATCGGTCAGATCGACGCCGGCGATCTTGAGCTCCTCGATCGGATAATCGCTGCCGCCGGTCGAAAGGAATCTGAGGTAATCGGAGGGATCGCCCGTCTCGAGAATCCGGCTCGCGATCGAAACGGCGGAGCAGAAGCCCGTTGCGTACTGATAGACGTAGAACGCGCGGTAGAAATGCGGGATCCTTGCCCATTCGATATCCTGAAGCGGCGGAACCTCGGCGCCCTCGTAATAGAGCAGGTTGAGCTCGCGGTAAATCGCGGAGAGCGACTGCGCCGTAAGCGGTATGCCGTTCTGGGCCTTTTCGTGAGCGATGCGCTCAAACTCCGCGAAGAGCGTCTGGCGGTAGACGGTCGTGCGGAAGCCCTCGAGGAAATGATTGAGAATATAGGCTCTTCTGCCCGGATCCTTCTCGGTTTTGAGCAGATATTTCGTGAGCATCACCTCGTTGACCGTTGAGGCGACCTCGGCGACGAGAATGCGGTAATCGTGGTTCGCAAAGCTCTGGGCGCGCGCGGAGAAATAGGAATGCATCGCGTGGCCGAGCTCGTGGGCAAGGGTGAAAACGTCGTCGAGCGTGCCGGTATAGTTGAGCAGGACGTAAGGATGAACGCCGTAAATGCCGCAGGAAAAGGCGCCGGTCGTTTTGCCGTGATTTTCGTAGACGTCGATCCAGCCCTCGGAAAAGGCGCGGTCGAGCAAAGCGCCGTATTCCTTGCCGAACGGCGCGGTCGCCGCTTTTACGATCTCCTGCGCTTCTTCGTAGGAGACCTTAAAATCGACGTCCTTTACGATCGGGCAGTAGAGATCGTACATATTGAGATCCTCAAGGCCGAGGATCTCCGCGCGCAGCGCAAGATATTTTTTCATCGCCGGGAGCTTGTCGTGAACGGCGGCAACCAGGCTGTCGTAGACCGAGATCGGAACGTTGCTCGCAAAAAGCGCGCGTTCGATCGCCGACGGAAATCGCTTGACTTCGGCAAAATAGTTATCGAATTTCACGCTGCCGGAATAGGTCGCGGCGAACGTGTTGAGATAGCGCCTGAACTCGCCGAAATACGCTTCAAACGATTCTTTGCGCACACGGCGGTCCGTGCTCTCGCGGAACACCATAAAATTGCCGTGGGTCAGCTGCTGCTCCTCACCGTTGGCGTCCTGAATCTTCGGGAAGGACATATCGACGCTTTCGAGCATCTCAAAGGCGTTGTCCGGCGTCTGGGCGGCGTCGGAGAGCTTGGCGAGCATCGTTTCGCATTCCTCCGAGAGCGTATGGGGCTTCGCGCGGGCGGTATCCTCGAGGATATGGCGGTACGGCGCGAGCGCTTCGCTTTGGAGAAATTCCTTCAGCGTTTCTTCCGGCATGGACAAAAGCTCCGGATCAAAGAAGGCGAGCTGCGCCTGCAGCGCAACGTAAAGGCTCATCGCCATGCCTTCCATCTCCTGGTATTCGCCGTTGCCGTTGTCGCCGTTTTTCTGCAGCGACGCGTAAAGGTAAACGAGCTCGGTTTCATAGAGCGTTTCGTATACCTGATCGTAGGCCTTTCGCAGCGCCTGCGGGCTTTCGGTCAGCGTTCCGCGCAGCGAAGCGAGCGCTTTGACCTTCTCCGCGGCGGCCGCGCGCGCTTCTTCCCAGGCTGCGCGCGAAGGATAGATCCCTGTAAGATCCCATTGAAATTTCGGGTCCATTTCTTCCCGTTTTTTCAGTTCCATCAAAAAACACCTCGTTTCCGCTCTATTGTACCATGCTTTTTCCGTTTTGAACATCCTTTTTCCGGGGTCGAAGGGCGTTTCTTTTGCCGAATACAAGAAAAGTTCATAATTCTTTCTTGTATTCGTTACAAAACTCTGCTTTTTTCTTCACAAATGCCTTCTATACTATAGTCAGACGAAGAGAAAAAACGACTCCCCCCTTTCCTGATTACTGCCGCGCTTCGGGCGGAAACATCCGGATCGAAAACCGGCAGACAAACGATTCCTCAGTTTTGAGTTCATCATATTTCATCATTTTTCTTCCTTCATCATTTTTTCTCCCCCTAACAAAATGAACACGGAAACGCAAAAACGCCGGAATGCTCAGAGCACTCCGGCGTTTTTGCGTTTTCTTTAAAGTTAAAGCTCCGCTCCGGCTTCGGTCTGCAAAGGCAGGGCCGCTTTTCGTTTTTCGTCGATCCTGCGCGCAAGATATACGAACGGCGTATCGGCGAGACTTGTTACAACATAGATCACATAGCTCGAGATAAAGATCGAAATGAGCGTTTCGAAATCGTACGTTCCGAAAAATGCGAAGAGCGTAAAGAGCAGGGTGTTGACGATCTGGCTGATCAGAGTGGAACCGTTATTGCGCAGCCACAAAAACTTCCGGCGGGTCCCAAAGCGCTTCTGCGTAAATTTCCACCATTGATGATAAAGCCAGACGTCGAAGAACTGGCTGATCGCGTAAACGCCCAGCGAAGCGAGCACGACGCGCGGCGTGGTTGAAAATACCCCGTGGATCGCCTCGGCCGACAGATCGTTTTCGCTCGGCGTGTAAAGCAGCCAGCTCTGGGAGAGCGCGAGGAAAAACACGGTGGAGAAGATCCCGATGACGACCGCGCGGTTTGCCGCCTTTTTTCCTTCGCATTCCGAAAGGATATCCGTGATCAGAAAGGTCGAAGCAAAAAGGACGTTGCCGAGCGTCTGTTCCATTCCGAACGCATCGACCAGAATAATGACCTCGATATTCGCGAGGATGGTCGCGACGACCGAAACGCAGTAAAGGCCCGTCTTCCCGAAGAGCCGGAAGGCGATCAGCACCATACCGAAAATGAAGAGCAGAGAACCGATCAGAAGAAGTTCGTTGCGCATAAAATCACCGCCAAATCAAAAAAGGATCGGCAGGAAAACCCATCCGATCCCTCAAAAAGCAGGCGGAGCGAACCCCTGCGACGCCAGGGCGCAGAACCGCAAGGGGAGCATCAAAAAAGCCCTCAGCTTCGCGCCAAGGGCAGAATGATCCCGCAAAATCCCTTAGTTTTGATTTGCCCGCAGTCTCTATCGAGCGCGGACGGGCAGGATGGTTTCGAACTGCCGACGATTATTGTACCATAAATTTCGATTTTTGCA
>JAEEGL010779405.1_pt1 | contig 11763 bp, 13 predicted proteins | sample 9134231 | NCBI WGS metagenome assembly JAEEGL01 (sample SAMN16246548, study PRJNA631951) | gut metagenome | biome: gut microbiome; feature: rumen; material: fiber-attached | host: Bos | place: Iran: Karaj | collected 2018-10
AATAGTTGTTACTGACATTTATGTTTTTGGCATTTCTTACGAACACTGGTTGGCGTGTAAAACCGTCACCAACAATTTCAGAATTAATCCTCCTAATATACAATCTATTGTTTCTAATGTTAATACTGTCACTATTACAATATAAACTTTGAATTGTGAAACCAGAACAGTAACCACCATGAACCATCTTTCCTCCCGACAACCATGTTGTATCTATAAAATCACAATTACAATAATTCCCTTCAATGATTACTTTTTGATTCGGCGTTGATTTGTCGGTCGCATAATCAACGCATGCAGCATGTTTCGATGTGGGATTATGATATGTTGCAAATGCCAACACTGCACTTATACCTTCAAAACGGTTATCTCTTACAATTAGTTCCTTTGAATTAGCAACAACAGATTGAGAATTATAGGCCGAAAAATCATTGTTGTATACGGCGACAAAGTCATTACAGAAATCACCGTATTCACAAACATCAACGATGGACTTGAAATAGCTGTTCCTGACTACATTGTCATGCACAATCACATTTCTGCTTTGAAGATTAAAAGCACTTCCCGCATACTTTTGGTACTCCAACAAATTTCCCTCAAATATGACTCTTTTCGAAAAGACATTAACGGGAGTATTGGATCTCTCGTAATTATCTTCTGGATTGTGAAAATAATTATTTCTTATGCAAACATTTTCAACGTCATCCCTAGTACCAGCTACCATAGGGGCTATCCATATCCATTCTGATGGCATCATGTCATAAAACTCACAGTTATTCACAAGAACGTTTTTACATCCATGACAAGACAACGATATACCTCGATAATCATATAACCCGTTTGCGTAAGCCTGATAACAAGCATACCTTAATTCCTTGAAAATACAACCATTTATTTCAACTACATCTACATTGGTTAAGTCAACTGGAGACAGCACCACTTGTTGAATCCTTGAGGACCCGTCGTTTTTACCTTTTATCGTAGCATCATACAACTTGAAATAATCTGTATTGTTAGCGACGAAAATATTATTGATGACGGAATACTTTTCCGCCGCCAGGGTAGAAATAAACGTAGAACCATTTGCATTGATACTTACATTCCCCACTTGAATATCGGAAAAGGAGTAGGTCCCCTTTGAAAAGCAAATGGAATCGACTCCTATATTGAAAAGCGACTGCACATCAACAGAGTTGTCCGTAGTACCTTTCTTGTCAAGCACAAACAAGTCAGAAGACAACACATTATTACTACAAGACCCTGTAAGAACCACATTCTGGAATCCTTTCTTTCCTTCCAAATAAGTATTGTTAAGAAGAATGTTACCATCGGTCACCCGGCCTCCCTTGAATTTCAACACACATCCTTCCGGGATATTTACCACGCCCCCACCCAGATCAAAGTCGTGCCGTATCACATAGATGGTATTTGTTTCCTTCACCTGCTCAGCAAAAGGAATATTTTTACGCAAAGTAATACGTTCCATCCTGTCACAATCTGTCTTGCCAATTTTTTTAGACAAATCGTATGCAACTACGTTCCCTTGACCGCATCCAACAGTCACGAGCAAAACTAACAACACAGAAAGTTTTGGCATAACTTAGATAATAAAACTATAATATGCAAAAAGCCGTCCGTTATTTTCCATCCCGAACGGCTCCTTAATTATAAAAATGTAATGTTTAATTAAGCTTAATTCTTTCCATTAAACTGTTCTCTTGTTGCCTGTCCCTCCTCGCTGATACCTTCGCGTTTGAGCACCTTAAGGATGGTCATGAAAAAGATTTTCACATCCAACCAAAAAGTAAGATGGTCCACATAATAGACATCGTATTCAAATTGCTTTGTGAAGGTTATTGTATTACGTCCATTCACCTGTGCCCATCCGCTAATGCCTGGACGCACTTCGTGACGGCGCATTTGTTCAGGTGTGTATAGTGGCAGATACTTTACCAACAACGGTCTTGGACCGATAAAGGACATGTCGCCCTTCAGAATATTAATCAGCTGGGGTAATTCGTCTATTGATAAACTGCGGACAATCCTTCCCAATTTGGTCAGGCGTTGTGCATCGGGCAGCAATTTGCCGTCTGCATCCTTCTCATCGGTCATGGTCTTAAACTTGATGACCTTATATATCTTGGCATCCTTACCTGGGCGTTCCTGCAAGAAAAAGGCTCCCGCACCTTTATTAGCGAAGTGGAGAAGCAGCCAAACAAGCAATATCAGCCAACCGACAACCAACAAAGCCAAAACCGCCCCAAACAAGCTGATGCAACGTTTAAAAAAGCCTTTATACATGGTTATCTAAACTTCATTTTGATTGCACAACTCTGCTTTTTTCAAAATATCCTGTGCCATTTTCAGCATTGGTGGCCCTATGAACTTGTTATTTAAATAGGCAACGCCCCTGCCCTCTTTTCTGGCTTCTTCCGAAAGGAAAACTATTTCCTCTGCCCATTTTATTTGCTCCTCAGATGGAGAAAAACACTTATGACATACAGGTATCTCTTTGGGATGGACCAACATCTTTCCTTCATACCCTAAATCTCTTGCTACATTCATCTCCCGTTCCAAATCCTCCAAGTCATGTACTTTCATGTGAACAATATCCAAAGGAACGATGTCATGGGCTTTTGCTGCATTCGCAATAATAGCTCTTGCCGAAAAAATGCTGTTACCTCCTTCATTGTGTCGTCCACCTAGATCAGACATATAATCTTCCGCACCAAAACCAACAGCGATGATACGTTCTGGGCAAGACTCACACACATCATTAATGTTTGCCACAGCTCCAGTAGTTTCAATCAAAGGTATCAGCTTAAAATAGCCAACGGGAATATGTTTTTCATACTCAATGGTCTCCAAAAGCTTTCCAATAAAATAGATGTCTTGTCCATTGGTACATTTCGGATAGATAAAACCTGAAATACCAGGAAGCGAAAGTTGATGAACATCTTTCAATAACTCTCCGCTTTCTCTATCATTTACTCTTGGGAAAATCTTGTGTCCCTCCAACTGACCCTCTTTCAAAAACTTTATGATATTATCTCGGCCCAATTGCTTGTTCTCAATAGGTTGACATGAATCCTCCAAATCAAGCGCTAACATATCCGCTCCACTCTGTAAAGCGTTTTGAATTAGATGCTCTTTATGTGCCGGGAGATATAGTAAACTACGCGTTAAGAAATCCACTTTCATAATACTAATGTATTTTACATAAATCGTTCTTTTTTAAAATATCTTGAGCCATCTTAAGCATTGGTGGACCGATAAATTTATTGTCTTTCACAGCCACTCCTTTACCTTCACGAATTGATTCCTCTGTCAGTTGAACCATTTCTTCCGCCCATTCCACTTCTTCAGGTGAAGGTGAATAGTAACGGTGACATAAGGGCAACTCCTTGGGATTAAGAATAAGCATTCCATCAAAGCCAAGCTTCTTAGAAAGAATAAGATTATGTTCAAGATCATCCAAGTCGTGAACACGGATATGTACCGTATCAATGGCAGCCACCCCACAATTGTGGGCTCCATTTACAATCATATTACGGGCAAAGAAAATGCTCTGTCCATCAATATCATGCTTACCTTCAAGGTCAGTCACATAATCCTCACAGCCAAAAGCTACCGCAACCACCCTTGGACTTGCTTTACAGATGTCTTGAATATTCATCACCGCACCTGTCGTCTCAATAATAGGAATAAGCTTGAATGTACCCTGTTTAAAGCCCTTATCATATTCAATCGTATCAAGCAATTTGCCTATAAAATAGATATCCTCTCCACAGCGAGCTTTAGGATACATAAAACCCGTCACCCCTTTGACAGATAGCTGAGTCACATCTTTTAATAATTGGCCACTTTCTCTATCATTAATTCGAGGAAAAAGAATACGATTGTCGAAAACGCCTTCTTCTACATACTTAATAATATTATTCCGGGCAATTTGCTTGTTTTCTACCGGCTGAACAGAATCTTCAACATCTAACAACAACACATCAGCATTTGTACGGGCAGCACTTTGCATCAACCTGTCATTATGAGCAGGCACAAACATAAGACTACGTGTAAGGAAACTTGTTTTCATACTGATAATATTATGATGGATTTTGTTTTTTTACCAAGACTTTCCTGCGGAGTGAGATGACATCCTCTCCCCTTTGGTTATAACCGATGGTCTCAACATAAATGATTCCCCGGTCATTTTTTGTTTTGGATTCACGTTTATCTAATATTTTTGTGCGTGCATAAAGCGTATCACCAACAAAAGTAGGTGCTAAGTGTTTTACACTCTCATACCCTAGATTGGCAATGGCTTTACCGCTAATATCAGGAACAGTCATGCCCACTACCAAAGAAAAGACCAAAGTTCCAACAACAAGTAATTGTCCGTGTTGATTATGACTGGCATAATCAATGTTTGTGTGAACAGGATGATGATTCATTGTAAGGAGAGAAAAGAAATTATTATCACTCTCAAAAACAGTTTTTGAAAGAGCATGCTTTATCTCTTCACCTACTTCAAAGTCTTCAAAATATAGACCTAAAACGCTTTGTTTCATTTTTTTTCTTCATTTGGTTTGTGACCTTTATTTGTAATATGGCCATGCTCGTCTATTTCAATACCAACTTTAACAATTTTTGCAGGATTACCAGCAACAATACAATTACTTGGAACATCTTTTGAAACAACAGAACCTGCTCCAACGATAACATTATCACCTATTTTAACACCAGGTAAAATAATTGCTGCATAACCAATGATACTTTGTTTCCCAATATAAGTATCCACATGCATATTACCGCCATAATAATCATGGGAAAAAACTATTGATCTTGCTGCTAATCGCGCTCTATCACCAATATGTACCCCTCTTGGGTTTGCACCATCAATCTTACAATGGCGATGTATTGTAACATCTTCGCCAATATCGACTTTTTTGATTCTTTTTAATTTAAAAACAGTTAATTCAACACTTATTCTATGAATAATTGTATGAATACCAGGTTTTTGTGAAAGTAATAATTTCCACCTTGATTTAAAGCTCATCTTAATATTTATTTATATTTCAATTAAACACCTCTAATTCCATAATATAACAGTCTTCTCCTATCTCGCAATACATCGCCCCCCAAGCCAATCCTGTTCCAAATCCGCAAGCTACAATCTTTTTCCCAACAATGTCTTTACGAAGTTTGTTTACAATCATTAGCGGGATGGTTGTGGACGAAGTGTTCCCAAAGTCATGAATGTTGTAAGGGCATCGTTTATCTTCCACTTTCATTCGTTTCTGTATCAATTTATTGATAAGTTGGTTAGCCTGATGAATAAGAAAATAATTCACCTCCTCGTTGGGAATATCAAAATGTTCTAACAAACCTTTGATACATTTAGGGGCAGTATGCATGGCAAACGAAAGAATATCCTCTCCTTCCATATTGGCATTGAGTCGATTACGCAACATGCCATCTTTACACTCATGGTATTCAAATGACTCCGGTGTAACAGGATTGCGATAGCCTCCATCTGGAATAATCAGGGAGCGGTAGTTGCTACCATCGGTATGCATACTGAAAAGCATGGGCTTCGCCCCTTCTTTATATTCCAATACGGTAGCCGTACCAGCATCTCCAGCCAACAGGTTTACGCGATCGTATGGGGATTTGGCCTTTGTTGAAGTCTCGCCCACCAACAACAGCCCTTTTTTCACCTTACCAGCGCTCATGATTGATGACATTACTGACAAGCCGTAAATCCACCCGGGACAGCTCATAGTAATATCGAAACTCATACAATTCGAGGGCAACCCCAATCGGTCTTGTAAGATACATGCAGTAGCAGGGAAAATATAGTCAGGAGTCTGTGTTACCATAATCAGGCAACCTATCTCTGATTTATCCACCCCCATTTCATTTATTAAACGTTCTGCAGCAGCTTTACACAAATCAGATGAACAAATACCGTCTTCAGCAATATAACGGTATCGAACACCAGTTGTTTCTATATACTTTTCCAATTCTTTCTTATCCTCCACAAGATCCGACTCCATATTGTCAACTCTTTTGGGAGGAACACATGCGGCAATGCCGCTAATCTTAACATTATCAATCCTTAAAAAAGCCATATCGTTTCAATTCAATTGCTTATAGTTGATCTTCCCCGATTCAAACCTCGGAATAGCTTCAATATAGTTGACTTCAAACAAGGTGGATATCAGCCCAGTTTTTTCGGAAATCAACTTTTTCACATCATCCTTGAATTCTTCTCTGGTAATGAAAATTTTCATCTTAGAATCGTTGCCCGTACAAGCACACTCAATACCAAAATGTTCAGAAATAATCCTCTCACTCTGGTCAAGACTTACACGCAAACCGAATAACTTAAGGAAACGCTTCATGCGGCCTACTATATAAAAACAGCCATCTTCATCCATTCTAGCAATGTCGCCAGTGTGATACACACCGCAGAACTCGTCGCCTTTTGTCAAATCTTCAATGCTTGTGGCATAGCCCATGGTAACATTCGGACCTTCATAGATAAGTTCGCCCTCTATATTGGTTTCAATTATTTGATCGCCATTTTCATCAATCAAATAAAGTTTCCCCTCCGGGATGGCTTTCCCGATACTTCCAGTTTTCTGAACAGCCTTGTCTGGTGAAAGAAATGCCAAACGTGCAGTCGTTTCGGTTGTGCCAAAAGTAGCAAAGAAACGCTTTCCCTTTTCCGCGGCATAGTTTGCGAAACTGGAGAACAACGTATCAGACATCTTGCCTCCACCTTCAGCCATGGTTGTGAGATAAGGTAGATCCATCCTGAAGAAGCGCAGACGATTCAATATCTCATAGCTAAACGGCACACCCGTGAAATTGGTACCCTTCTGTTCCTTAATGAATTGCCAGTATTTAGGATTCATCAAGTTGGCAGCAACCAACAACACCGTCGCACCTGCTTGCAAATGACTGCAAATCACATTGAGTCCCATGGTATATTGCATGGGTAGGTCGATGATACCACGCTCATCGGGAGACCATCCAAAGGCCTTTGCAACATTCTTGGCATTGCTCTCTACATTGCCATATTTATGGCGCACCAATTTAGGACTTCCTGTTGTGCCTGAAGTCGTCATCAGCAATGACAAGTTAGTGTGCAATTCTGGAGCCTTTTCACCGGTCTTGCATAGGGCAAAATCCTTATATTCAAGAATAGTGTCGAAACCGAAATCAACGGTTTTGCACTTTGGCATCCAATAATAGGAAGGGTGATAGGTCTCATTCAAATGGTCCAGCAACTCTCGGTCAATGGAGGCATTAATCAGAAGACTGACGTCTTTGTTTTCATACAATGCCACAAATCCAGCCAAAGAACCCACCTTATTATCACAAAGGCAGAAAACGAGTTCCCTTTGCGGCAATATTGAGGACAATTCATCGCAAAGAGAAACCAGATCTCCATACGTCAATTGTCCCCCTGAATCATCAACAGCAGCCATTGAAACTGCTGGTTTTTCATTGATACCGAAAAGCATCAGAACTCGATGTTGTGGTTTTTCAGAATTTCGATGCCTGCAACGTATGAGTTAAACGCCATCACTTCGTCGGGCTCGAACTCAAATCCAAAAGTGTCCTCAATAACGGCAATCAAGCTCATCTGACCGATGCTGTCCCATTTATCGACACTGTCCATTGTTGCGTTCTCAACTTCTTCGATCGGAATTTCAAGACCTTCTACAAAAGCATTTTTGTATTTTTCAATGTTTGTCATATTAATATAGATTTTATTTGTTAATTTCTTTTTTTATCCTATCAGCTATTTGTGGGGCTGTCAGTCCATGCTGTTCCCAGCAATATCTCAATTCACCTAGTTTGCAGAAGAAATCGTTCACGCCAATTCTTATCAAACGAGGCATGCCTGTTTTATCGGAAAGATATTCTGCGATAGCACCGCCCAATCCCCCTATAACACTGTGCTCTTCCACGGAAACAATCAGTTTGGAAGTTTTTATCGCTTTGTCAAGGCAATCCGTATCTAAAGGTTTGATGGTATGCATGTCCACCACATGGCAATGGACTCCTTCAGCAGCCAACAATTCTGATGCATCCATGGCTTCTCGGACCATCATACCCGTCGCAATGATAGTGACATCATCACCTTCACGCAACACATTGGCTTTACCAATTTGGAAGTCAAAGTCCTTTTCATAAACAATTGGACAATTCAACAAGCCTGACAAGCGCACATACACAGGACCTTTGACATCATGCGCAGCGATAACGCACTTAATGGCTTCAAGACTGTCAGCTGCGGACAATATGGTCATATTTGGCAAAGCTCTTGTAAAAGCAATGTCCTCTGTAGCCCAATGTGATATGGAAAGCGTTTCCATGGCAAAGCCGGCTGAATTACCAACCAACTTTACGTTGAAATTGTGATACGCAAGATTGTGGCGCACGAATTCCAGAGCTCTGGTCACTACAAATTCAGCGTAGGTGCAGGCATAAACGACACGTCCATCTTCAGAGGATAGACCAGCAGCGATGCCGACCATACTTTGCTCAGAGATTCCAGCGTTTATGACTCTATCTGGATAATTCGTATAAAAACGGTCAAGACTAGCGATGGCGACACTGTCGGCCACCACGACCCTCATGTCTGGATCTCTCTTGGCTAATTCCATCATTCCGATGCCAGCCGCGGCACCTTTTTGCCCCAACTTGGCGTATGCTTTTATCAATGCGGGATTAATGGCCATGCTTTATCCTTTCTGTATTTCTTCCACGGCTTGGTGATACTGGTTCTCATTCAATACCGACTGATGCCATGACTTGTTGTTTTCAATGAAAGAAACGCCCTTACCCTTGACAGTCTTGGCGACGATGGCGTATGGTTTCCCTTGTGGCTTATGAGACAGGGCTTCAATGAGCTGATGAATGTCGTGTCCATCGATAGTCACAGATTCCCAACCAAAGGCTTCCATCTTCTTCTGCATATCGAGTTGGGCCATCAATTCTTCAGTATTGCCATCAACCGACATGTAGTTTCGGTCGATGATAACAGTCAAGTTATCGAGCTTGTAATGGGCAGCCGAAATAAAAGATTCCCAAACAGAGCCTTCTTCACATTCGGCATCGCCCATAAGACAATAAATATGGTATTTCTGCTGCGTGTGTTTGGCGATGATGGCTTTACCAACTACGAACGACATTTCCATGCCCAAACTCATTGAGCCATATTCATTGCCGATTTCTTTTTTTAGTTGATGACCAACCAATAAACCGTCATTTTCCTCAAAAGAGTTCAGTTTATCAACAGAATAGAAGCCCATTTCGGCCTTGGCAGGGAATTCTGCCAGACGTGCATGTTCCTTGCCGGCAATGAACCGGTCTCTGTCATTCCAAAGGGGATTGTCCAAGTCATAATTCAGTATAGCTCCGTAAAGTACTGCATATATTTCTATGCATGAGAGACTGCCACTGACATGAGCACCCCTGCTTCCAGCTGCGAGGGCCATGTCCATCGCATGGAGCCTCATCCGCTTGCACATCGCTTTGATTTCCTCTTCGTTGAGTATTATCCTATTCATCAGCGACCTCCGTCAACTTTTATTATTTCTCCATTTATATAAGACGCTTGTTCTGAAGCTAAAAACAAAGCCACCTGTGCTATTTCATCCCTCTTGCCAAGCCTTCTCAATGCTGATTCAGACGCCAGTTTATTGAGCATCTCATCATTGTATTGATGAATCATTTCAGTTTCTATTGGACCAGGTGCTATCGAGTTCACTCTTATACCCATTGGTCCCAATTCCTTGGCCAAACATTGGGTCATCATCATCACGGCAGCTTTGCTACTTCCGTACGCTATTTTCCCAGGCTGCGGCTCTATTCCTGCAATGGAACCCATATTTATAATAACACCTTTTTTTTGTCGTGCCATCTTCTTTGACACTTTTTGTATGATTTGAAGCATGGCAAAATAGTTCACCTCAAATAATTTGCGAATGTCATCTACTTTTGTCATGCTCAACAGTCCAACTGTAGAAATGCCGGCATTATTGACAAGCACATCCACAGTTTCATTCTCATCAAGGATTTGCTTGAGGCCACTGTTCACGCTTTCTGGATCACTCATCTCAAAATAGACGGGTTTTATACAAATCCCATTACACGAAGCTGTCTCATTCAGCCATGCTTCGTATTCAGGAGTCGCTTTTCTAGCACAAGCCCAGATGTTATAGCCAGAAGCCGCAAAAGCCTCAACCATCGCCTTACCGATGCCCCTATTGGAGCCTGTGATAATCGCATTCATAATTAACAAGTTAAAGTTTTACCTCCATCAATAATCAATGCATGACCCGTTACGTACGACGAAGCATCAGAAAGCAGAAAGATGATCGCATTGGCAATCTCCTCAGGCTCCGCATAACGTTTGAGAGGGTAGGTTTGTATGTCTCGGACAACCTCTTCTTCTGAATAGGCAGAATTCTGGATGAGCCCAGTTTTTACACGGCTAGGGTTCACGCTGTTCACTCGGATGTTGCGAGCGGCAAATTCCAATGCAGCATTTCGCATAAAGGCATCTAAAGCATTCTTGGATACTGCATACATCACACCACCCATAGAGACCATGCTCACACCACTTATAGACACAGTGTAGACAATGGAACCGCCTTTATTGATACGTTTCTTTTTGTAAAGCCGCTGGGTCATATACATCGGAGCATACGCATTAATGGCCATGATACGATTCATATCCTCGGAATTGAGAAACTGAATAGGTAACACCTTTGAGATTCCAGCATTGCACACAACGCCGTCCAATTGAGGCAAATCGGCTACCATCTTATCAAGAGATTCCTCTTCAGTAAGGTCGGCAATCACCATTTGATGCATGCGGCCGTCCTCATTTTCCAATAATGACAGTGTCTCTGTCAATGTCCCAGCGTTTATGTCAGTAACCACCAAAGTCGCACCCATTTTACTGCATGCGACAGCTGTTGCGCGTCCAATGCCTCCACCGGCACCGGTGACAAGAATGGTCTTACCCGCTAGGGTAAAAGGATTGTACATTACTGTTTGCTCTTTACAAGTTCATACACATCATTGACCGTTTTTGCGGCTCTCAACTCATCGCCCTTAATGGTCACATCATATTCATCATCAATCATTGCAATAATTGACAGGCCAACCAACGAGCTCCATTCATCCAGGTCGTGGAAAACTGTCTCAGGAGTGAACACACTTGCATCAGTGTCATCAAACTGTTCAGCAAAATTTTGAATAAATTCTTGAATTTCCATAACTTAAAATATTATTGTGATTATTATAAAACTGTCTTTTTCGCTGGATTTCCCAGATATAGGAACCCGTCTTTGGGCTTGGTCATCAACACGCTTCCTGCACCAAGTCTTATTTCGTTTCCTATTTTCATCTGTTGCAAGACAATGCAGCCTACGCCAAAGAAATTGCGATCACCTATAGTAGTTTGACCAGAAATACGAGCAGCAGGCATAAAGGTGTTAAATGAGCCTATGATCACATCATGTCCCAAAGCCGTATTGCCATTCAACACGTTAAAGTCACCCAAAGTAACATCGCAGCTTGCCTTGCAATCGCGTTGTATGATATTTCCCTTTCCCATTTTGAAGGTCAATTCATCGGCTTTGACAAAGTTGGGATGCACAATGTTAGGGAACCAAATAAAAGCATTTGTGATATTACTCACAATTTTCTCTACTGTTTTGGGGCTTCCAATGGTAATCG
>JAEEGL011615990.1_pt1 | contig 11763 bp, 12 predicted proteins | sample 9134231 | NCBI WGS metagenome assembly JAEEGL01 (sample SAMN16246548, study PRJNA631951) | gut metagenome | biome: gut microbiome; feature: rumen; material: fiber-attached | host: Bos | place: Iran: Karaj | collected 2018-10
AAGCGACACCTTCACTATTCACTATTCACTATTCACTATTCACTCTTACCTCGCGTCAGCTCGCCGCGCCCCAAAGTAAGTGAAACGACTTTGGGAGGGGTTAAGGGGGTTTTGGGGGTGTAGGGGTGGGTACTCCCCAAGGTAAAAAGAAGTCGCGATAGCGACACCTTGACCCGGCGTAAGCGACTTTGACAGCGGCGGCGTTTTTTTGCTCTTGATTTAAAAACAAAAAGAGTCCCTTCCGGAATCACGCCGTACAGGGACACTTATGCGTCAGTCTTCAACTTTGACTATCTGTTTGCCGTCGTATGTGCCGCAGGCTCTGCATACTCTGTGGCTGAGATTGTATTCTCCGCACTTCGGGCATTTGGTCATGCCGGGCATATCGAGCTTCCATACGTTGGAACGTCTTCTGTCGCGTCTTGCTTTGCTGACTTTTCTCTTCGGTACTGCCATTTATCCGCACCTCCTTGCAATGCTTCTTAGTCTTCGGCGGCGTGCTCACAGCCGCCATCGTTGAGATCATGCCCGCATACGGGGCAAAGTCCTTTGCAATCCGGCCTGCAAAGCGGCTTTGAGGGTACAGCCATCGAAAGCTCCTCAAGCACCGTTTCTTCCGGATCGATCTTACGGTCGGTATATACGATCACGTCGTCTTCTTCTCCGTCCGCTTCGTTTGCGGACAGCACGCGTTCTATCTTACATATAACGGCGCCTTCGGTCTCTTTGAGACAGCGGCAGCACTGTGATCTGTAAGGCAGTTTCGCGGTGATCTCGAGCTGCATATACGCTGACATATCGTATATCCTTCCCGTGATCTCAACTTCGCCGCTTATATCTATGCCGAGCCCGTCGAAATACCGTTCGTACGCTTCGCCCGATACCGCTTCTTTATAATCAAGCGGAAGCTCTTTGACTTCACCGCTGAATAACGGAGTCAGATCGATTATCATACAAACTCTCCCGTGTTCGCTTTGAACTTATGCGGCGGAAAATACCGTACAGATTATTATAAATGCAAGTTTCCGCGTTGTCAATAGGAAACAAAAGATTATTGTTAAGAAATTGTAAATATTTTCACACGGATAACAGTTCGCGCAGTTTTTCATATATCTTTTTCTCGCTTCTCGATACCTTGACCTGGGAAAGCCCGAGCTCGTCCGCGGTCTCCTGCTGAGAGTAATCGCGAAAATACCGCAGATAGATTATCCTTCGCTCGACCGGGTCGAGCTTTTTTACAGCCTCGCGCAAAGACAGCAGCTCGCACAGATCGCCTATATCGTCGCTGTCGGAGGCGAGCGTGCCTTCGAGCGTGACGGAATCGTCGTCGCCCACCGACTCCGACAGCGAGTGCATCGGATACGACGCTTCGAGGGCGTCGTTCAGCTCCTCTTCGGTACATCCGCACAGTTCGGCAAGCTCCGACACCTTCGGTTCTCTGCCGTGCTCCGATATGAATTTTTCTCTCTGCTTCATGGCGTTCTGCGCGGCGCGTTTCGTGACTCTGCCGATCTTTATTATGCCGTCGTCGCGTAAAAATCTTCTTATCTCGCCGATTATTAGAGGCACGGCGTACGTCGAAAAAACCGTGTTGAATTCCGCTTTATAGCTTTTCACGGCTTTTATCATTCCCATCGTTCCTATCTGTATCAGATCCTCGTACTCGGCTCCCCTGTCGGCAAATCTCGGCACTATGCTCCGCACGAGTCCCATATTGCCGGTTATCAGCTCCTCCATGGCGGCTTTGTCGCCTCCTTGCGCCGCCTTTATGAGTTCTGCGTTTTTCGAATAGTCGTATGACGCGTCGTTCGCCATATCGCGCACCGTCCTTATCTGAGGTATTTTTCCATAAACACCCTGGTACCGGCGCCGGGCTTCGAGCTGACCTTCATTTTATCCGAAAAGCTCTGCATTATCGCAAATCCCATGCCGCTTCGCTCGTTTTCTCTGTCGGTCGTATAAAGCGGCGTCATCGCGAGACCTATATCGGCTATGCCGCAGCCTTTGTCGGCGACGGTCAGCGTGACTTTTCTTCCGGCGTACAATTTAGCGTTTATGTAGATCTCGCCGGGCTTGTCCCTGTACGCGTGGACGACGCAGTTCGTCACCGCCTCCGACACGGCGCATCTTATATCGGCAAGCTCCGAGACGGTCGGATCGGCCGTCGAAACGAACCGGCTGACGCAGGCTCTCGCGAGAGCCTCGTTTTCCGGCACCGCGCTTATATAAAGCTTCATTTCGTTGATCGGTTTGTTTTTCATTTTTTTATTCCTTTCTTATGGCGACGGTCTTGTCGAGTCCGGCGAGTGAAAGTATCCTGACCGCCCTCTCGTCGGCTCCGATCAGCGCGAAGCCTTTGCCGCAGTTTCCGCACACGGAATATCTGCCCATTATGAGCCCCAGCCCCGAGCTGTCCATAAACGAAACGCCCGAAAGATCGAGCAAAAGCTCCTTCGGCATTCTTTTGTAAAACTCCGCGTCTATACGTTCTCTCACCGATACGGCGAGGCAGTGATCGAGCTCGCCCGTAAGCGACGCGATAAGCGAGCCGTCTTTTTCTCTGAACGTAACGCCGTTCATTCTTCTCTCTCCTTTCGCAAATAAAAAGCGGTATCACCGGTTACGATGATACCGCTTATGATGCGTGAAATTTGTCTTATTATGCGCTTGTATAAATTTATTTCAGTTTCTTAACGGCGTCTTCAATGCCCGTTAATTTTTCTTTGTACGAAGCGAGCTTCCTGCGTTCGGCTTCGACCACGGCGGCGGGAGCTTTCGACGTGAAGCCTTCGTTTCCGAGCTTCGCTTCGAGTCTCGCTATTTCGCCCTTTACCTTTTCGGCTTCTTTTCCGAGGCGTTCGAGCTCGGCTTTCGTATCCACGAGCTCGCCCATCGGGATATAGATGCGGCAGGCGGGCGTGATTATGCTGACCGCTCCTTCAGCGTCGAAGGAATCGCACACCGTCACCGACGAAGCGGAGGCGAGTTTGGTGAAGAATACCGCCGTTTGATCGTTGAACGCGGCTTTGTTTTCGGTCACGATATGGACCGCGGCTTTTTTCGACGGGGCGACGTTCATTTCGGCGCGTCTGTTTCTTATCGCGCGGATCGCCTCGATCACGGCGCTCATATGCTCCTCGTCACCGGCAAACGAAAGCGACGGATCGGCTTCGGGCCAGTTCGATATCATAATGCTGTCGCAATCGTGCGGCAAAGCCTGATAAAGCTCTTCCGTAACGAACGGCATGAACGGATGAAGCATTTTGAGTATGCCGGTCAGCACGTGAACGATGACCTTCTGCGCGGCTTCGCTGTCGGCTTTGTTATCCGAGAGCAGTCTCGGCTTGATAAGCTCGATATACCAGTCGCAGAAGATATCCCATACGAAATCGTAGAGCTTCGAAAGCGCCACGCCGATCTCGAATCTGTCGAGATTGCCGCTGACCTCCGAAACGAGCGTATTGTATTTCGAAAGCAGCCATTTATCCTCCACGTGCAGAGCGGAAACGTCGGGCAGAGCCGTATCTTCGGTCGAGAGGTTCATCAAAACGAATCTCGCGGCGTTCCAGATCTTGTTCGTAAAGTTTCTCGCCGATTCGATCTTCTCGTCGGAGAAGCGCATATCGTTGCCGGGCGAGTTGCCCGTCGCAAGCGCGAAGCGGAGCGCGTCGGCGCCGTATTTGTCGATTATCACCATCGGGTCTATGCCGTTTCCGAGGGATTTTGACATTTTTCTGCCCTGAGCGTCGCGCACGAGACCGTGGATGAACACGGTAGAGAACGGAGCTTCGCCGGTCTGTTCAAGCGACGAGAATATCATTCTCGACACCCAGAAGGAAATAATATCGTAACCGGTCACGAGAACGTCGGTCGGGAAGAAACGTTTGAGATCTTCCGTATCGGCGGGCCATCCGAGCGTCGAAAACGGCCAGAGCGCCGAAGAAAACCACGTGTCGAGCACGTCCTCATCCTGTCTTACGGGGGCGCCGCATTTCGGGCAGACTGTTATATCTTCGCGCGATACGGTCATCTCGCCGCAGTGATCGCAGTAAAACGCCGGGATCCTGTGGCCCCACCAGAGCTGGCGGCTGATGCACCAGTCGTGCAGGTTTTCCATCCAGTTGATATAGATCTTCGTAAAGCGATCGGGAACGAATTTTATGCGTCCGTCTTTGACGGCGTCGATCGCCGGCTGTATCATCGGACCCATTTTCACGAACCACTGATCCGAGGTGAGCGGTTCGACGGTCGTGCCGCAGCGGTAGCATTTGCCGACGTTGTGCGTATGGGCTTCGACCTTTACGAGATATCCGCCTGCTTCGAGATCGGCGACTATCGCTTTTCTCGCTTCGTATCTGTCCATACCGGCGTATTTGCCGCCTTTGTCGTTTATCGTCGCGTCGTCCGCCATTATCCTGATCACTTCGAGGTCATGGCGCTGACCCACGAGAAAGTCGTTCGGGTCGTGAGCGGGCGTGATCTTCACGCAGCCGGTACCGAATTCTTTATCGACGTATTCGTCGGCGATCACGGGTATCTCTCTGCCCACGAGCGGCAATATAAGCGTTTTGCCGACGAGGTGCGTATATCTTTCGTCTTCGGGATTGACCGCGACGGCGGTGTCGCCGAGCATGGTCTCCGGTCTTGTGGTCGCTACGGTCACGTACTCGTCGCTGCCCTTCACCGGATATCTGATGTGCCAGAAATGACCTTCTTCTTCGGCGTATTCGACCTCCGCGTCGGAGAGCGCCGTCGTGCATTTCGGACACCAGTTGATTATGCGGTAGCCGCGGTAGATGAGACCTTTTTCATAAAGGTTGTTGAAAACCTCTCTTACGGCTTTCGAGAGTCCCTCGTCCATCGTGAAACGCAGTCTGTCCCAGTCGCAGGAGGAACCGAGCGTTTCGAGCTGTTCGATTATACGGGAGCCGTACTTGTTTTTCCATTCCCATACGCGGTCGAGGAATTTTTCACGTCCGAGATCGTAACGCGTGAGATGTTCGTTTTTGCGCAGATATTCTTCGACTTTGATCTGCGTGGCGATGCCTGCGTGATCCGTACCGGGTATCCACAGAGCCGCATAGCCTTTCATTCTTTTATAGCGGATCAGTATGTCCTGAAGCGTCTCGTCGAGGGCGTGGCCCATGTGAAGCTGACCCGTTACGTTGGGGGGCGGTATCACTATCGTGAACGTCTCTTTTTCTCTGTCGTCCGAGGGTTTGAAATAGCCTTTCGCTCTCCACTCTTCATAAAGCCTTTTTTCCGACTGTTTCGGATCGTAGTTTTTCTGAAGTTCTTTCATTTTCTGTATTTCCTTTCATATTATCGCATAAATCAATTTGCCGGGCTGATGACGCGGCGCTTTTTTCGCCGGCTGCTTGCGCGCACCGCGAAGCGGCATATCGCGTCCGCAGGACATATCGCAAAAGGGCGATATACGGCTGACGCCGTGCGATATATTTGCTTTGCAAACGCGATATATTGCCTTACGGCAATGCGATATGCGGCAAAGCCGCGTGAGCTGCGCTTTAAAACAAAAATCCCGTCCTGTTCAGGACGGGTCTGACCGTGGTACCACCTGACTTCGCGCACAAAAAATGCGCCTCGTTGTTCCTTAACGCGGAAATACGTCGTCGCTTACTCGGTATCTTTCGGCGCCGCTGCTCCGGGATGACGCGGATACGGACCGACGGCGCGCTCCCAGCAGTACGCGCCTCTCTGCGGACGGTTTTTCGTATTCATTATTCCCATCGTGGCATTTGTATAAGTCAATATAACACGGCGGCGGCGTTTTGTCAAGGGTTTTTTCGATTTTAGCGGCGGTAATTGTAAATATTTTGTTAAATATACCGCAGACAGGCGCCGCGGCGCGAAAATATTTCCGTGCTTATTATATTAAATTTATAATAACCTCTTGAAATTCAATAAAAAATACTGTATAATATAATGCAATATTTTATTGATCACGGAGGTCATTATGAAACAGGCGTTTCCCGTTTTTGAAGGCGTAGGTACGGCGATAATCACGCCGTTTCGAGGCGGCGCGGTCGATTACGACGCGTTCGGACTTATCATAGAAGAACAGATCGCGGCGGGCATCGACGCGCTCGTGGTATGCGGTACCACGGGCGAGGCTTCGACGCTTACCGACGAAGAACACAGAAGCGTTATCGAATACGCCGTAAAGGCGTCGAACGGGCGCGTGCCGATAGTCGCCGGCACCGGTTCGAACGACGTTGCTTACGCGATAGATCTTTCGCTTCACGCCTGCGAGGTCGGAGCGGACGCTCTGCTCCAGGTCACGCCTTATTATAACAAGGCTTCGCAGCTCGGTCTCGTCAAATACTTCTCGGCGATAGCCGACGAGGTGGACCGTCCCGTGATACTCTACAACGTGCCGTCGAGAACGGGCTGCGGCATCGGCATCGACGCGTATAAAGAGCTGGCGGATCATCCGAACATAGTCGCCACGAAAGAAGCCTGCGGCGACATATCCTTTATAGCGAAGCTCGCGGAGGCGGTCGAAGGCAGGATGGATATCTATTCCGGCAACGACGACCAGGTCGTGCCGATAATGAGTCTCGGCGCAAAGGGCGTCATATCCGTTTTGTCGAACGTTGCGCCGTCAGTAACTCTCCAGATGGCTCACGCGTGCCTCGAAGGCGATTTCGCTCTCGGCGCAAAGCTCCAGCTCGAATATCTGAAGCTCATAAACGCGCTTTTCATGACGGTCAACCCGATACCGGTAAAGCAGGCCATGGCTTATCTCGGCAAGTGCGCTTCCGAAATGAGACTGCCGCTTTGCGAAATGAACGAAAAAGACAGCGATAAGCTCTATAACGTGCTCGACGCGTACAGAGAACGCATCGAATAAGAGGCAAACCATGACGGATATTTTGCTTGTCGGCGCCTGCGGGCGCATGGGAGCCGCCGTTATCGGCGCGGCGAAAGGCGATTACAGGATAGCCGCGAAGGTCGACGCCGCGTCTGACGGAAACGGAGTTTACCGCGATATATACGAAGTGAAGGAAGAATGCGGCGTGATAGTCGACTTCTCTCATCACGAATACACGAAGACCGTGCTTTCGTACGCGTACGAAAAAGGTCTGCCCGCCGTCATAGCGACGACCGGGCATACGGACGAAGAACTCGAAATCATACGGAGCTTTTCCGAAAAGATACCCGTTTTCAAGTCCGGCAATATGTCTCTCGGCGTAAACGCCCTGTGCCGTCTTGCGAAAGAGGCGGCGGCGCTTTTACCGGATTTCGACGTCGAAATAATAGAAGCTCATCACGGAACTAAGCTCGACGCTCCGTCCGGAACGGCTCTGATGATAGCAAACGAAATAAAGGAAGTGCGCGACGCCGAAACCGTTTACGACAGGAGCAAAAGACGGCAGATCCGCCCGAAAAACGAGATAGGCGTATCAAGCATAAGGGGCGGTACGGTCACGGGCGAGCACGAGGTGATATTCCTCGGCAAAAGCGAGAGGCTTTCGATACGCCATTCCGCCGAGAACAGATCTCTCTTCGCCGAAGGGGCTTTGCGCGCGGCGGCGTATATGATCGGCAAGGAGCCGGGCATGTACGATATGAAGACTCTGCTCCGCGACTGCGTTAAAGAGGAGATAAAGTTATGATAAAATTCACTAAAATGCACGGCTGCGGCAACGATTACATATACGTCAACTGCCTTGACGGTATGGATTTCGATCCGTCAAAGCTTGCGATCATGATGTCTGACCGTCATAAAGGCATAGGCTCGGACGGTCTCGTGTGTATCTGCAGATCGGACAAAGCCGACGCTTTCATGAGGATGTGGAACGCCGACGGAAGCGAAGGCAGGATGTGCGGCAACGCCATACGCTGCGTAGGCAAGTATCTGTACGATCACGGTATCTGCAAAAAGGAAAATATCGAAATAGAAACGCTCTCGGGCATAAAGTATCTCAGAATGAAGATCGAAAACGGCGTCGCCGCGGCGGCGACGGTCGATATGGGCAGGGTCTCTTTCGACGGCTCCGACGTCCCTGCGAAATACGACGGCGAATGTATCGGCAAAACGGTGATGATCGCCGGCGGATTTCATAAAATAACGACGGTGAGCGTCGGCAGTCCGCATTGCGTGACGTTCGTCGACGATCCCGGCTCGCTCGATCTGCCGCAGATCGGGCCTAAATACGAAAACGATCCGTTTTTCCCCGACAGGGTAAATACCGAATTCGTGAAACAGGTCGGCGAAAACGAGCTTTACATGCGCGTATGGGAGCGCGGCTCCGGCGAGACGCTCGCCTGCGGCACGGGCGCCTGCGCGGCGGCTTCGGCGGCGGTGAAGCTCGGCCTGTGCGAGCCCGACACGGAGATAACGGTGCATCTGACCGGCGGCGACCTTTACATAAGATATACAGACGACGCCGTTTTCATGACCGGCGAAGCCGTAACGGTTTTCGACGGAGAATATTTCGGAGGCTGAAATGAAACTCAATCAATTCTATAACGACTTAAAGGACAGTTATCTTTTCCACACGGTAGCGGTCAGGACCGCGGAATACGCGGCGAAAAATCCCGGTAAGAAGATAATAAAGCTCGGTATCGGCGACGTTACCCTGCCTCTGCCCGCCGTATGTGTGAAAGCCATGAAAGCCGCCTGCGACGAACAGCTCACGAAAGAGGGCTTCGTCGGCTACGGCCCGTACGAGGGCTTTGAATTTCTGCGTAACGCGATATCCGCTTATTACGGATCGCGCGGCACGAAGATAAAAGCCTCCGAGATATTCGTTTCGGACGGGGCGAAGAGCGATATCGGCAACATTCTCGATCTTTTCGACCGCGACAACGCCGTTCTCGTGCCGGACCCGGTCTATCCGGTCTACGTCGACACGAACGTGATGTGCGGCAGAAAGATAATTTACGCGAACGGAAACGAGGATAACGGCTTTCTGCCGGCTCCGGATCCTTCGGTCAAAGCGGATCTCATATACATCTGCTCTCCGAACAATCCGACAGGCGCGGCGTACGACAAAAAAGGACTTGAAGCGTGGGTCAAATACGCGCTTGACGTCGGCGCTCTGATACTCTACGACGCGGCTTACGAGGCTTTTATAACAAAAGATCTGCCGAGATCGGTCTACGAGATCGACGGCGCGAGAGGATGCGCGATAGAATTCTGCAGCTTTTCGAAAAACGCCGGCTTTACGGGCGAGCGCTGCGCCTGGTGCGTACTGCCCGACGAGCTCGTTTTCGAAGGAAAAAAGCTTTCTTCGATGTGGCTCCGCCGCCAGTCGACGAGATACAACGGCACCCCTTACATAATCCAGTGCGGCGCCGCGGCGACTCTTACGGAAGAAGGACTTTTACAGATAAAAAAGAATCTCGATTATTACAAAGAAAACGCGAAGATCATAGGCGGCTGCCTCGACCGGCTCGGCATATACTACACCGGCGGCGTGAATTCGCCGTATATCTGGCTCAAATGCCCGGACGGTCTCGGCTCGTGGGAGTTCTTCGATCTGCTTTTGGATAAATGTCAGGTCGTCGGCACGCCGGGCGAAGGCTTCGGCGAATGCGGAAAGGGATTTTTCAGGCTCACCTCGTTCGGATCTCACGAAAACACGCTCGAAGCCGTCGGCAGGATCGAAGAGGCGTTCCGGTGAGCCGTATAACGGTCGTCGGCGCCGGCCTTGCAGGCTGCGAGGCGGCGTATCAGGCGGCGCGGCTCGGAGCCTCTGTGACTCTTTGCGAGATGAAGCCGCAGAAGTACTCTCCGGCTCACAGATCTCCGCTTTTTGCGGAGCTTGTCTGTTCAAACTCTCTGCGCGCGGCGGCGGTGACGAACGCGATAGGATTATTGAAAGAAGAATTGCGCCGTCTCGGTTCGCTCATAATGACCGCGGCGGACAAAAGCAGAGTCGAAGCCGGAGGAGCGCTCGCGGTCGACCGTGAGAAATTCTCTTCGTATATCACCGAAACGGTGAGAAACGATCCGAATATCACCGTAGCCGAGGGCGAGGTGACGGAGATACCGGACGGTATAACCGTCATAGCCACGGGTCCGCTCACCTCGGACGCTTTGTCGGAGGCGATAGGAAAGATCACCGGGCGGCAGTATCTGCACTTCTTCGACGCGGCGGCGCCGATAGTCTCGGCCGAGAGCATAAAAAGAGACAGGGTCTTTCTTGCGAGCCGTTACGGCAAGGGCGAGGCGTCGTATATAAACTGCCCGTTTGACAAAGCGGAATACGAGACGTTTTATAACGCTCTGATCTCAGCGGAAAGAGCCGGGCTTCACGGCTTTGAAAAGGATCCGAAGGTCTTCGAAGGGTGTATGCCGGTCGAAGTGATGGCTTCGCGCGGGATCGACACGCTCAGATACGGCCCGATGAAGCCGGTCGGACTTACCGATCCGAAGACCGGAAGAGAGCCTTACGCGGCGGTACAGCTCCGCGCGGAAAACGAAGAAGGCACGATGTACAACATAGTCGGTTTTCAGACCAATCTGACGTTTCCCGAACAGAGGCGCGTATTCGGGCTGATACCGGGACTTGAAAACGCCGAATTCCTGCGTTACGGCGTAATGCACAGAAACACGTACATAAATTCGCCGGGTCTGCTGGCCGAAACGTACGAAATGAGAGAAAGAAAAGGTCTGTTCTTCGCCGGGCAGATGACGGGGGTCGAGGGGTATATCGAATCGACCGGTTCCGGATTTATCGCCGGGCAGAACGCCGCGAGGCTTGCGCTCGGGCTTTCCCCTCTCGTGCTTCCGGATATAACGGTGCTCGGTTCGATGGCAAAATACGTAAGCTCGTCGCAGAGCGCGGATTTTCAGCCGATGAACGCGAATTTCGGCATAATAGCTCCGCCGTCAGCAAAAGTGCGCGGCGGCAAGAAAAAAAGATTTGAATACTACGCGGAAAGATCTCTTGAATATATTTCCGCGTCAGGAGAAGGCAATGACTGAATTACGGAAATTTTTCGGCAGAATAGGATACGAATTCAAAAACGAGGATCTCGCGCTCGAAGCGCTTACGCATTCGTCGTACGCAAACGAGGCGGCGGCGAGAGGCGCCGGCATGAAATGTAACGAGCGGCTCGAATTTTTCGGCGACTCGATACTCGGCATACTCTGCAGCGAATATCTTTTCAAAAACTATCCGGACATGCCCGAGGGCGGGCTGACGAAGACGAGAGCCTCCGTCGTATGCGAGGATACTCTCGCGGTGATGGCGGCGGAGATCGGGCTCGGTTCGATGCTCCGTCTCGGTCACGGAGAAGAACACAACGGCGGCAGATCCAACCCGTCGATAATCGCCGACGCCTTCGAGGCGCTTCTGGCGGCGATATACATAGACGGCGGCAGAGCCGCGGCGGAAGCGTTCCTTTACCCGCTTCTCATACCGCAGATAAAGAAGCACGCCGGCAAAACGACCGACTACAAATCGCTTTTACAGCAGTTCATACAGAAGGAACCGGGCGAGCGCGTCGAATACGAGCTGACGGGCGAAGAGGGGCCGAGCCACAACAAAACGTTTTACGTCTGCGTAAAATATCAGAACAACGTCGTCGGCAGAGGATGCGGCAAAAGCAAGCGCTCTGCCGAGCAGGAGGCGGCGCACGACGCGCTGATACTCTTCGGAGAACTTAAGGATGAAGAAAGCGAAGCATAAGACCGTACCGGTGTTCATACCGCATTACGGATGCCCTCACAAGTGCGTTTTCTGCGACCAGGTCAAGATAACCGGTATGAGTTTCGAAGAGCAGAAC